>Ga0315284_10003768_pt1 | contig 21525 bp, 13 predicted proteins | sample YL17G09_16_MG_FD_203696 | JGI IMG/M metagenome (GOLD analysis project Ga0315284, IMG submission 203696) | Sediment microbial communities from Yellowstone Lake, YNP, Wyoming, USA - YL17G09_16 | ecosystem: Environmental > Aquatic > Freshwater > Lake > Sediment | place: USA: Wyoming | collected...
TGTACATGCACAAGCGTATCCATTCTTCACTGGGCTATCTCACCCCAGCCGAGTTCGAAGAGCAATGGCGAAAGGAGCAGGAACTGGCCCTCGAACTGAACTAAAAATCGCCGAAAAAGTGTCCAATCTAAGGGGGTCAGTTCAGAGATTCCCCCGCCGACTATAACCTACCGCGATGCCAGCTTAACGCGCGAAACGAGGGCGCATGACATACAAGGTTAACGTCGAGCAAGAGTCGGGTCATATTCATCCAATTCACACTATATTCTCACGGAGGGTAAACCTATGAAGGCCAAGCTTATTTTCGTATTCCTGTTGGCGGCGGGCTTAATCTTTGCCTGGAGCATGGCTGCTAGCGCCACTACACCGCAGAGCCAAAAATACCAGACTATTGTTACGCCTCAGCCTATCACCCCTACACCAATCATACCTGACTGCTTTTTGGAAAATACTAACGCCTACAATCGCGGCCCCGTTGACTGCCTACCAAACAGAGCGGGAAACCCAGAACTATTGGAGTTAAATTCGTTTCCCGCAATTCAAAGTCAATCGAACTTGTTGGTATGGCAACCTGTAACCAATCCCTCAGGCAAGTTTCTGGCTGATATTTCAATGCTTGGGCAAAATGATGGCTGGGCAGTAGGCGATTACGGTACTATCATTCACTGGGATGGCAATACTTGGCAGAGCATTGCCAGTCCTACCATCTATCATCTTGGTGACATATTCATGATAACACCTGATGATGGTTGGGCAGTAGGTGGATGGGACAGCGTAAGTCAAACTGATGTTAGCGTCATCTTACATTGGAACGGCAGCAATTGGCAAAACATTCCTAGCCCTACTACCATCCCACTGTCCGCCGTATATATGCTTTCCCCTACCGATGGATGGATAGTGGGCGGTTCGACGCCTAATAGCGTGATTCTCCATTGGGATGGCATAACCTGGTCAATTGTTCCATCACCAGCACTTCCCCCCGCTATTCTGATTGATATTTACATGCTTTCTACGACAGACGGGTGGGCAGTTGGCAACTTCGGGACCATTCTTCATTGGAATGGTAGCACGTGGCAACTCGTTACTAGCCCAACCACGCTCTACATCATATCAGTAGACATGATATCAGCAACAAATGGATGGGCCGTCGGCGGGCTAGTTCCCACCGGTCAAATTTTCCGTTGGGACGGCAGTTCATGGCGAATCTATCCTGCTCCAGCCAGCAATGAACTGGCGTCTGTGAGCATGGCTTCGGCAACGGATGGATGGGCCGTAAGCTGGTTTGGGGGAGAGTTACTTCACTGGGACGGTATAAGTTGGACGAAATTCAGCAGCCCTGGTGGAGTAACAGCCGTTAATATGCTTTCGTCTACGGACGGGTGGGCTGTTGGCAGCAGCATTTTGCACTATACCGCCTTCAACGGCCTAACCGTGCATGTGGAAAATGCCAGTGGCCAACCCGCGTCTGGGGCCTCCGTGCAAGTCACTACACCAGAAGGTTATTGGGTTGAGAACGGGTATGGTTCAACCGATTCGGGTGGGGATGCCCATCTGAACGTTTCGCCAGGGACGTACAACGTGGTTGTTTACTCGTCAGGCGAGCATTTTGGGCTTTACCAGTTAAGCATCACATCACCGTCTACCGTTAACCTAACAGCAGCAGGTACGCCTGCTATAACTCTGACCGCTAAAAAACGCGACGGGGCTCCCCTTGACCAGGCTTATATCAAAGTGGCTTTATCCTCTGGGCTACCCTACTACAACATGTACTTGGGTAAGGTCAATACTAATGGGCTAATCACTTTCAACGTTACTCCCGGTACATACGATGTCAATGTCTATGACACCACCAATTATTATGACCTCCTGAAACGCCAGCAAAACTTTAGCGGAGCAAGCGGGACATTAGACTTTGATATGTCTACTAGCCCAACAGCGGAAATCGTCATCAGCCATCCTGGAGAGAATATTGAGGGAGTGCACTTGTTCCATCCCGGAGCAAGAGTGTACGGCAGTTGGTTTAGTGCTGTTGCAGAAGGCACTCACATCGTGCTGTCAGCCAATGAAGACTATTCGGCAGATCAAGAGATTCGGAAAGACGCCACAAACGGCGACCATTGGTATTACGACCTTGATGAGAACCGCCCCGACTCGACTTTTCAGCCCGGAGAAGTCTTTACCTTTACGATTGGTGGAGCACTTACAGTCAGTGGACGCACAGAACCGGCATACTTGGGCGAATATATAACAGTGGCCGACACTCAAGACGGGTATGACAATTTCCTCACCTATATCTACACTACGACGGTTGACGGCAACCAGTGGGGCAATGTGTACCCCTTTATATACCTAACCGACCCCCACAGCATCACAATCCCTTTGCAGTGGAATTGGTACTATATACCGTACACAGTGCCTACAGGTTGGTATGGTGTTCATTACGAGTGGGATACTGGCCCGTATCAAGGCTTGCTTTTGACTGACAGCGTCTTTGAAGTGAAACCAATAGCAACATCGGCCACAATCCCAATTAGCGGCGGTGTATTTACTTCCACCTTCGACAGTACATCGTATGCTTTTGCGAATGGTACATTCTCTGACACGGTGATAGTCACTCACACTGTCCGTTTTGCTGATATACCATCCTTTGGGGAAATGGTAGGTATTGGGCACGCATTTGACATCACCGCAGTATACAGCAACACCGGACAGCCCGCCCAACCAACACAGCCATACACAATAACCATCCACTACACTGATGATGAGAAAGGTTCGGTCATCGAGGATACATTGGCCTTGTATTACTGGGATGGCAATCAATGGGTAAAGGATATGACAAGCGTAGTAGATGTTCTGAACAATACAATAACGGTCACACCAAGCCATTTCTCTCTATGGGCAGTAATGGGAGAAACTAAACGTGTCTTTCTGCCGCTGGTTCGCAGGTAAAGTTTTCAGTGAGACACTGGAACGGGGTAAATTCGTTCCAATGTCTCACTATCTTATAGGCAGGAAGCAGGCTAACCCGTCAATGAAGCGGACAGGGGCTTTGCCCCTCCCAATCCCGCGCCGCGAGGTAGCAATCGTTCTGGTTAGCCATGGAGTCTTGCTCGCCCCGCCCCTGCCGCTTATCTCCATTGTTAGGGTGCGACACGAGGTCGTGCCAGTAGCTGTCGTGACTGCCATATCATTAGCCTCACGGCGATATGGCAGGACACGGCCCGGTGTTCTACCACCGGTATCCTATCGAAGCGTGTGTCGTCAGGAAAACCGTCCCTTCGGGGGCACTGACGGGGTGCGAAGCCTTCGAGACAAAGTATCCCGCGTCCGGGAGGACGGCAACCGAATCGTGAGAGGAGGTTGCGACTGCCAGCACCAGGCGGTCAGGGGCGAGGGTGGCGTGGTATGGTTAACATAAGTGAACTGCTGATAAACGTCGTCATGGAGAACAAGCCAAAGGTGCTGACTTGCCCCATAAGGGCAGACGAGGCTTGGGCCAAAAGGCAAGGAGTCAGGTATAGGTGCTCCTAACTCACCCATCGCAGATGTCGAACCCCCGGCGGAGAGGCAGAACCTAACCCACACAGGTACTGGCACGGGACGTGGTAAACCCGTAGGTCTCCCCCGTCCGAGGTGACCGCCGAGGCCGGTCGAACTGGGGAAAGCGAGCCGCAAGGGACACCGATGGGCCTGCGGGCAGAGGATGGGGCGAACTGAAGGTTCGTGAAAAAGCGAAGGCCGGTCTGTAATGGGCCGGATAGGGGTTGAGTCCCCTGGTGGTGTCCGTGAGCATAACCAGAGGATAACATCACCCCACGCGAAAGCGGGCTACTTCCCAACCAGGTCGCTCGTCACGAGAACGTTTGGTGAACTACCCTCAAGGGGGAAAGCAAATGACGGCGGTGGAGACACTTGCTGGTGCGTCTCCTGGAGTGACGCGAGTCCACGTGGTAGCTCCAAGCCAGTATCGTGAAGTTGTGGCAGGTAGGTGGACTGTCACAGCGGGTCCTACCAGAGAGCCTTTTAGCGGCCCGAGCTGGATGACGCGAAAGTGTCACGTCCGGGTGCGCCACGAAGCGCGGAGCAGCAATGGCAAAGGCCCATCCTCAGCCATAGGAGGGTGAACCTGACCAGGCAGGCGGAAGGGTAGAGCAACCAATCGTCTGAAGCCCTGGGAACAAGGCCTGAGCCTCCGAGCCCCGCAGAGGGGTGGCAAGCCGAGGTTGAGTCCAGAATGGCAACAGGGCAAGCCGGGGTGGATGGGGCTGTGTCACGGTCGCGAACTGCCCTGGTCGGGGCCTAAGTCTGGGCGAAGACGGCTCTCCGTGAACGTGGGAAGGTGATGGGCCTATCCTTCGGGACCAGCCTGGCTGTGGGTGGAGCAGAAGGCCCACTGCTGGCGGAGCCGCCATAGTACTGCGGGAACCACCGAAAGATGGCGGAGGGAAGGGCGGCAGTTGCTCACGGCAAGACGACGAGCGACGTGGAGATCTAATATCCTTGAACAAGGAGAATATCTTCCAAGTACAAAGACAACTGGGAGACCAAGAAGGCGCGCCGCTGCTCCTACCCAACTTCGAGGTGGCAGGCGATGGAAACCAGGATATGCTGAGGGCTAGTGAGGCACTCCCAGAGAAAATGGGGAGCAACGGGTATGCCTGCCGCCTACGTCCCAGGCGCCATCCCTTGACCCTACCAGTCACCCGGCGCATTCTTGGGGAAGGTAGGGCCTTGACCGGCGGCCCCGGTGGCTGAACCTGGCCGTTGGACGCCAGTTTCAGTCAGAGCAGAATGCAATTCGGTGTATTTCCTTAACCTGTGCAATCGGAGGCGAGTACAGATGAAACCACGAATACTCTCTGTATTCATTCTGATCGTTATGGTCATAGCCTTCGCTCTCGCCCTAACTGTGGCCGCTCAAGAACGATCGGGGCCATCCAATTCTCAGGCGACACCACCGCCAACCATACCGCTCGTGCCTACCCACGTACCCTATGACCCTTTTGAGCGTTTGGAGACGCTTCCTGCATACCCATACAACAATACACGCCCGCCGAGCCCTCAGTCACAGGTATCATTGACCCAACCTGCCGGCATTGACCTCGACGTGACCTACATCAGCCGCGCACCCCTCTACACGCGCTACGACGTCTGGTACACAGACGATGGCAGACCCTATCTACGGCCAGGCACGGAGAACGACCAACGCTGGCCTGCACCGGGCGAAGTGGTGACCTTCACAGTCCACATCATCAACAAGGGTACTATCGCTAGCGGTACTTTCACCTTCAAATGGTTTATTGATGGTAGCGAAGTGCATTCTGGAACCCATGGCAGTTTGGCTCCCGGTGAGGAGGGAACAGAGACTTATCGGTGGGCCTGGGCGCATACGATGGATGGTGAACGTTTGCTGGGGAAACACACCGTTCGCTTTACCGTGGATCCAGCCAATGCTATTCCTGAAACATACGAGTCAAACAACAATCTGGAAGATCGAACTGATGCCTTGAGCTTGTTCTTGGCATTAACTCCTGCACTTTACACGGCCTTGGAGACTCCCATAGATTTCCAGTGGCCATTCTCAGCGGAAGACTGGTTCCAGAAACAGATTGCTGCTATGAACGCTGCCTTTGCCCGCTCTATTTACACCTTGGCTCCAAATGGTATTATAGAACGAGTTCGCTTGGACAAGATTCTAGTTGTTCCCACGGCGCCACCGCCCGATTTAGCCGAAGATGGTGGTTTCTTTATAGATGCGGACGATCGTTTTGGTAGTGCGTACTATGACCCAACCACCGACGTGAGTGGTGGTCTCATCCATGAGCTGATGCACCAACTGGGGATCATCGACCTGTACAACCTGGATACGGCATTGGAGAACCTGCAAGTCGTCGATCGCCTCGGGCTTCCCGTCCAAACCCAGTTCTGGTCCAATGCTCTGCTACCTGGTGTGATGAACGACCCGCGGATCAGGCCGCTCATCTGTGACGAACACACCGCTCACGCCCTGAACTCTAACAAAGGCTACCGGCGAGGGTACTACGGGGAATACCTGTTCGATGTACCTGCTCGAGTGGGCCTGCGGGTGCTGGATGACCGTGGGGATCCGGCCCCCGGCGTCACGATCCGCTGCTACCAGAGGTCGGCGGAATCTGGGCCCTATGCAGGAGGGCCGGGCACCATTGACGCCACGCCCGAGATCAGTGGTACGACCGACAGCAGCGGGCTGCTCTGGTTGCCCAACCGGCCGGTCGGCGCCGTCACCACGACTGCCACAGGGCACACCCTGCGCGATAACCCCTTTGGGGTCATCGACGTGATCGGCCGCTACGACGTGTTGCTGCTCGATCTGAGCAAGGGCAGGCACCAGGAGTATCAGTGGCTGAACATCACTCAATTTAACCTGCTCGCCTGGCGGGGGGAGGAGATCATCACGGTCCGATCCCACGTGCCTGCCGAAGATGGCCCCTTGCCTCCTGCCCGACTATCGGGCTGGCAGGAGCAGGGCCAGGTGAAGCTGACCTGGGAGGCCAGCCCATCGGCGGTAACAAGCTATAATGTGTATTGCACACCAGGCGAAACCTATGCCTACACGCGTATCGTCACAGGCACCCGCGCCTTGACCTATGTCGGCCCTTATGACTACCGTATGCGGGCGGTGCAGTACGCTGTCACAGCGACCGATGCCCAGGGCCGGGAGAGTGGCTTCAGCAACCTCTTCTACGCCTTCCAGGTCAACAACCCTTGGGCCGTAGCCATCGACAGCCAGAACCGCCGCATCATCCTGGACCCGCAGAACTACTATGGACTGTTCCTGCAATCAGCCGAAGGGACCTACCTCGATACCCTGGATGGCTACTACCTCCCACACCAGGACTACTCCAAGTACTTGTGCGTTGATTCCCAGGGCCATCTGATCGTCTCTCACCCCGGCGATGCGTATGACAGCCGCCACTCGGTGCGGGTGACCGATGAGAACTACCGTCTGCGGATCGAGTTCGGCGAACGGGGCACTGGCCAGGGGCAGTTCAACACGCCTGCCGGGGTCGCCGTCTGGGGCCAGCCATGCACACTGGAAGGTCCATTGGAGCGGGATGCGCACACGCTATTGTTGCTGCACTTGGATGGGGACTATCAAGGGGCTGAGGGCGAGATCGGCACTGCCAGGGGCACCCGCTTTGTGGCGGGCAAGCATGGGCAGGCGGTGCTCATCACCGGCACGGCGACATTGACCTACCCCACGGCCGGCAATTTCAGCGCCGAGCAGGGGGCGGTCGAGTTTTGGTATCAACCCTGGTGGAGCGATGCTGCCCAGAGTGGCGGTAACCTCTTCGACATCAACGTCGGCCCCGAGTTCAACGTCTACGGCAGCCGCAACCACTTCCTAATCTGGGGCACCTATCGGTGGGAAGCAAATGTGCCGACTTTTTTCATGGCCGACTCGACACGGGAGGGCGAGGCGCAGATCTGGACAAGGCCCTGGGAGCGGGGCCAATGGTACCATCTGGCGGTGACCTGGAAGCGCGGCGAGAAAATGCACATCTACCTGAACGGGGAGCTGCATGGGGAGTCGAACGAGCCGGCCCCGATCATGGACGTGACGGCGCCGACCATGTACGTTGGGTCAAGGACACTGGGGGATTGGCAGGCCCGCGGCGCCATCGACGAGCTGCGCATCAGTGACATCCCTCGCATTGGCAACAGCGACACGTGCACCTACCGCATCCTAGTGGCTGACAGCGGCAATCACCGAGTCCAGGCCTTTGATGTAGGAGGGAATTTTATAAGCGCCTATGGCAGCCCTGGCAGTGGGCCCGGTCAATTCAATGACCCCCAGGGGCTTACCGTTGATGACAGCGATGTGATTATCGTTGCCGACAGTGGCAACAACCGTCTTCAGGTTCTAAGTTTTGACGGTACCACTTTTGGCTTTCTACGAACCATTACTGCTGAGCTGAACGGGCCAACTGGCATAGCCGCTTATGGGACCAACCGCATCATTGTCGCCGATACGGGCAACAACAAAGTCAAGGTACTGGACGCTCAGGGCAACCTCTTGTCCGAATACGGGGCCCCAAACGATGGTTACACGGGAGCGTTCAATCAACCTCGCGGAGTGGTGGCGGATAGAAGCGCACGGATCATAGTTGCTGATACAGACAACAAACGGGTGGTCACGATCTTGGATGCACTTCCCGTGTGGTCGCCAACAAGTGTAGCCATCGCCGGCCCGACAACAGGTGTCGTCCAGGTTGAATACACTTTCACGGCTACTGTCAGCCCGATGACGGCTACATTGCCTATTACCTATGTCTGGCAAGCCACCGCCACCGAGCAAGTGCCGGTAACGCATGCAGGCGGTGTGAGCGACACGGTCACCTTTACTTGGAGTACGAGTGGCGCCCAAGTCATCACCGTCACGGCCACGAATGCTGGCGGTAGAGCTGCAAATACTCAAGTCGTCACCATCAACCCGATTCAAAAAGTCTACTTGCCAGTGGTGCTGCACAACAATCCGTGACAAGATGCCTGAATAACTCCAACTATACAACCACAAGGCTGGCCTTCAAAAGGCAGAAGGCGGCTAACCCGTGCTTCTGCCGACCGCCCTTACGGTGCGCGTTTAACAATCGTTTTGGTTGTTGAAATGTTTTGAGCAGCCAGGCCGGTCTTGTGTTCATCGGGCGGCGGCTGAAGCGCCTACCGTTAGCCCGCTCGTTGTCGAGTTGCGGCAGTCGCCCAGTTAAGCGCAACCCGCCTACAGCGCAGCAGGCAAGAGGAGATGAGTGATGAATATGAAATTGCTTAGCCCATTGAGTCCAGTCGTGATTCTGGCACTACTGCTGCCAGCAGGTAGAATGCCCGTCAAGGGGCAAAGCTGGCCAGCCATACCCGCCCCCGCCGCTTCTGACCACGCTGGTGTCGCAGCAGCACTGCAAAGCGCACCCGTGATGTTTATCGAGAACGCTGGCCAGTTCGATGAACGCACCCGCTTCCAGGTGCGCGGCGGCGACCACGCCCTTTGGCTGGCCGAGGACGCCCTCTGGATTACAGTCCTGGAACAGCCTGAACCTGAGGCCCGCGACTGGAGATCAGATCGTGCCCTGGCCCCCAGCCCTGACCTCTACCCCCCGCCTCCTGGTCCCCGCCAAGGGGTCAACCTGCGCCTTTCCTTCGTCGGTGCCAACCCCCACCCGCGCCTGGAGCCCTTCAACCGCCTGGCCACCCACGTCTCCTACTTCATCAGCGACGACCCGGCCAATTGGCGCGCGGACGTGCCTGTATGGGGCGGCGTGCGCTACGTGGGCCTGTATCCTGGCGTTGACTTGGAAATCACTGGCGAAAATGAACAGATGGTGCAGCGGCTGGTTGTTCACCCTGGTGCAGACCTGAGCGCGGTGCGTCTCCAGGTGGACGGCGCAGATACCCTGACCTTGGAAGGCCATGCCCTGCATCTGACGACTGCTGTCGGCGAGTTCGCCCTGCCACTGCTCCAGGTAGCCGGTGCTTTTGACGCCGACCTGGCCGGCCCAACTATTGTCGGCGACCAGGTAGCCCTGCCCTTCGCCCCCGCAATCTCCAATCCGCAATCCCCAATCGCCAATCCGCAACCGGGTACCTCCGACCTCCTCTACTCCACCTTCCTGGACGGGTGGTCTTGGGACGATGGCCTGGACATCGCCGTGGATGGAAGTGGATATGCGTACGTGGCGGGCTCGACCCTTTCCTACGACTTCCCCACCACCCCCGGCGCGTTTGATACGACTTACAGTTTCGGTGATATGCACAACGCCTTTGTGGCCAAACTGAACCCTGCTGGCAGCGATCTTCTTTACGCCACCTTCCTGGGCGGGAGCGAAGATGAGTGCAACTTCGGCGGGTATCCTTTTGTCTACTGTTCGATCACCGTGGACGGGAACGGGAACGCCTACATTGCGGGCCTTACCGCTTCTGCTGACCTTCCCACCACCGCCGGCGCACTTGACAGGACCCTGGGCGGTGAATCCGACGTCTTCGTGACCAAACTGAATCCCGGCGGTACCGCCCTCGTCTACAGTACCTTCCTGGGCGGGACGCGTGACGAATATGGCTATGCTATTGCCGTGGATGGTGATGAGAACGCCTACGTGACGGGTGCCACCGCGTCCCTCGACTTTCCCACTACTCCCGGCGCTTACGACACGACCACCATTGGCAGCGACGCCTTTATCGTCAAGATGAACCCGGCCGGCAGCGCCCTGCTCTATGCCACTTTCCTGGGAGGGGATGATGACCTGGATTCGGGGCGGGCTATCGCCCTGGATGGGAGCGGGAACGTCTATGTGACAGGCGTTACCTGGTCTGACGACTTTCCCACCACCCCAGGCGCTCTTGATAGGACTGTGGGCGGTTTCTCCATGGACGCCTTCGTGACCAAACTCAACCCCGGCGGCACCACCCTCGTCTATAGTACCTTCCTGGGCGGGACTAGTCACGAATATGGCAATGCTATCGCCGTGGACCGGAGCGGAGCGGCCTACGTTGCGGGCCACACCGAGTCCTCTGACTTTCCCACCACTCCTGGCGCCTTTGATACGACCTACAACGGCGGCAACGCAGACGCCTTCGTGATCAAACTAGACCCCACCGGCAGCGACCTCCTCTACGCCACCTATCTGGGAGGGGTCTCTTACGACCAGGCCAACGCCATTGCCGTGGACGGAAGTGGGGCTGCCTACGTCGCGGGCTGGACTATTCTCTCAACCGATTTTCCCACGACGCTGGGAGCTTTCGACACGAGCCTTGGCAACTGGGGCGACGGCTTTGTCACCAAGCTGCATCCTGGGGGCAGCACGCTCGTCTACAGCACCTTCCTCGGCGGGAATACGAGCAGTGATGGCTCGGGCGATGATTACGCCGATGGCATCGCCGTGGACAGAAGCGGGAACGCCTACGTAACGGGGGCCACGGACTGCTCCGACTTCCCTACCACGGTGGGGGCCTTCGACAGGACCCACGACAGCGTCTCCGATGTCTTCGTGGCGAAGCTGGCGCTTCCCAGCCCGAATGTGAACACTCATGTACAGGCCCCAGCGCTGGTCGGCGCACCGCCGGGCGGCGTGGTCGCCATCCCTATCCAGTACGGCAACCGCGGCGCCATTACCGCTACCTTGGTCACCCTCACTGCCACGCTGAGCAGCGGCCTGTCTTATGTGAGCGATACGTCAGGCATCTCCCCCACGCTGAGCAGCAACACGGTCACCTGGAACCCGGCGGACCTGGCCTTCCGGGACAGCGGTCAGTTCGACCTGCGGGTGAGCCTCTCTGGAACGGCCCTCATCGGTACCCGCTACCCGGTGACGCTCACGATCAGTTCGGCTGGGACAGAGGACAATGCCGATGATAACACCGCGAGCCTGGAGGTCATAGCGGCTCACCACCAAATCTACCTCCCTCTCGTCCTGTGCAACCCTTGAGATGCATCAATGGGTTAGGGGGGCAATCGCTCTGGTTAGCAAAGCCTCCGAGCCTGCGCCGCCAGGCGGGTGAGCTTTTTCGTTAGCGCGGAACGCTGCGCGTCCCGCGCTAATGGCGCGGCGCCATTGGACAGAAGATAGAAAGGAGCCACTTAGATGCCAAGGATTTCTCGTGCAATATTTGCCGCTCTTTTGGTCACATTACTGGTAGCGTGCTTGGGCAAGACAGCAACGCCAACGCCCGTCGCTCTAGTTCCCACATTAACGAACACGCCCGTGCCGCCGACTCTCACGCCAACACCAACGGCCACACCCACTGCCACGCCCACACCTACTCCTGTCCCTTCTCTCTCCGGCCGGGTGACGGATGCAGCGACCGGCGAAGGCATCGCCGGGGCGAAGGTAGAGGCCCAATTCACTGACCATTCGGCTACCACAGCTTCCGATGGCAGCTACGCCTTCGCCAGCCTGCCCACTGGCGATTACAAGGTGCTTGTCACTGCCCCTGGCTATGCCAGGGAATACTATGACAATGTCAATCCATCTCACGAGGCTACGCTTGTTCACGTCACCGCAGGCCGTGGGACCTCTGGCATCAATTTTGATCTCACTGGGGGTGGTGCCATCTCTGGAACCATCTATCAACGTGATGGAGTCACACCCATTGGCGACGCTCGGGTATGGGTGTGGCCCAGCAAGTACCCCCAGGACGACGGGTTCCAGACCGTCACCGCCGCGGATGGAAGTTACATTGTTGATGGGCTTTCTCTGGGTGGCTTTAGGATCAGGGCAGAAGCACCCGGCTACGCCATGCTCAAGTACTACCGCGATGCCTATGGCTGGAGCAATGCGACCAGTGTAGTGGTCACACCGCCCGACACTGTCGCCAATGTGAACATTAGCCTCGACCCAGCAGGTTCGATTTCAGGCCATGTCTTTAAGAGCGACGGCATCACCCCCGTTGCCAATGTCCAGATAGTGGCTGACACCACCATTGGAGGTTGGGAGGGGATCGGGGCCAGTTCCAACGCTGACGGAATTTACACGATAGAGGGATTGCCTCCATCCAGCTACACTGTGCGAGTGCAGAACCCGGTGGGGTTGGCCTCTGGGTTCTATGAGGGAGAGCCGAGTCGTCAAACTGCCAACGTCCTCTCAGTAGTTGCGGGCCAGCAGGTCACGGGGATTGACTTTACCCTGGAGATTGGTGCTCCAATTAGAGGACAGGTCTACGATGAGGCGACAGGAGCGCCCATCAGTGGGGCGCAGCTAATGGCATTACTGGTAACGGGTGGGGATGTTGCAAGTGCGTCAACCCTCCTGCCTGACGGAAGTTATGAGTTATGGGTAGGCACCGGGTGCTATCGGGTGGGAATAGGGGGACACATGGAGGCTCCCGGCTATGTTCCAGAGTATTGGGACAATCACTATGATATAGCCAATGCTGACCCAGTCTGTGTTACTGCCCCTAGCGGGGCGACCGGGATAGACCTCTATCTGGCTCACGCAGGCAGCATCTCCGGGCACGTTTACGAGGCAGACGGAACCACCCCCATTGCCGGAGCCAGCGTTTACGCCTTCCCTATCGTTGGCGATCACCCTGGGGCTGGGGCCAACACTCAACCTGACGGCAATTACACCATTCAAGGTCTCCCCTCGGGAAGATACCGGGTTCAGGTGACGGCCTCTGGCCACGTGTCGCAATTCTACAGCGACGTGGCTGACGAAGCATTGGCCACAGAAGTAATAGTCAATGCTCCCAACGATACGCCCAGCATTGACTTTGCGTTGAGCCCTGTTTCTGAGTAAACCTTCGGCGACGCAAGCGCCCTTGAAAGGGGAAAATGGACACACGCAGTTGGCGGCCGCTCGAGAGCAGGGGTGCGATTTGGCGCTGACCATCACCGCGCCGGGCAGTGATTCGCAACGGCATAAGGAGCGCATGGGATTCCGGCTGGCCTACACCAAAGCGATCCTGGTGGGGGCGTGAGCACGTCGAGTCAGGATGGCTTATGAAAGTGCTGTTCGCTACAGATTTGCACGGGACCACCTGGAAGTATGAGCGCCTGTTGCGCATTGCCCAGGCCATGCACGTAGAGGCAGTCATTTCTGGCGGAGACATGTTGCCCAAGAGCGGGGATCTCTTTCATCAAGACAAGTTTATCGTGCATTACCTCGACCAGCACCTGGCACAGTTCGAGGCCGCCGGTATTTACTACCTGTGCTACCTTGGGAACGATGACCTCAGAATCTTTAGCGATTTGTTCGACGAGACCTGTGGCAAGTACTCACACGTCGTCAATCTGGCACAGCGGAGTTTCAAGATCGGGGACTAAGAATTTGTGGGCATGAATTGGGTGGCCGACTATCCGTTCCGCCTCAAAGACTAGTGCAGAATGGATACCCAGGACTATGTGTTCCAGGAGCAACTGGGATCGGGGTTGCTGTCTACACGGCAGGGCTGGAGGGAGTTGGACGACTGGTTCGCTTACGCCAGGACGTTGCCAACCCTGGAGGATGAATTGGCCCAGTTGGTGCGCCCGGCGGATATGAAGCGGGCGATATACGTGATCCACATGCCTCCATACAGGCTCGGGCTGGACAAATGTGCGGATGGCCTGGAAGTAGGATCGAAAGCGGTCTACGATTTCTTACTGGAGAATCAACCCCTGCTTGCGCTTCATGGGCACATTCACGAGTCGCCTGAAGTCAGTGGGAGGGCAGAATCTGGATCACGAACACCACGGAATCTCGCGAAACGCGCGAAAGCAGTGGCCAGTTTCGTGTTCTTCGCGAGATTTCGTCCCTTTCGTGGTCCAAATGCCCACCCGGCAGATACCCTTTACCTATGTGGAAGCGCCGCCGGTGAGGGCGGTAGCCTGAGGCTCGCCCTACCATGTTCAGCGAACAGCAACCTGCCCCTGTGCCAATGAGCCAGTAGGCCGGTTTACGTCTACCGTTGCTGGTTGATGTTTCCCCGATTTCGGTGTATCATCCTACGAGTGAACAATGGACTTGTTTTCGCATCGGAAGTGTTTGGTGTAGCAAGTGATTGAGATACAGTGGATGAAAAGGTGGATGCAGAATGACTTCTGATTACAGTAAGGATTATTTGATCTCCCTGGTGCAGGAACTGCGCAAACAGCCTGTTGAAACGGAATGGCTAGAGTTCAAACACAACAACGACAACCCGCAGGAAATCGGTGAGTATATCTCCGCGTTGGCGAACTCGGCAGCCCTATGCGGCAAAGCGGAAGCCTTTCTCGTCTGGGGCATTGATGACCAAACGCGCGCTATCGTGGGAACGACTTTTGCGCCACATCTTGCCAAAGTCGGCAATGAAGAATTGGAAAACTGGCTTTTGCGACTGCTTGAACCTAAAATTGACTTTCGTTTTTTCACGTTGACCGTAGAGGGGCAACCTCTGGTCTTGCTCAGAATTGGGCGCGCGTTCCGGCATCCGGTGCGGTTTCAGGGACAGGAATTCGTCCGGGTGGGGTCCTACAAAAAGAAACTCAAGGACTTTTCCGAAAAAGAGCGCGCGTTGTGGCGCATTTTCGATCAAACTCCGTTTGAGGCGTTGATAGCAGCCAGCAACATCACCAGCGACCAAGTGCTGCGCCTGCTGGACTATCCCGCCTATTTTGAACTCTTGGAGCGCCCCTTGCCGGATACCAAACAAAACCTTCTGGAGGCGCTGGGCGCAGACGCCCTGATCGCGCCCTCCGAGGCTGGCGGGTGGGATATCACGCAGTTAGGCGCGATCCTGTTCGCCAAAAGACTGAACGATTTCCCTTCGCTCAAACGCAAAGCCGTGCGTGTTATTGTTTATCGGGGAGTCAGCCGGGTGGAAACGCTGCGTGAACAGGAGGAAAACCGGGGCTATGCGAGCGGTTTTGAAGGCCTGATTGGCTTCATCAATGGGTTGATTCCGACCAACGAGGTCATTCAGCAGGCGCTTCGCCGGACTGTGCCCATGTATCCCGAGCTTGCCATCCGCGAGTTAGTGGCGAATGCGCTCATCCATCAGGATTTCTTTATCACCGGCGCCGGCCCGATGGTGGAGATTTTCGCCGATCGGTTGGAAATCAGCAACCCTGGTGTTCCCCTGGTGGATACCCAACGCTTTTTAGACTCGCCGCCCCGTTCACGTAATGAGGACCTCGCTGCTCTGATGCGACGTTTTGGCGTGTGTGAAGAGCGGGGGAGCGGGGTGGACAAAGTCGTCTTCCAGACGGAGTATTTCCAACTGCCGGCGCCAATCTTTGAAGTGGTGGGCGACAATACCCGTGCGGTGCTGTTTGCCCATCGCCCTCTGGCAAAAATGGATAAAGAGGATCGCGTCCGGGCCTGCTATTTGCATGCCTGTTTGCGTTACGTCAATCGCGATTTTATGACCAATACCACCTTACGTGAACGCTTTGGCATTGAACCGCATAACAGTGCCACGGCTTCGCGGCTGATCAAAGAGGCGCTGGGGGCCGGCGCCATTCGACCCTACGACGAATCTGCCGCACGTAAACTCATGAAATACGTGCCCTATTGGGCATGACCCTGTGGTGAGGTGGTATTTGATGGGTATTTGACGCTACGTTGGGTCAGTTTTCAGTTTCTGCCGGATTTGGGCGTGAAAACGCTTGTTGTGCTACTTTCAACCCCTGTTTTTATTTGATGGGTATTTGATAGAATGGCGTGACGTAAGTCGTGGGATAGTTGGACCTGGCGGGGGAGGGCTCCCCTCTCAACCGGGGCGCCGGCCTGGGCCTGTCCGGGCCGGTCACCAGGACGGACCTCGAGTTCGTCGAGCGGTTCTATGCCGGTTGTGGTGCTCCACCCCGCGTAGACCTGTGTCCCCTGGCCGATCCGTCCTTGCTCGACCTGCTCAAATCGGGTGGCTATCACCTGGAGGAGTTTTTCAGCGTGTTGGTGCGCGCTTTGGCCGAGGAGGCTGTACCGGCACCTCCGCCGGCGGAGATACGGACCAGCCGGGCCGGTCCGACAGAAGCGGAACTGTGGATCGCCACGGTGGCACAGGGCTTTGGCGACGCGGAGATCCCGGCCCACCTGCTTTTTTGCCTGGCTGGATGGGCAGCCGGCTGGCGGTGGAGCGATCTATGTCCACGAGGGGGTAGCCGAACTGGGGAGCACCAGCACTCGTCCAGCCTTTCGGAGGTGGGGTGTCCAGACGGCGCTGCTGCAGGCGCAATTGGCGGCCGCTCGAGAGCAGGGGTGCGATTTAGCGCTGACCATCACCTCACCGGGCAGTGATTCGCAACGGCATAAGGAGCGGGTGGGGTTCCGGCTGGCCTACACGAAAGTAATCCTGGTGGGGGCGTGAGCACACTGGGTCAGGATGCCTTATGAAAGTGCTGTTCGTTACGGATTTGCACGGGACCACCTGGAAGTATGAGCGCCTGCTGCGCATTGCCCAGGCCCTTCGCGTAGAGGTAGTCGTTCATGGCGGAGATATGTTGCCCAAGAGCGGGGATCTCTTTCATCAAGACGAGTTTATCGTGCACTACCTCGACCAGCACTTTGCACAGTTCGAGGCCGCCGGTATTTACTACCTGTGCTACCTGGGAAACGATGACCTCAGGATCTTTAGCGATTTGTTCGACGAGACCTGTGGCAAGTACTCACACGTCGTCAATCTGGCCCAACGGAGTTTCAGGATCGGGGACTATGAATTCGTGGGTATGAATTGGGTGGCCGACTATCCGTTCCGCCTCAAGGACTGGTGCAGAATGGACACCCAGGACTATGTGTTTCAGGAGCAACTGGGGTCGGGGTTGCTCTCTACACGGCAGGGCTGGAGGGAGTTGGACGACTGGTTCGCTTACGCCAGGACGTTGCCAACCCTGGAGGATGAATTGGCCCACCTGGTACGCCCGGTGGATATGGAGCGGGCGATATACGTCATCCACATGCCCCCATACCGGCTCGGGCTGGACAAATGTGCGGATGGCCTGGAAGTAGGGTCGAAAGCGGTCTACGATTTCTTACTGGAGAATCAACCCCTACTGGCGCTTCATGGGCACATTCACGAAGCGCCTGAAGTCAGTGGCAGATGGTATGCCAGGCTGGGGCGGACGGTTTGTATTCAGCCCGGCCAACTTACGCCGTTGACTTACGTTACGATTGACCTGGAACCCATGAACTTCGATAGGCATGTGGAGCGCTACGATTAATAAGAGCCACAAAGCATCTCGCAGCGAAGGAGGAGGTAACCACTATGAAAAGGCCTGTGAAGCGCTTGCTGTTCTGGACGCCCAGGATTCTGTGCATCCTGTTCGCCGTCTTTGTGAGCCTGTTTGCCCTCGACGTGTTTGGTGAAGGCTACGGGTTCTGGGGGACGATGCTGGCCCTGCTGATGCATCTAATCCCAACGTTCGTCATTCTCATCGTACTGGCCATCTCCTGGCGCTGGGAATGGGTGGGGGGCATCATGTTCATCGCGCTGGGGGTGTTGTACCTGGTCACGTCCTGGGGGCGGTTTCATTGGTCCGCTTACCTGCTGATATCCGGGCCGCTGTTCCTGCTGGGCGTCCTGTTCCTGATCAACTGGCTGTACAGGGCGGAGCTTCGTACATAGAGAAGAGGCCATGAGGCTCAGGCATAAGGTCGCTCTCGTCACCGGCGCCGGAACGGGCATCGGGCAGGGGTCATCAGACCTGCCAGGTTTTGGAAACCTGGCAGGTCTGAGTTGACCACGCAAGGCATCGCGTTTATAATTATGTTCTGTATGCAGAGTAAAAGCGGACATCTCAATGAGAAAATGGACGGTTCAAGACCGAGATGGAACACCGGTGCGTTTCGTCTACGACCAGGAAGCGGACATTTTGGAGCTCTTTTTCGGCGAGAACGAACCTGCTACGGGCGTCGAACTGACCGACCACATCGTGCTGCGCCTCAATAAGCAGACACGCCGGGCGGTCAGTCTGATGCTGCTTCATTTCTCTATTCTGACGGAACACACCGAATATGGGCCGCGCAGTTATCCATTGGATAAGCTGAGTGAGGTATCAGAAGACCTGCGGGAACTGGTACTCCACGTCATTACCTCGATGCCCGTCAATCAGTTCTTGAAAATGTCCTATTTTCAGGCCTCGCCCACCAGGCAGATACCCTTTACCTACGTGGAATCGCAGCCGATGAGGGCTGTAGCCTGATCTTCTCGCCTGGTGACATCGGACGATATGCGCCCAGAATACCGTTTTGATTACCGCAAAGCGCACCCCAATCGGTTTGCAGGCCAAAGAATGAGCTTCACCCCAGACCAGATCCGCGACGCCATCGCCACGTTTCGTGCGCCCGAGCGCAGCCGATATCCTGAGCTCGACGGGTACACGCGCGACGAACTGTACGAGGATTGCTCCGGCGGCGGCGGACTGTACCTTGCCGCGCGCATGGTGCGCACGCTGCGCCTGCGCGCGGGCGACGTCGTGCTCGACCTGGGCTGCGGCAAAGGTGCGGCCTCGCTCTTTCTGGCACAGCAGTGGGGCGTGCAGGTGATCGCGCTCGACCTGTGGACGCCGGCCACGTTCCTCGACCTCAAGTTCACCGCGCGCGGCTATCGCGACCGGATCGTGCCGCTGCACATGGACGTGACGCACGAGTTGCCGTTCGCCGAAGAGTACTTTGACGCGGTCTTTTGTATGAACTCGTTCAACTTTTACGGCGGCGGCGTCGAGTTTCTGCGCCACCTGCTCGAAGTTGTGAAGCCGGGTGGGCAATTGTGTATCGGCTCGGAAGTGCTGACGGCCGAATTCACCGCCGAGCAACTTGAAAATCCGCCCTACGTGTACGCCTTCAGACTGCCACCACCGAACGAGCACGTGGACGTGTTCGAAGGCGACTTAAATAAGCAGCACACGCCGCGCTGGTGGCGCGAGTTGTTCGAGAATTCGGGGCTGCTGCAAGTCGAGTACTGCGAGGAATTGGACGACGCGGACGTGCTGTACGAAGAGATGGTGCGCTACGAGTACGAGCACGACCTCGATCCGTTCGACGTCGAGATGTGCCTGGAGCAGATGGAATGGGGACGCACCCACCACCCGCGTAAATCGCTGTTTGTCCTGACGGCTCACAAAGGTTGAAGAGGAGAAAAACACGTGGAAGCAAGACTGAACGAGTTGAAGGCACGGCTGGCGGAGGTTTACGACCTGGAGGCGGCCGCCAGGGTCCTGGATTGGGATCAGAATACCTACATGCCGCCGGGCGGGGGGCCGGCCCGCGCGCGGCAGATTGCCACGCTGCAGCGACTGGCGCACGTCAAGTTCACCGCCGCCGAGGTCGGGCAGTTGCTGGACAGCCTGCGGCCCTGCGAGGAAAGCCTGCCCTACGAGGCGGACGAGGCCAGCCTGATCCGCGTCACGCGGCGCGATTACGAGCGGGCGGTCAAGGTCCCGCCGTCGTTCGTCGCCCAACTCGCCGACCACACGTCCAATTCCTACCAGGCCTGGACGGTGGCCCGTCCGGCCGACGACTTTGCCAGCGTGCGGCCCTACCTGGAGAAGACGCTCGACCTGAGCCGGCAACTGGCGGACTTTTTCCCCGGCTACGAGCACGTCGCCGACCCGCTGATCGGTTATGCCGACTATGGCATGACGGTGGCGACCATCCGCGTGCTGTTCGGCCAACTGCGGGAGCGACTCGTGCCGCTCGTGCAGGCGATCACGGCCCAGGAGCCCCTGGACGACGCGTGCCTGCGCCAGGACTTTCCGGAAGCGCAGCAGTTGGCGTTCGGGATGGAGGTGGTGCGGCGCTTCGGGTACGACCTGGCGCGCGGGCGGCAGGACAAGACCCCCCACCCCTTCACCACCGACTTTTCGATCGGCGACGTGCGCATCACCACCCGCGTCAACGGACGCCACCTGGGGGAGGCGCTGTTCAGCACCATGCACGAGTCGGGCCACGCCATGTACGAGCAGGGCATCCGCGCAGACTACGAAGGTACGCCGTTGGCCGCGGGGACGTCGTCGGGCGTGCACGAGAGCCAATCGCGGCTGTGGGAGAACGTGGTCGGCCGCAGCCGCAACCTGTGGCAGTTCTTTTACCCCCAGTTGCAGGGGACCTTCCCCGGCCAACTGGGGCACGTGCCGCTGGAGACGTTCTACCGGGCGATCAACAAGGTCGAGCGCTCGCTGATCCGCACGGAGGCGGACGAGGTGACCTACAACCTGCACGTGATGCTACGCTTCGAGCTGGAACTCGACCTGCTGGAGGGCCACCTGGCCGTGCGCGACCTGCCAGAAGCGTGGCGCGCGCGCTTCCAGCGCGATATGAGCATCGCGCCGAACGACGACCGGGACGGGGTGCTGCAGGACGTGCACTGGTACGCACACACCATCGGCGGCGCGTTCCAGGGCTATACGCTGGGGAACATTATGAGCGGGGCGTTCTTCGAGGCCGCGCTGCGGGCGCACCCCGAGATCCCGGACGAGATGGCGGCCGGGGAGTTCGGCACGTTGCACAGTTGGCTCAAGGAGAACATTTACCAGCACGGCAGCAAGTACACGGCGGCCGAACTGGTCGAGCGCGTCACAGGCGCACCGCTCAGTATCGAGCCGTACGTGCGGTATCTGCGGGGCAAGTATGGAGAATTGTACAGGCTTTAACGCATGGAGGGGTGAGGTGTTGCCAGAGAAAACAGTGCCGCCTGCGTCAGCGGTGACCGTGCAAGATATTTACCTGGCCCGGCGGAGGATCGCGTCCATTGCCAGGAGGACGCCATTGGTCTATTCTCCTGTGCTCGCGGAACGGGCGGGGGCGTCCGTCTATCTCAAACTGGAGAACTGGCAGGAGACCGGCTCCTTCAAGATGCGAGGGGCGGCCAACAAGATGCTGAGCCTGACGCCGGAGGAGAAGGAACGGGGGGTGATCGCCGTCTCCACCGGCAACCACGGCCGGGCGGTGGCGTGCGTGGCCGGGCAATTGGGCATGCGCGCCGTCGTGTGCATCTCGGAGCGGGTGCCGGCCAACAAGGTGGAGGCCATGCGGCGGCTGGGGGCCGAGGTGGTGGTGGGCGGCCAGACCTACGACGAGGCCGAGGCGTACTCTTTGCGCTTGC
>Ga0315284_10003770_pt1 | contig 21520 bp, 22 predicted proteins | sample YL17G09_16_MG_FD_203696 | JGI IMG/M metagenome (GOLD analysis project Ga0315284, IMG submission 203696) | Sediment microbial communities from Yellowstone Lake, YNP, Wyoming, USA - YL17G09_16 | ecosystem: Environmental > Aquatic > Freshwater > Lake > Sediment | place: USA: Wyoming | collected...
TCCCGATTAAGCCGGTAAGACCCTGAATTCCCGTATCACCAGTGATTCCAGTCGGACCTTGGAGACCCGTCGTTCCGATTAACCCAGTGAGACCTTGAATTCCGGTGCTACCGATAAAGCCGGTGAATCCTTGAATCCCCGTAGAACCAATTAACCCAGTGAGACCCTGAATTCCCGTATCACCAGTGATTCCAGTCGGACCTTGGAGACCAGTCGTTCCGATTAACCCAGTGAGACCTTGAATTCCGGTGCTACCGATAAAGCCGGTGAATCCTTGAATCCCCGTAGAACCAATTAACCCAGTGAGACCCTGAATTCCCGTATCCCCAGTGATTCCAGTCGGACCTTGGAGACCCGTCGTTCCGATTAACCCAGTGAGACCTTGAATTCCCGTATCACCAGTGATTCCAGTCGGACCTTGGAGACCCGTCGTTCCGATTAACCCAGTGAGACCTTGAATTCCGGTGCTACCGATAAAGCCGGTGAATCCTTGAACCCCCGTAGAACCAATTAACCCAGTGAGACCTTGAATTCCCGTATCACCAATTAATCCGGTGAGTCCCTGAATTCCAGTGAGACCTTGAATTCCGGTGCTACCGATAAAGCCGGTGAATCCTTGAATTCCCGTAGAACCAATTAACCCAGTGAGACCCTGATTTCCCGTATCACCAGTGATTCCAGTCGGACCTTGGAGACCCGTCGTTCCGATTAACCCAGTGAGACCTTGAATTCCCGTATCGCCCGTGATTCCAGTCAGGCCCTGAAGACCCGTCGCCCCAATTAAGCCGGTGAGACCTTGAATTCCGGTAATCCCCGTTAGCCCGGTGTCACCGGTTAATCCAGTATCTCCTTGGATTCCAGTTGCCCCCATCAATCCGGTCCCACCACCAGAAATGCCGGTCGGTCCTTGAATTCCTGTTGCTCCAGTTAATCCGGTCCCACCACCAGAAATGCCGGTCGGACCCTGGATTCCAGTTGCTCCAGTTAACCCAGTTTCTCCTCCCGAGAGTCCAGTCGCACCTTGTATTCCAGTTATTCCTCCAGTAGAAGGGCAACAATCCACAGGTATCTGACATTCGATGAAAATAGAGCCTGAGACCGAAATGGTTTGCACGAAACCGATGATGGAGCTTACTGTTCCAGGGGCCGGAGAAATGAGTCCCGGGGTATTAGATAGGTAAACCGCCCCATTTACACTAAACGAGCTAGTATCAATAGGGGTAAACGCACCACTCGCAACAATCTGTCCCGTTGTTCCATTCAGAATGTTAGAAACTACAACCCCCAAAACCGATGCCGTGGTGATCGTGCTAGCTGACGCTAGGTTTATGGTTATCAAATTTTGTGGTGACGGAGTATATCCCGTGCTGTATACAGCTTGCCCAGCCAGAATAGTGGAGCCAGTGTTATTATAAACGGTGATCAACAATCCTCTATATTATACTCATTTTATGCCTAAAATCGTGGCTAAACCGGATGCTTCAGCCTATGTATTGACATTAAAAGGAAGAACAGTAGCATATATAAATGCTAAAAATCGTTTACAATAGCGTCGATAGTGAGGCGACTGGGTGTCAGAGGGTTCTTAACCCTCTTAAAATTATGCAAGACAGAGGTCTGATTGAGACCCAGATAATTAATCGGTCCGACGCGAGAAAACAGGCAAAGTGGGCGGATGTTCTTTTCCTCCAGTGCTTAATTGGTCCTCAGAACTTCGATCTCCTAGCTCTGTACCAAAAAGAAGGAATCCCCGTCGTCGTCGATTATGACGACAACTTCGCCCATCTCCCTCCCAACATTCTTTCTAGAATAGGTCTGTCGTCCGAAGACGCCAAGAATAATTGGATCAAATACCTTAACATGGCAGACGCGGTGACCTGCCCTAGTCATTATTTAGCTCAGCGTATCAAATTTTATAGTAAGCCAAAAAGGGTCTGCATCCTCCCCAATTACTTAACAGAGGAAGAGTATACTGGATCCAAAGATTATTCCCCTTGGAAAGTAGGGGAAGATGAGATTCGAATTCTCTATTCCTGTAGCGATACTCACCAGGAAGATTTACAATGGGTCGGGTCTTTATTATGTTACTTGGGAGAAGCTTATCCGCAAGTTAGAATTATTACTCAAGGATCCCTAGACTTTAAATATCTTTTTCCTTACTACAAGGGTAAATCTAGCCACGCTCTTTACGCCCCCTACAAGAGCTATCATCAATCCTTGCGAGAGATCGCACCTCACATTTGCCTAGGCCCGCTACTTAATAATGAACACGCCTACAGTCGGTCAGATATTAAATATCTACAAACCGCGTCCATTAAAGCTGCTTTCGTAGGTAGTAACTCTCCCCCGTATCAAGAAACCGTTATTTCTGGTTATACTGGGTTGTTACCCAGTAACTCTAAACTTAGCTGGTGGTGGTCTTTGCGTAAGTTGATCCGTAATCCAGAGCTTATTAGATCAATAGGGGAGGCCGCTTACAAGCACGCGGGTCAGTTCCTCTTAAAGGATCATGTTGAGAGTTGGTTTTGGGTTTTTAACGACTTGGTTTCTCAAAACGATCTTAGTTAATCTGAGATTACGGGCTCGTCTTGATTCGTCATCCAAAAGCTAGCTCCATCGTGATGCCACGTCGTGACTTTATCCTGAGATATTGTTTCAATATGAATGGGTCGAGTCCAGATTTTATAGATCCCTGACATAGTTTCTGCCGCTTGCTTTTCGTCTAATTCCTGTCCATAGAACACATGTCGTAAGAGAATCTCTCCTTTATTTTCAAAGTTAGCATTTACGAGTTCGATGATTGGGTTCCCACCATTAGAGAGTTGACCTAATAGGGTATTTTTAATCTCTTTGAATTCTTTGCTAGTCTCTAAAGTGTAGGCGGATCCATGGACTTCAACATTTTTAAAGACGAATAATCTATTCCTTCGGCAGAAATCTTCAGTTAAGAATTCATCAATCAGTCCGATGTCGTTATGAGTTTTTCGTAGCTGGAAAAGTTTCTCTATTCCCTTATTTTCTTTGGTATCCCATCCTTTAAGGGTGTCAGAATCCTGACACTTTTCCCATTCTAAGCCATGGGCTCCTCTGTTCCAGCGATCTTCAATATCTCTCAACAGTTCTACCCCCAGTTTATAGGGATTAAGATGCTTTCCCTGAGCCACTACGCCAGAGTGAATATCGCAATAATCCACTACTTCCGCGTCATTTAATAGGTGCTGGGTTAGTAATCTTGTGTGCCAGAAAGTTGCAAACCCTTCATTAAATAACTTAGTTTGTCGTTGAGGGAGGAAGTAATAAGACTCGTCGCGAATAACATTCAAGATGTCTCTTTGCCAACGGTTTAAAGGGGCGTGCTGGATTAGAAATTTGAGGATGTCTCTTTCTGGTTTTTCCGGTAAGTGTTTTTCCTTTTTATTTTGAACTTCTATCTTTTCTTTTTGCTCTTTGACATATTCTGGAGTATTGATGTGTTGATCCATATACTCCTTAGCCGGAAGCTTAGGGATGGTAATTGCTTTAGCTTCATAGTCTTCTAGGGGCTTGGTTTCATTTTTAATGCTGAAGAGGGTATAGGGATCAATTAGATTCTCAATACTTAGGCAGATGTCTATGAAGTTTTCTACCTCGGATTCATTTTGAGCTTCCATAATTCTTCGAATACGGTTTCCATTATTCGCCATTTGGTCGATCATGTTCTTATGGGTGTGGGCAAACCAAATATTATTCTTGAAGAAGTCGGCATGACCGCAAACATGAGCCATCACTATTTTTTGTTCAACTATAGTGTTGCCTTTGAGAAGATAGGCGTAAACTGGATTATTGTTGATGACAAGCTCATAGATTTTCGAAGTTCCATGCTTGTACCCTTTGTGAAGTTTATTGAAGTCCATTCCAAATCGCCAGTGGGGGTATCTTACTGGGAATCCCCCATAGGCAGCTAAGGCATTGAGTTTTTCTGGCTCAATGAGTAGGAATTCAATTGGGTCAAAGTCTAACCCTTTAGATTTAGCAAGTTGGGTTACTTGCTTCGCCATGGTTTGAAGTTCAGGGGTCAATGAAAAATCATAGTTAATCATTTAATCTTTCTTAGCCGGATCGCCCCGAGTAAAGATGGAAGCCACATAATTAAGGATGTCCGTCGCAGATTCTTCGTTATACCCAAAATTAGTAATCAATCGGGTCTTGACCACATCAATCTTCTTCTGAGTTTCCGCATCCACCACGTTGGTTAACAGGGTGTTGAGCTTAATCGTGTGCCGACTATCCTCGAAAAGCTTAAGTTCCAGAGCCTTATGGAGCCGCTCATTAGCCCAGTACTGAAATTTCTTTCCTTCGATTGCCAATGCTCCGATATAGTTAAGGCACTCTCTTCTAAAATCTTCCTTACGATTTGCCGGAATATCAATTTTCTCTTCTACCGAACGCATTAACTGCTCATCCGGCTCTTCTTCGTGCCCGGTATACTTATTTTTCATCTTTTCTTTTTGGCAGTAAGCTTTTACATTATCCACATAGTTGCCGCATAGACGAGCGATTGCTTCTTCATCGGCACAAATGGCTCGTTGCACTTCATTTTTTACGATATCGGTATACTCGTCTTTAACAAAAGCGAGCAGGTTCTTATATTTTGTTTTCAGTTCGGCTGAAGAGATCAGGGTATGGTTGTTAAGACCCTCTTCGATCTCATTCATGATAATAAAGGGATTTACGTGAGTATATTTATCTGAAGCTAGCACATTAGAGATCTTGTCCTGGATAAATCGAGGGCTGATCCCAAACATCCCCTCGTCTTTTTCTTTACCTTCACTTCTAAGTTCTTCTACGTTATCCGAAGTAAAGCCCGGCAAAGTTTTCCCATTATACAGTTTTAGTTTTTGCATCAGGGTGATTCTAGAATTGCAGTCCACGAGGCGAGTTAGGATCGCCCACATAGAAGCCACCCGAAGCGTATGAGGTGCAAGATGTTTCTTAGTTTTTTTAAAGTCTTTTTCGTAGACTTTAATTTCTTCTTCCAACTCTAGCGGGTATCCAATATTCACGCTTATAGTTCGATCTTTGAAGGCTTCCATAAGTTCGTTAGATTGGAGCCTGCGAACTTCTGGCATGTTGGTATGACCGATGATTACCTCATCAATATCCGTCTGCGCAAACTTACGGGGCTTAATTTTTCTTTCTTGACTTGCACTCAACAGGTCATATAAGAAGGCCACCTCAAGTTTCAGAACTTCGATGAATTCAATCAACCCCCGATTCGCAACGTTGAATTCCCCATCAAAATTAAAAGCACGGGGATCGCTATCCGATCCATAAATGGAGATTTTTCTGAAGTTGATGTCCCCTGTTAACTCTGTTGCGTCTTGGCTCTTTTCATCCTTGGGTTGATAAGTGCCAATTCCCATTCGATCCTTCTCTGAGATCAGGAGGCGTTTGACTCGAATACAGTTTTTGATCATCTCGTGCCAATCGCCATTGTATTCTTGCATTGCGAGATTAAAGTGTTTTCGACAGGCGGCGTCTAGATCTCCTAGATGAGTTGTAATCGGGTAGCGTAGAGTGCTTCCCCCTGTTAGCTTTTGAATATACTCGTTTTTGAATTCTTCTGGAATTAGTTTGAGAGGTTCCTCATGCATCGGACAATCTTCCCAGGAACCGTCCTCCATTTTCCATTGGAAAGTGTAAAGGGCCCCTTCAGGTGTTCGCGAGTACCGTTCTAAGCCCTTTTTAAGGAGTCGTGCAATCGTACTCTTGGCGGAACCAACTGGACCCTTGAGGAGCAGGATACGCTTTTCTACTCCGTAACCTAGTGAGGCTCCCCGGAGTAGGTTTACAACCGTGTTGAGTTGCTCTCCCAATCCGAAAATCGCATCCTTGCCCCCATCTTGAATATCTTGAAAAAAATCCCAATGGGTTACTTTATTTCGATGCTTGGTGATTTCATGAGATCCGGCGCTCACAATCATATCATAGAGGCGTTGATAAGCATTGCGTGCTATTAGAGGGTTCTTCTGGAAGACATCGAGATACTCATCAAAAGCTCCCGTCCAGTTTACTTCCTGAAATTCATTTTTTACCGTGAAACTTTTAATTAGCTCAGAAGCTTTCATAATCCCTCTAATCTTGTGGTCGGTTAAAAGTGAAAACAACCGCCTCTTTAAGTGATTCCAGAATATAGCCTTTTTCTAGCATCTTGTCTACCGTTTGAACAACCTTTGTTTGATCTTCGGGAGTGACGCCCGACCATTCTTCCGTTTGGTATAGCAGGATCCCCTTTTGGATTTTGATGATTTGTTCTAGGTATTTTTGAAAGGTATTCTGTTTTAGAATTTCAATATGATTGGAGAAAATATCCGCATAAGGGATTATCCCCATTTCTGCTCGTTCCTGATTGTTAATTGCCCACGCGGCAATGCTGCTGAGGATCCCTTTTCTCCAATCATCTTGATTAGGGCTACCGAGGAGTTGCTCAACATTTTCCATTAATTCTGTATTCGGATCTTCGAGCGCCTTCGTTTGGAAGTTGACAACCTTTTCTTTGCGATTCCAGGCTCGAACATGCTGGACATATCTATCGAAAAGTTTCAGATATTCATCTGGGTTGATTAAACCCGTACTATCTCTAATGTCCTTTTGAACCATTTTGACGTAATATTTCTTTATATCTCGAATAGTTTTTTCTATTTCTAGATAGCCTTGTTGTTCATTAAGTCTTAAGAAGTCGTGAAGGGTTTTATCTTTTGAGATATTTTCAATCGCTGCAAAGATGGCCGGTGGGCTTAAGTGCCTATATTCCAGATTATGAAGGGCATGAATAATGATATTTTCGATCTCTCTGAAAGAAGCCCCTTTGCGTCCTTCATATCCTGCGTCTCTGAGATTGTCTCCGTGTCGGTTTGTTATGACTTGATCTTGAAGGTCTTCAAACTCCGCAGCAATCGTTTTGAGGTCTCCTAGAAGATTCTTCTTATCTTCTTCTTTCCAGCCATCCGGAACATCTCCGCTATCATAGAGAACCGCTTTTTGAATGTGCGTCAAATTTTTTCCTAGCCGATGTTTGCTTTTCCTGAGGCGAGTGATCACTGCCCACAGTGCTACTATTTTCTTAGTGTGAGGAGCCACATGTTTATCCTTGACTAGCTCTCTCAGCAGGTCGTCATAAAGGCGCTCTTCTTGAGTGAATTTAAGTAAGTAAGGGACGCGAACATAGGCAAATCGACCATTAAAAGATGGCCAATCCTCTGTATACTTAAACTGGCTCAGGTTGGCTTCGTTGTCCGTCGCAAAGATAACACAGTCTAGAAACGCCGTAAAATTAGGCAGATTAGCGGTCCCCCATTCCGCGGTGTTTAGCAGGTATTTATTCATCTCCGGATGGCGCTTAAAAATTTCGGAAAATTCTAGGATACCTCGGTTTGCGTCAATCAAATCCCCATGGGATTCATAGACCGAAGACATGGATAGGATTCCGGGTATCTTGTAAGATTTCTCTACGTTAATAGCTCGGGAGCCCGCATCTGTATTCTGTTGGGGTTCAACGGAGATTAAGCCTTTTCGTAAGCGTTTAGAATAATAGAAACGCTCTACTTGGACGTGGCGAATGATTTTCGACCAGTCGCCCTCATAGCAAATTTCTAGTTGGTTGTATATTTCTTGACATTTTTGACATAGTTCCCCGTTAAGTAAGTGTTTAGAGATATTTTTATATTGAAGTCGATTAAGTAGCTCGACACGTTCTTTTTTAGGGATGATAAAGATCGGGTTATCTTTTAGGTCACAGACCAATTTAAAAGTGATATCCTCGGGCGACACCCGAGCAAAGCTATCCTCCTGATACTTCTTATTAGTTTTTGTGAATCCAAGTCCCGTTTCTTTTTCTGCGCTATCTGAGAATAGCCAATTGAAGGTGTAAGCTGCCCCTTCTGGGAGGTGTGAATATTCCTCCATCGCCATCATAATGGAGTAAATCAAAGAACTTTTCGAGGAGCCATTAGGTCCGTGTAAGAGGATTATCTTATTAATTCTATTCTCTGCAAAAGAGCACAGGTCTGAATAGATAGCATCTTGGGCTTTTTCTTGCCCCTGCACTACTCGATGACGGTCAAAGAGTTTCCAACGGCGTACTTTCTCTCCATTAATATCCCGGACCGTACTAAAACCGTAGTGATCAAATACGTCCTTAATATATTCCGCACTATTTCTTAGTAGCTTGTTAGAGGGAGAGGAGATCTTCTCCAAAAATTCTTGGTAGGTAATAATAGTTTCATTATTCTTGAACTTACGAGAAACGGATGCTGAGATTTCGCTAAACATGTGTATTTATTATACTCGATTCTCCACAATACGAAATACAGGGATCGATTTAGTAGTTATTGAACTGATCCCAAGTCTCGTCAATCGGGAAGCTATAACCAATAATTCTGGCATCTACCACCACTGCGGTTTGCGAGTTATTTGTAATTTGTAATTGAACAGTAGGTATTTGGGGGGTGGGGGAGCCGCCCGGGGAAGTACTGATCGTCCCTTCTGCGCCACCTAGTAGGGGGTAGTAAAGATGTCTTGGAAAATAAGGCTTGCTTTTTTCCCCCACAAAATCAGGGAAGTTTCCGACAGGATCCCCGTGGATTCGAATGCCCCAGACAGTCTGATAAATTTCTTGAGCAGCACAATCAATAAAATCTTGGGTAAAACCTGTTAAAACCCCTAAATAGTTAGCTGGAACAACATATTGTGCCACGATAACAGTATCCCCCGGGGCGACCGCCGTAATCCCCCGTCCGGTATCAAAATATTGAGATCTAAAAGATGGTCTATCAAAACGGGCGGGCGGGGTCGCCGGAAACGTTTTGCCGAGGAGTACTGGGTTAAGACCCCCTACTTGATTCTGTTTTTTAAGGCGTTCATACAGTTTGTGAATCTTATCCTCAGTATTTTCACTCATACTTTTATCTTAACTCAGAAGGGGTATTTTCCCATCCTTAAACTTACTACTTGATAGCTAATAGGTTTCCCATTAGGGTTCCAAAAATCTACCCATTTGTGGCGAAAATTATTCGTCCAATGACCTGCTTGAATCTCTAACTCCCCTAAATCGTAAATGTTAGTGGGATCCGAATAGTTTCTCAGGAAGCCGTAAAAAAGACTGCTATGCATTTTATCTTCGCAGGGGGTAGTAGAGTAGCCTTCGGCACACGCAGTATTGATAACCCCTTTAAAATCCGAAGGGGCCTGAGTCACAAACATTCCGCTCTCACAAGCATTTAGTAATAGATGCTTAGTTCCTGGAATCATATCCAGTTGCCGGAACAGGTAATCAGGCTCAATAACCGATCCTGGGAGACTTATTACCAGGGAATCTACTTGATAGATTGCTGTTCTTAGCCCTCCGGGACTCGATCCTTCTCCAGAATAAGCTATGAATAGTTGGGTCTCGTTATTAGCCGCGTGGCGGATGGATTCAAGTAGATAAGAGAGCTGCGTTGGGATTTTATCCCTTATGACGTATACTTGATACCCTTTGAAGAGCAGTAGTTGAGTTAATTCTTCAACATCATTTTTAACGTAGGGCTCTTCTAACGGAATAGACCCTTCCGCAATTTCTCTATTGTTTACAAAACCTTGTGATTTACCCTGATATGAAAAATACTTGCCCTCTATCACAAGAGCATATTTATTAGAAATAGCAGGTAAGAAATGTTCATTATCACAAGGTTCCCTGACAGGATTCCCTTCAGGGAAGTTTACTACTGTAGAAGTAGTGCAGCCCAAGCTCAGCACTAGCAAAATCAAGAATAAATGGCGCAAAGTGTTCTCCTCTTTCCTTCTACCTTTTAACTGACGATTTGCTATAATCGAAATATGTACATTCGTCCGAAACTAGGTTCTTATGGAGGTCTCGCCAATTCATGGGGGATGCCTGTCGATGCAGAACATTATCTACCTAAGCAGCCACAACAAAATGTTACCGCTGATGACGCGGCGATCTACCTGGCAAAAGGCGATTTTAATGTAGCGCCTCCAGCAGCTAAAGTTTATTGGTCCAAATTCGGACCTTTCGCGTCAAAGCAGCCATTGTATAGTGACAGTTATGCATTGGCGCAGCGTGTTCAACCGATTAAGATCACTCGTCCACGAATCGAGAAAGACTGCCCCCTTGATTATGATAATTATGGTCCGACTCCTGATCTTGAAGAGGGCGATGTTTCCCTGGTCAGCTCTGCTTTTGGAAATTTTGAAATGCCGTCCCTGAGTAAAATGTTACTGATTGGATTATTGGGCGTCGTGTTGTTCCGTTGTTGCAAAAAGTAAAACATTCTTTATCCTATCTGCTGAACTGCTTTCAGCAGAGTAGTATAATGTGGATTTTGAATGAAAGAGCCTGTATCTGATGATGAAGTCCTTGATGAGGCAGACGATGATATTTTCCCGACCCCGGCAGAAATAACCGAAGAGAAAGACCTACATTTATTAGAAAGTGACGACCTATTATCTACCTACCTAGGGCAAATGGGAGATATCCCACTTCTGAGTCGAGAAGTGGAGATTCATCTGGCAGTCAAAATCGATCATTTCCGGCAGGCTTGTCGCACCCTCATACTTTCTTATTTTCCTAATTTCATAAAGGGGGTCAATTTAGTAGACGCCGTTGTTAAGGGAGATAGAGCTTTTGATAGAACCCTCAAACTCGCAGAGCATGGGGTTAAGGAAGATGTGGTCGTTAAATTAGAAAAAAGAGTTCAAGATTTAAGAACGATTGAATCTAGAATCTTACTAAGCAATAATCCTAAACTCTCGAAGGCATATCTAAAACTTGGAATCCGCCTATTAGAGGAGTGCGGGCTACAGATCAAGTTTATACATGATATGTATAAACAACTTAGAAAGTGGAACCCTGGTAACTTTGATCCTCTTGTCTTTAGAATCTCTTGGGAAGAGTTTACTCGTCGTTATGACCTCATTAAAAAATACTACAAAGTTTATGAAGATTCAAAAAAAGATTTGGCTAATGGTAACTTAAGATTGGTTGTTAGTATTGCTAAGCGTTATAAAGGTAACCAAGTCCCTTTCTTAGATATTATTCAAGAAGGCAATACCGGATTGATGAAGGCCGTCGAGAAATACGAACATCAACGTGGATACAAATTCAGCACTTACGCTACTTGGTGGATTCGACAAAGTATTTCTCGTAGCCTTAGTGATAGCTCTAGAACTATTAGGATTCCTGTTCACATCGTAGAGCTTCTCTCTAAAATTCAAAGTACTACTAAACGACTATTTCAAATAAAGGGCGTTGAGCCCACCCCAGAAGAGGTCACTGCTGAGCTAGGCATCAGCGTTCACGAGTATAATCGAATTCTCAAGGTGGCTAAGGCTCCAACTTCGTTAGATAAGCCAGTTAATGATGGTAATGATGAGGGGATGTTTGGAGATCTATTAGAAGACAAAAATGGGGAATCTCCTGTTGATGCTACTGCTAAGAGCTTGCTTCGAGACAAACTGTTCGAAATACTTGAGACCCTTTCCTTTCGGGAAGAAGAGATTTTAAAGCTTCGTACTGGGCTGGGCGATGGATATATTTATACCTTGGACATGATCGGATCCGTCTTCCAGCTAACTAGGGAAAGAGTTCGCCAAATTGAAGCCAAAGCACTGCGAAAATTGCGACATCCCATTCGGGCCAGAAAACTAGAAGAATTTCTAGGCTTAGGAGCAGACGACGATGACGCATCTCTTGATTGAATAGCCTTTGGTGCTATAGTTTCCCCATGACCGAAATCCGAATCGAGTTATTGGAGCCGGGGCTCGACCCTACTAGATTACATGCTAGTGACGCATGTTATGATCTTCGTTCTCGAATCGATACCGTTGTTTTTGTAGGCACCGTTGCGGTAATCCCTTGTGGATTCAAAATGGCGCTCCCGTCTGGTTGGGAAGCCCAAATCAGGAGCCGCTCTGGACTCGCCGCCAAAAAACAAGTTTTTATTCTTAATTCTCCCGGAACGGTAGATGCATCTTTTCGCGGAGAAATTTGTGCCATCTTAATGAATTGGGGGGATCACCCGTTCGAAATCAAACGGGGGGATAGGATCGCCCAAATGGGGTTCCGGCAACTACCCGAAGTAGCAATTACTTGCGTAGCTTCTATTGACATGTCTACTGATCGAGGTGAAGCCGGTTTCGGCTCAACTGGAGTTAAATGATGCCTATCTCTTATGATAAAAGAGAGTCCTTTGCTTGTGGCTCCTGTGGGGAACCTTTTAAGTGGGATTCCTTGTCCCGGTCGGCGGGATGGTTTCCAATCCCGATTCTTGACGTAGATCGAGTTTTTGAATTCGGGTGCCCTAGTCCTCATTGGTTTTGTGGTGATCGTCAATCCTGCGATGCTCGGAGGACTCAGCGAAAAGATCAGCACAAGGGGCGCGTATGAGATATTTGATCTTAATGTGCGGAAGAAAGCGTACAGGAAAAGAAACCGCCTACAAACTTCTCAAAGAACTGCTACTGGCAAAAAAGCCGTCCTTAAATATTCAAGAATTTCAGTTCTCGACTCCCCTTAAGAAATTTTGTATTGAAGTCTTAGGTTTACGTTGGGAGCACTGTTACGGTTCGGATCGAGAACGAGAATCTCCTACGCAGTATTTATGGGGCGACGGTCACGCGGCATCCTTAGAGTTATGTGAAAAATACGGCAAGAAGCCTGGCACCTCAATGTCGGGTAGAGAGGTACTGCAGGTAGTCGGCACCGATCTTTTTAGAAATACCTTTTCTAAAAAGGTTTGGGCTACAGCAGGGATTCGAAGCGCCGTCGATTCATCCCACGCTGACTTATGTATTTTTACCGATGTTCGATTTGAAAATGAGATCGAAGCCCCTCAAGATTTTCCCAATTGCTTTGATAAGCAATTGAATATTCGTCTCTATAGGGAGACTGGCTTAGAGGATTCGCATAATAGCGAAAGCGCCTTGGATTCTTGGGATTTGTATCCTAATCAGAGATCAATATCAGAGACACCTAATCCCAGGTTTGCTCCCGTCGATCAAAATCCTCGATTTCTTCGAGCAACCGGGGAGACCAATAAGTTTCACTACCTGATTGATAACAATTATTCTCCGTATCTACTTAAGAGTTGTCTTAGTTATGTAGTAGAAAGGGATTTATGTCCAATTTGAGTCCGGTATCGCACAAATGTTATTTGTGTCGTCAGGAGTTTTTGGCGGAGTGGTCTCGGAAAAATCCCCAGGACATTTTTACTTATAATCTTATTTGTCTAGATTGTCAGTCCATTTTGCAACAGGCGTTTAAAAGTGGCTAGGCGATTGATCATCGGTGGTCTCCGGGACAAGCCTGGCTGGGCGGGGAGACGTTATGATGATGTCCTTTTGGACCGAACGACGACTCAAAAAACGGATGTTTCCGGGGATGTTCTCAAATTGCCGATTTTATCTTCTTCTTTTGAAGAAGTTTGCCTCGAATTCTTACCTAAAGATCTGATAATGTCAGCCGGACTAGCCCCCTTTACTATTTCAGAAGTCGTCCGAATTTTGCGCCCAGGGGGCAAGTGTGAAGTATACACCGGGTTTACCCCCAGTAACGAAGACGCTAATCTTTATCTAGTGATTGGTTTACAGTTGATGAGTATCGTCTTTCATCCCTACGCTAATAATTCAGATATGGACTACTGTTTATGGACGCTGTTCAAGCCGTTCCCCCTAGGAGGGATCGATGCCCGAAGGGCCTGAAGTTCGGTTAGTTGCCGATGTGATTGAACGCGCGGTCGATAAGATATTTATCTCCGCTGCAGTTATTGAAAATATTCCGGGAAAAACGCATCGTCTCACTAAGCATCCGATCCTCGGGATCGAGAAATTACGTGACTTCAAGCTTACTAAAGTTCAGACCCACGGTAAGATGATAGTTATTCATTTTCAGTTGGCTGACGCTTCTCCTGCTTATATGTTATCTACCTTAGGTATGAGCGGTTCTTGGGGTTATGATCTAAAGAGTCACAAACACGCTCGTTTTTCCCTCCTTAAACAGGATGGAGATTTGACCTTTGTTGACGCCCGATGTTTCGGAACCGTTAGATTATTCTTCGATGAGGATGAGGTTGACGCTAAGCTAGAAAAAATCGGTTGGGACTTACTGCCCTCCCCGGCTCCCGTAGAAACTTGGGCTAGCTTTCAAAAAGCTTACCAGATTAGAAACTTGCAGGTGGGAGAAGCCTTGCTGTATCAAGATCTTTTTTCCGGGATTGGCAATATCTATAAAAGTGAATCTCTTTATCAATGTCGTATTGATCCTCAAATCATTGTTGAGGAACTGCCCGAGGATAAGTGGGCAGAGATTAACTGGGTCGCCCATGAAATAATGCAAGCCAGCTACCTACAGGGCGGGGCTTCCGTGGATAGCTTTTCAGCAGACGGAAAACCTGGGAATTTCCAATTTAGCCTCCAGGTCTACGGACAAGACGCCTGCCCCGTAGGACACCAAGTGTCTACAATTAAGCAAGGAGGTCGAACAACCTGGTTTTGTAAGGAGTGCTTAAATACCTCGCATCGTCGCCTAGAATTTCTTCAGCCACCTACCGGGATGCCTGGTGGTGGTTCTGGAATCCGTTGGGAAGGGAAATCTTAATGACTATCCTAGCCAAAATTATCTTAGACTCTATCGCCCCTAATGGGGCGCGTCTCACTACTTTTGAGTTAACTTATCCAAGAATTATTCATAGCGAGATAATGACGCACCGAGTATTTAGTCGTAATGCCGCTAGTAGTCGCGCAATTCCAACTAAGAAGAAAATCGAACGCATTAAACAGGATATGGCCAAGCCATCCCAATGGGGTAGTAATAAGCCAGGAATGCAAGCTGGTCCCCCTCTCTCGGAGGAGCATCGAAGATGGGCGGAAACGTCTTGGTACGATGCCTGTCAAGATGCTTTATCTTATGCGAATAGTTTAGAATCGATTGGCTGTCATAAACAGGTTTCTAATCGTTTATTAGAGCCCTTTGATCATATTACCACTGTTTTGTCCTCTACTAAATACGGTAATCACGATATCCTTCGAACTGCGGTTGACGAGAACGGCGACCCACTTCCAGATCCAACCTATTTTGAGTTAGCTACTAAAATGAAGATTGCGAGGCAAGAATCACAGCCTAAATATTTACAGCCAGGTCAGTGGCATCTCCCTTACACTACTGAGCAAGATTTGGATGGCTTAAGGGCAAACGAAGCCGCCGTCGAAGATCCAGATTTTCTTTCTACTTTGAAGAAAATCAGCGTCGGGCGTTGCGCTCGTGTTAGCTATCTGCGTCAAGGGGAGGGCGACGTTAAGGCCAATGTAGAGTTACATGATAGATTAGCTAAGAGTGGGCATTGGTCACCTTTCGAACACCAGGCTACCCCGATGGGCGAATGGAAATTTGGCGCTAACGAAAAGTTTCCCTGTGATGGATGTGGGGAGCCTTTGCTTTCCAAGCACAGTATTTATCTTTTTAAAGGAGATAGAGCCCTGTGCAATAAATGCGGGTATGGGCACATTCATAGCGGTAATTTCCATGGCTGGCATCAATATCGGAAAGAGTTTTCTAATGAGGCAGGTGGAGATCTCTGAAAGCCTTGACTTTGAGCCTCTTCCGGTTACCATAAAATCATGGCTCACGAAGACTGCGCGATTTGCGGGCACCTCTTAGCTGGGATCGAGGGTCTTGACGAAATCGCTAGATACATCAAGAAAACTTCCCCTAAGAAGAAAGTAGATTTCGGACTCTACCTTAGTGCGGTGCTGAATAATCACAAGATGTTATTACGTTTGTTACGATATCACGAAAATTATCATTCGGGGGATAAAATGTCTTCGGATCCTGACTCTGAGTTTGGAGGGTTTTAAGTGGAGAGTTGCGGTAGTTTTAAGATATTGGCTGGAGTTTTAGCCCATGCCATCAATCGAATATTACCTGTAGTGCCTGCCAAACATCAACGAGATGTTTTAAAATGTTTCAAGTTGATTTGTGGTATTAACCCCTCCAAGCTTACTATCCAAGCCTCTGATATGGAGACTTATATTTCGATAAATATTACTCAAGATTTAGAGGTAGAAAGAGCTGGAACCTTCTTAGTTTCCGCTTCTGACTTATCAGACCTATTAAAATCTACGTCCTCGGATGAGGGATTAAACTTTTTAGTCGAGAAAAATTCTGTTACGGTAACTTTGGTGGATCCTAAAAATCCGATTCCCGAAGAAACTGGGGGTGTAGCAGCTTCCAAATTCGTTTGGGGGCTGCTTGATGTCCAGGATTTTCCTCCTTTCGCGCAACTTCCAGAGAAACAAGTATTTAAGATATCTATTGAAGGGTTAGTTTTTTCTACTGCTCTTAGCCAGGTCGTTTTCGCTACCGCGGAAAAGAATCATCCTAAATACGCCTATACTGCTCTGTGCCTAGTTTTAGAGAAAACTAATTTGAGCTTTATTGGTAGTGATTCTAGGAGGGTTAGTTTATTGGACATCCCTATTGAAGGGCCAGATGTCCCTATTCAAGTTCTCGTCCCTCCTGAATCCGCGAAGCACACCGCTAGAATTTTTGAGGACCAGACGTTCACTCTTGCTCTAGGTCACAACGTTTTATGTGCTTATGATGAAGATTCTTATCTAATAATGCCTACTATTGAAGGTAATTTTCCTGCGGTCAAGAAATATATCCCTAAATACCCCTATAACTTGGCGTTGTCTTATAAAGAATTTCTGCCGTGTCTCAAAAAAGCAATGCTCGCTGCTGACGCTCACAGTACGCTTCGCATCGAACTATCCCCTAATATGATGCATTTATCAACTAACACCCGGGAGCGGAGGCGAGAAGCTCGATCACAAATACCGGTAGTTTATTCCGGGCCCGCTCTTAAAACGGCGGTCGATGGAGAAAATCTTCTCCAAGCTCTTAAGGCAGTTAAAACCGATTTAGATATGCACTTCGATATTAAAGGGGGTCCGCTCCTCTTTACAAGAGACAACTACTACTATATGCTTAGCCCTAAGGAGATCTAAATGGCTAAATACTATCAGATGACCGGGTCCAAGATTTTGGTTAAACGTTTTCCGCGTGCAGATCAAACAAATACAGGAATAATGCTGCCGGATGCTGTTCAGAAGTCTCCCTCCCGAGGAACCGTTCTCGCGGTAGGTCCGGGAATTTATTCCCCTGCAAGGGATGCGTATCGAACGTTAATAGTTAAACCCGGAGACGTTGTTGCTTTTAATCATTTCGCTGGCGAGTTCTTAGATAGTTTAGAGCCCAGTTTTACTGAAAGCGATCTAATTGTCTTGTCCGGCGAGGATGAGATTTTAGCTATCGAGAGAGACGCAGAGGACTAGGTGCTGATTATCGCCTTAGATATTGATGGTGTCGTCGCCAACTTTACTGAAAAGGTAGTCGAGATCTACAATCAAAGGCATCTTCCACCTATCCGATTCGAAGACTTCAAGTCTTTCTCCTTCGAAGAATGTTTTTCTCCTCCCGTAGTAGAGAGGATCGTTCAAATCTTCAACGAGCCTGGGTTTTTTGCTTCTCTTCAGCCCCTACCCCGGGCAATTGAGATTGTTGATCTCTTATCTAAAGATCATCATGTTGAAATATGCACCGCTCCTCCCCATAATGTTAATCCTTTAGCAATTTCTGAGAAGATTTCCTGGGCTCTTCAACATTGGCCCCATCTCGGAAGACAGGTTACCGTTACGACTAATAAGTATCTGGTTAAAAGTGATATCCTAATCGACGACAGTATCAGTAACATCACTAAATGGTGTATGCATCATCCTCAAGGTCATGGGTTCTTAGTGAGCCAGCCCTGGAATGCTGACATACTTGTTCTGCCAGATAACGCGACTCGGGGTCATCTGGTAGATGTGCCGGATTTCATTAAACATCGTTCTAGGAATCGTTAAACCATGACGACTAAGGAAGAAGAACAAGAAAACGCCTCTATTAAAGAGGCGCTCGCGAAATCCTATAACTTCAAACCCTCCTATATTCTAGGCCCTGAGGGCCCGCTCGCCAAAAATCTAGAGAAGTACGAAGTTAGAAAACAGCAGATTCATTTGGCTGAGCAGATTCAAATAGCTTTTGAAGAGCACAAACACTTAGTAGCAGAAGCCGCGACTGGCACAGGAAAAAGTTTCGCTTTTCTTTTAGCGGCTATTGAAAAATCAATTGGTACTGGCACGCCCGTTGTAATTTCGACGCATACTATTGCGCTTCAGGAGCAGCTTTTTAACAAAGACATCCCCTTCCTCGTTAAGCATTTACAGATCCCTGTGCAAGCTGTCTTAGCAAAGGGTCGTAGTAACTATGTCAGTATACGCCGTGCGGGGGTCGCCAAGAAAATTCTAGACAAATTTTCTCATGAGGTCCAATCCCAGCATTCTAAGTTAGAGGATTGGCTCGATCACACTACCGATGGCACCCTTGCGAGTTTGCCCTTTAAGCCTAGCCCCTTACTCTGGAATCGTGTTAAATCGGATACCGATCAGTGTTTAGGGGAGCGGTGTCCCACATTTCAACAATGCCATTATCAGAGTGCTAGGAAGCGGTTAGCCGAAGCTCAGATCATTGTCACCAACCATACAATGGTTTTATTAGACCTCCAGATGAAGTCTAAGGGGCTTAATGGTGTATTACCTGCCTTTCAATATTTAGTGCTTGATGAAGCACATGAGCTAGAAGGCGTGGCTCGGCAAGCGCTCACATTTGAAATGAATCAATATAGCATTCCTGATATGCTAACTGAACTCTATAATGATAAGGCGTCTGGGTTTTTAAATGTATTGTATGAGAAGTACTCACACGCTGAAATAGACATTAGTGATGCTATTGCTGACGCCGCCCCTGGATTATCCGGGACCAGGAAGGCACCTGCGGCTGCCCCAGAAGCCTCAGAAGAGTCATCCGCGGTTCCGACCAGGGAGGTAGTTTTAACTACGGTTAAAACCGTCAAAGGTTTACTAGATCAAAACCTCACCTTCTTCGATGACGTCAAAACTTTCCTTGGTACCCAAAAATTGGTTCGCTTTAAAGAGCCCAATCAGATCAAAACGCCTTTAGTAGATTTACTAAAAGATTTGTTAGGCAGCCTTAAGGGCTTGACTTCAGTGGTTACTCATAAAAATGACAAATTAGCGATTGAATTTATCCGAAAACGGTCAACGGAAGTTTTAGAGGGGCTGGAGTCCATTCTAACTCTTCCAATGTTTCAAGATCCTAAAAAGCCTATTTCCTATCCCGAAATAGTTGCTTGGGCTACTAATTCTGGGTCTGAAGCCCGGAGAACAATAAGCGTTATCGCGTCTCCTACTTTTGTGAATCCAGTTCTTCGAAAGATACTTTTTAGCCGAATCTCTTCTGTTATTATGACCAGCGCTACCCTGGCGACTGGGGGACGAGATCCATTCATGATGTTCAAAACTACATTAGGTTTGCGGGATCCGATGGAGTGTAAGCTACCCCCAGTTTTTGATTATCAGAAGCAAACAAAGCTCTATTTGGTTACCGATGCTCCAGAGCAAAAAGACCCCTCTTATATCCCTCAGCTTTGTAAGCAAGTTATTAAGTACGTCAACTTGACACGGGGTGGCGCTTTCGTTCTTTTCACCTCCTTTAAAACTATGACTGAGGTTTACAAAGAAACGCAGGGGCTCTTTGAAATGCAGGGCTATAAAACGTTCTGTCAGGGGGCTGATTTGCAGCGGAACCAAATGATTGATGGATTTAAGAACACAAAAAATGGGGTTCTGTATGGAGTAGATAGTTTTTGGACCGGCGTGGATATCCCAGGAGACTCCTTAAGAAACGTTATTATTACTAAGTTGCCTTTCCCCCCGCCGGATGACCCTCTAGCAGAAGTTCATACTGAGATCTTTAAGAAGTATGGGCGTAATTATTTTATGGATAGGGCGCTACCTTTTACTGCTATCAAGCTTAAGCAGGGATTTGGGCGCCTTATCCGACGAGCCGATGACCGAGGCATTGTGGTTATCCTAGATTCTAGGGTCTACACCCAGCGATACGGAAAATTTATTCTGGACTCCCTCCCTAAGTGCCCGGTTGAAGCCGTGAGCTGTTAAACCTTTTTCTTAATTCTTCGTTCAAATATTGACTTTGGCATCCTACTGCCTTACTATTTAAGTAGGAATTATAGATTACCTATGGAAGAGATTCTTAGTGAAGTAGTTGACGCCAGACCTTTTGAGCCAGATTTCCCCCGGGCTAGGAATCCGTGGGACGCTAGGCGTCACCCTAAACAATACGCCTATATTCAATCTATTATCAAACAGGTAGATTCGGATATCTCTCGTCCACCTAAATACTCAGAAGAAATAAAGCTCGAAGTTTACCGATTGCGAGATGCTGGGCTTACGCTTAGGCAGATCGCGGACACAACTAAGATCTCTAAGAGCACTGCTTGCCTTTACTTACAAAAACGTCTAGCACAAACAGTTACTCGTCCTGGCACCAAAGATCAGATCGAAGTATCTTATACTCTTAATGAGATCAATCTTGGTAAAATTAATCCTTCTGCTAAAGGCACTAAGTGAGAATTTTAGCTCTCGACTTGGGTGCCAAAATGGGCTGGGCTCTTTGGGATAACGGATGCGTTACTTCTGGAGTTTGGAGTTTGAATCAAGCCTCTTCCAAGAGATTTGAAGGTGGGGGTATGAAATTCGTTCGATTCGTTCGAATGCTTAATGAGTTACCCAGCCTTGACCGGGTCGCCTTTGAAGAGGTTAGACGGCATTTAGGGGTTGATGCTGCTCATGCTTATGGGGGCTACCTATCTCAATTATCTAGCTGGTGCGAGACTCAGAAGACTCCAGTGCCTTATGAAGGCGTCTCAGTAAGCGCTATTAAGAAGCGAGCCACCGGAAAAGGTAACGCTTCCAAAGAAGAAATGATTCAGACCGCTAAAGATAAGCTCGGCAAAATACCGGAAGATGATAATGAAGCTGATGCACTTTGGCTCCTAATGCTGGCGTGTGAGGCTGAAAAATTATCCTGGACCGGAGTTAAAGGATAGATAGATGGTTATAAGAAATATTTACCGATTCTTCAAGAATCAGTTTAATGTTGTTGATGTGCAAAAACTTTTAGACGGCAATCATATTAGGATGACCCGGACTAAGGAATATTTAGCACCGGATCGGGAAAATAAGATGAGCTTTACTTACAAGTTTAAGTTTGATAACCCGTCCAGAAAACGTCGATTCTTGTCCGCTGTTGCTAAGTATCCGCCCCAAAAATGGGATGCTTACGTTCGTTGGATGGATGAGATCAATCAATTAGACAATGAAATCATTGTAGAGGCCCATTGTTTGGTGCCTCCCGAAGAGTTCGGCAGTTTTCGATCTACCTTCGAGGGTTTCGTTGCTAAGGGTTTAGTGTTAAGGGACTATGAATGAGCTATAGAAATGTTGGCATCACGGTTAGTGATAAGGTCATCCCTACAAAATCAGATCAACTCCTAGATTGTTTAAC
>Ga0315284_10003771_pt1 | contig 21520 bp, 34 predicted proteins | sample YL17G09_16_MG_FD_203696 | JGI IMG/M metagenome (GOLD analysis project Ga0315284, IMG submission 203696) | Sediment microbial communities from Yellowstone Lake, YNP, Wyoming, USA - YL17G09_16 | ecosystem: Environmental > Aquatic > Freshwater > Lake > Sediment | place: USA: Wyoming | collected...
AATTTGGAAGCGTGTTTTTCTTTAAGGATACAAGGGGACATTTCGGCCTGGGACATTTCGGCCAGGGACATTTCGGCCGGGGACATTTCGGCCAGGGACATTTCGGCCGGGGACATTTCGGCCTGTGACATTTCGGCCGGGAACATTTCGGCCGGTGACATTTCGGCCGGGGACATTTCGGCCAGGGACATTTCGGCCGGGGACATTTCGGCCAGGGACATTTCGGCCGGGGACATTTCGGCCGGGGACATTTCGGCCGGGGACATTTCGGCCGGGGACATTTCGGCCGGGGACATTTCGGCCAGGGACATTTCGGCCGGGGACATTTCGGCCGGGGACATTTCGGCCAGGGACATTTCGGCTTGGGACATTTCGGCCGGTAACATTTCGGCCAGGGACATAATATTTCATGCTTTTTGTATTGCTTACAGGAAATTTTTATGCCGGTCAATTACCGGTAGGCGGGAAAATGCTAAATATTTATGTCTGGATTCGAAAGTTGTTATCAGGGGGAAAAAATAATGATGAGGGAACAGGTAACGGCGGAAGAAATGGCGCAGTATAAAATTGATTTACTTAATGGGGTTCATCCGTTGAAAGCCCCGCGACACCGGCAGGAATGGACGGCCCAGGAAAGAGAAAAAATCATGACTTGTGGTTGGGAGAAATTATCTTATCATGAAAAAATATTATTAGCGTGTGAAATGGGGCGGAGCCCGAGATCGATACGTGCCTATCATAACGAAATTGCAAATAATAAAGTACCTGTTTAAAGGGGAAAAAATAATGTCATTACGCCGCTATCTTTTTACCACTACCCAGGAAGCGTACGAATACGGTTGGGAACTTTCCAAAAACGGGCCGCAAAATTGTTTTCTTTCCTTACTCGCCTTAAAAGACGAACTATACCGGTGGGATTTTATTAATAAACAGATACGCCGTGAGTATGACGACACGAAGCGCCGCGAATCGTTATCGGAGCCGACGGCGATTCTTTATTCCGTATATCGGCGCCATTTAACAGATGCAATCATGACTCTTGCCTGTTATCTGCAATTATTGAATGAAGCGATCCTGGCGGCGGAGTGCCCGGAAACGGCGCGTGAGAACATTGAGAAATTGAATTTCAAAAAGATTTCGGGGGGCGATTAATGGATATGTACGAATTTATTTCGATTGGATTGGTTACGGTGCTTAACAGTATTGCTTGGTATCTTATCGGCAAGATTAGGGGCCGGGACGAGGGTTATTTTGACGCCATGGGCGATATTGATGAGGATAATAACTATGGCGATTAACAGGGCTGTTATACCGGCAATTATAACGGTAATTTATGCGGTTAACAGGGGGCTTTTGTGAGTAAAACGCTCATAAAAGGGGTATTTTTCCTGATAAATTGTACCCACGGGACCGTTTTGGATGATCCTATTGAATGTTATGTTGACGCGAATAAGCCGTTAGTTATCGCGGAATTTTTTTATAAGTATTATCCGGTTGACAAATTCAAAAAACTATGTTATAAGATGTTAGCGCTGATCCAGAAAGATTATCAATAAAGGAGTGTTTTTATGGCTACCCTCGAAAAGAAAATTGAATCTTTTGAAAAGAAAAAATCGATCTTTCTTTCGGTATGGATTAACCGGAACCAGGCCCGCCGGTTATCGGAAGCGGCGTCTGCGCTCGGGTTTACCCGGGCGGTTATTATCCGGACGTTGATCGACCGGCATTTGGGAACGTTGTTTTTGGATTTATCGACCAATAAAGGTAAAAGGGGTTGATCATGGCGGACAAGGACTTAATGATGAAAAAGATGTGCCCGTTTATCAGCAGCGTTATCCTGGCACCGGCCCCGAATACGCCGGGCCAGTCCATTATCCAGGGCGGGCAGCAGCGCATGAATTTGCAGCCGGTCCCGGCGCTTTCGGAATGTATCGGGGATCATTGTACCCTGTATTCCGGCGGCGAGGACCGCTGTATTTTCTGGTCTATTTACATGGCGCTTAAAGGGACTACGCCCGGGGGGAAAGTAAATTGAAAGAAAACAAGGAACCGGGCTCCCTCGACGCGAAAATGCTTATCGGGATAGTGGAAACCGCTATCGGGACGTATATCCGGCAATTTTTCGGCGATTTTACGAAAATTTCCGTCGGAGAGGACAAGGAATCGATTGTCGTCAATATAAAAATCGATAAAGCGCTTATTGCCGGGAAACTGTTCGGCATGGCGGGGCGCGTTAAAAAGTAAACGGTCCCCCATTCCAGGATCAACCTGGGGGGGACAAGCGCTAACCGGGACGGAGTTCCGGAGCGCACGGGAGATACGGCTATGGCAGAGAAGAAAGCGGAAGAAAAGAAGCAGCAGCAGGCAGCGGATCACGGGGAAGCGGTAACACGTCGGGCGTCGGATATGCTCTCCAAGCGCTACGACGTAGCGGAAGTGAAAAAGGTTGAGGACATTCTCGACCAGGACAACACGCTGCTCGAAGTCCAGTTCCCCGAGGGGAAGTTCGGGGAATACGCGTCGATCCACGCGCGGACCGGCGTCGACGGCAAGGGGAAAGAGTTCGCCGTAAACTGCGGCAGCAAGGTCGTTTGCCAGCAGTTGAAAGAAATCCTGAAAAACGGCAATCCGCCGTTCGTGTTCAGGATCAAAGAAGTCAAGAATTATTACGTGATCGAATGACTCTTTCAGCCGCCGGAGCGCCGGAAAAATATTCTCTTGAAAATTTTTCCGGTGTGTTGCGCAGGGCGGCGATCATGTGATATTACCGTCGTCCCCGTCGGTAAGCCGGGGACGCGGCAATACCATGAAAATAAGGGGGGCACCATGTTTTTAAAATCTTTATTCGGTTTGTTTTCCGCTATTAAAAAATCAGAAAAACGCAAAGCGCCGGCGCTTCCGGCCGCCCCGGCAGATTCTTTTTTCGCCCCTATTATAAACTCGGAGAAACCGGAACATCACGGCGTCGGGGACCGGCTGCAAGCCGGATACCGGCGGTTGAAGCGGTTCCGTATGCGCAATGAAATGCGGGCCCGGACGATAAAGATTCAGCGGGGGTGGTAATGGGCGAAACAATATATTATATTGATAAAGCGGTATCACACGGAATACTTTGTTTATGTCTTTATTTCCAGATAGAGGACCCCGGTACCGGGATTACGGGCGCTTGTTCATTATGCCCCAAAACTGCGGGGTATCTCGGCGACTTACAGCCGTGTGGTGAGTGGTGTCCGTTATTTCGCCTTGAATATAAGGAAATGGCTATTACGGGGTCTGTACCGTTTGCGCGGGTTCCGGATAAATTATCGTTGCTATGCGGGCACCCGGCCGTGGTAATAAAATTTGATGAATAATAAAAAACTCGCCTATCATGCTGTTGTTCAATGCCCGGTCCTGTTCAGTTATGATCTGCGCGAAATTGCCGTTGAAATGCCGCTGTTTTGCTGCCTGGGGCACGAACGCTGTACTTATTTCAAAGACGATAAATGTTCCCATGAAGGTTTTAAAGGACTGAATGAAACTCGACATGAAAAAAAGACGATCTAACCCCGCCTATGTCCGCCCGAATCTCCGCGACGATTACGACCTTATCCGGGTCCGCTATAAGCCGATTTATAAAATTTACAAGTTCCTGGCGCTGCCCGGTTACACGTACAAGCGGGGCCGGCGGACTATAACTGTTCCTCGCCGGTACGGCTATGATGAACGTATGGTCCGCCGCGGCTACGTCCGGGAATATTTCCGGCTGAAACCGGCGGCAGCCAAAAAGCGGGCTGCTTTAAAGCGCGATTTCGACGAAAAAACACACGAATGGATCAATATCGATATGTATCTCCAAAAATTCGAACGCGCGATACACCGGGAATATAAAAAATTGCCTATTTACCGCCTGGGGTCCCCGTATATGCCGAAAGGCGGCACCGACGGAATACATATAACGTCCCCGCGATACCTTAACGTCGATAAAAAACTGCTTTTCAACTGGTCCTTTACTCCTGAAACCGTATCGGAAGAACGGGAATTTTTCTCCGGCCGGATATATGATCTCTGCTATATCCATTACTATATCAAGGTTTACAAGTCCGTCAAGGCAAAAGTGGTGTTCACCTACAAAACCCTGGGCCTGCCGGAAAAAATGTCGATTGAGGAAATCGCCCGGGATTGGGTTCCCCGGTACGTCAATAAGGTTATAAAGGATATAGGGAAGTCCAGGAAAGGGATTGAGTTTATTGCCTATACCCATTTTTCCGTCGGGATTCATAGGTATAATAAGCCGGAACGAAAATACAAAAAATGGAAGCACCGGAGGGGGTATTGATATGGACGAAAATTTGGAAAATGTGTTGTCCTGTCTGGAGAACCGCGTACACGTAGTTTTCGGTATGGCCCGGGAACAGGGATTCTCTGATGATGTTATTCTTTTCTATATTCAAGAAGCCATAAAAAAGGGATCGGGCGTTCCGGTATATTTGAATAGAGTAATAAGTTAGGGGGTATTGACAATGTGTGATAAGGGAAATTTTATTAATACATTATTCCCGGGCTTTTCCGTAAAGGACACCGCTTATCGCGTGGAAAGATCGAAATTTTTTATTTTTCCGTCGGCGTTTTTAATAGAAAGTATTTTTTGCTTTGATAAATTCAGCGGAGAGCAGAATTTTTTTATTAACGGAAATAAGATATTTTCCATTCCCGGTGTTCCGTATGTTTTATTGAATCGCGGATATACTCTTTCACGCCCTATTTATTGCGAACCGGGAATTTCATTTTTCTTTGAAGCGCAGGAAATTGTTCTTTCTGTATATCTTACAGGAATTTCCTTTTATAGATAATGAATAGGGGGTATTGATAATGGGAATACTGGCCCGATTATTTTTTGTTTTGGCTATGTTATTTTCGACGAAAAAACAACGGTGGATTTTAGTACGTGAAATTATCCGCGAGGTAATAAAAGAAAACCCCACGTTCGGGCCGGATATGTCAAAAACTATGGCGGAGTTAAGGCAATTTGACGCGCTTCTTAATTATTTAGATTCTGTTCAGGAACGGTTGAAATGAATAAATGTGTCATTATTCCCCAATGGGTACTCGGCGGCATTAAGAAAAACCACCTGGCGTTCCCCGGCCGGCTCCATGTATGGGGCTGCGATACGGAAACCGCCGACGGGGAACCGATTTCGCTGCAAATATATAACGGGGCCGACGGCGTCTATTTCCCGGCGAACCGCAAAAACATACTTGACCTGTTCCTGTCCTATTGCCGCAAAAACGCCGTCGCGTCCCATGTCAACCTGGCTTATTTCCACGAACTGGAATTTGATATTTCCGTGCTTCTGGTCCAATACCATTATAAATGGTTCTCCGACGTGAAACCCAAAAGTGCCGCGGGCACCCGGTCAGCCGTCGCGCAAAAAAGCCGGTCCTCTTTTCAGATGAAGTATAAGGGTTGGAATATCGAGGTGTTCCTGGGGTCCGTCGTATTCGCTTTTTTCAAGCATGAAAAACTTAATATCGCCGTGAAACTGCTCGATAGCCGGGCGTTTTTCCGCGATATACCCAAATCCGGCCTGGCGTCGCTCTGCGTCCAGTTATCCTTGCCGGTAAAGAAGTACGACCGGCCGAAATGTATTACCGAGGGCCGGAGCCCCCGTAAAGACGAAATGAAAGCGTTTAAGGAATACGCCGTCCAGGACGCCGTCGCCGAATGGCACCTGGCCCAATGGATCATAGACCAGTACCGGGAATACAATACCCGGATATGCGTTTCGTCGTCGCAGTTTTCCGCGAGGATATTCCGTCATTTTTATTTAAAGGACGACGACGTTATCAAGTTGCCGCCCAGGCCGGTTATTGACGCGTCTTTGGATTCCTACCACGGCGGCAAAAACGGATTCTACGTCAAGTACCCGACGATTGTTGAAAAATGTTATGACCTGGACGTTGTTTCCATGTACCCGTTTGCCATGACGAAAATCCCGAATTTCCTTGCCGGAGATTATATGTTCCGGCCGGCGTACGACGCGGGCCATGAGGGCGTATGGAATATCGCCGGGGAGATCGTCGCGTGCAAATACCCGATAATTTACGACCGGCATTTCAAGCCGTGCCCGCCCGGGTATATAAAGAATACCTGGGTAACGAGTTACGAACTGAAAGAAGCGCTGAAAATGGGAGAATTTATACCCGAAAAAATGTACGGCTACGTATGGGTGGAGGATTCGGATAACCGCCCGGACCATAATCCGTTCAATGATTTTGTATGGGAGTTTTTCAATAAGAAAAACAATACGCCGAAAACCGATTCGAAGTATATTCTATATAAGGTAATTCTTAATTCACTTTATGGCAAGATGATCCAGACGATCCCGGACGACGATATTAATTTGTCCGGGGATATACCGGATCACGTTGTTGACGGGGACGGCAAGATATTGCCGAATCCCGAAAAGAAAAAGATATTTACCGCCGGCGGCCTGTTCAATCCGTTTATCGCTACCCTGATTACCGGGTTCGCCCGGGCCTACTTACACGAACTGGAACATAGGTATAAGTCCCTGGATTCGTCCACGGACAGCGTGAAAACGCTTATGAAGCCGGTAGAGGACAACCACCTGGGCGGCGTTAAGATCGAGAACGTCGGGAAAGCCGTGTTGCTGCGAAATAAACTGAATATCCAGTATAATGAAAAAGGCGAAATTGTCAAATTCGCAAAACACGGGTTCCAGGGCCGGATCGAGGAACTTGCGGTAATGGTGGAACAGAAACGGCGCAAATACCAGGCGCAGCGGCTGTTGAAAGTCAAAGAAGCGAGCCGCCAGGGATTAAAGCCCCTGGTAATGACGAAACTCGACCGGGAACTGGATATAGATTTTTCAAAGATGAGGTATTTATGAAACCCAGGAAAAAATATTTTTTTATATGCCCGCGCACTAATCGTCCAAGATCGAGCGTTAAGCCCTGTAAGCGTTTTTATCCGGAACGGGCGGGAAAATACTGCGAACATTATGATTTTGTTAGCCGCCAATGTAATTTTCGCCGTAATTTTCGGCGTGTTATGGGGCCTATATGAATCGAACTCTTTTAAAAATTATTGTTTTCGTTTCGACATTATGGGTTCATCCGGTGATGTGGTGTATTCGCGTTTATGAATTTTTCCGGGACGGCCGCAAGGGCTGACAGGGGGTATAGGATGAACAATAAGCAAAGAGAAAAGATACACGATATTATTTTCAAAGGGTTTGTTGGTTGCGGGGATTGCGAGGACTATTCTGGGGATGTGTGTCGTAATTGTCGCCGGTTCGGTTCCTTGTGTAAGAAAATCATACGCTTGGTAAGCGAGGTCAAGCCGTCAAAGGGAGTCCGCAAGGGCTGACAGGGGGAATAAATGCGAAAACTAACTTGCCAGATATTACAGGATATATTTAATGGTCATTCGTTGAATTATTTTTCGATTGATAAGTATCAAGACCAATTTATCACGTGGCAGGCAAATGGTGGGAGAGGTTTTGATATTTTGTTATGTGGCGAATATTTTATCAAACGCTGTAATACGCTATCCGATTTACAGAAAGTATTTGATGTTTTGGGAATAAGTATGGATGTAAAAAATCACAATGAGTAACAGGGTTTACTGGACGCACCGAAGTAACAGGGGGTTGGGATGAAAGCGTTAATACTAATTTTATTATTTGCGTTTCCAGTATTTTCAGAAGAATATTACCTTGTTAAGAAATCAGACGTGGAATGGCTCGCCGTAAATAATGATTTTGCGAGTAGGGCAGTGTGTTCAAGGAATATAGACATATTTGTTGAAAAAGTTACAAAGACAAAAGTTATCTGTCCGAAGTGTGGCACGGCAGTAGAAAAGAATGCTGAAACTTTCTGCGTTCCCGAAACCAGCCCGACATGGAAATTCTCGGTTAATGATGAAAATCTTAATACATGGCGATACCTATATTTGGAATATAAGGGATATATAACAAATAAGGAATATGAGTTGCTTTGCAATTGGTGGATAGAGAAAAAATCCGGCAAATAGCACCATAGGGGGTTGGGATGAACGAGAGCGAATATTTGCTTGTCTGTCTTTTGGAGGAATTAAGCGAAACGCAGAAAGAGGTTTGCAAAGCGTTGCGGTTTGGATTAGATGATTGCAACCCGAATGACGAGAAGAAAATCCCGAACAGGGAACGTATCCAGAGGGAAATATCACATATCAACGTTATCATCTTACGACTTGTGAGAAATGGTGTATTAACCCGCTTTTCAGATGACGACGGAAAGGAAAAGAGATTGGACGAGTTTATGCAATATTCAAAAGATAGGGGTTGTTTGCAGTCCGGCAAATAGCACCATAGGGGGTAGGCATGGAAAACGCGGCGGGGATAATTTTCTGTTTCGTGGTTATCTGTTTCCTACTGGCGGCCGCCGGGGCCTGTTTGATTGCCGGCTTCTTTCAATGGGGGCGGGCTCTTTACGACATAATTGAAAAATGGCGGTTCCGCCGGGTTGAAAAAAGGTTTTTTCGTATGCTATATTATAGTGATTTGCCGCTTCATGAACGCTTGAAAAATTTTTCCCTGAAACCGGGGAATATTTTTCGGCGCATTTGCGGCGTTTTCGTAAAGGAACGAAAATGAAAATTTATCTCGCTCACGTCCTCGGGTCCCGCCGGAAACAGAAAATCAGCCGCCTGGTATGCCGCGTCCTGGGGCACCGGCTGTTCCGGGACGATCCCCGGCATGGAATGTCCATGAAATACAAGATATGCCGCCGTTGCGGAAAGGTGTTGATATGAAAAAACCCTTGCATGATGTCAGATTCCATGTGTATTCCCAGGCGCAATCCCAGGATCAGAAGTCGGCGTTTTCTTTTTTAACCGAATCGCAGCGGCCCCCGGCAAGGAATAAAATTAAGGGCGTTCGCTATGATATTAACGGGTGGTGTAAATATTTTTTCATTCAAAAGGACAAACACCGGTATTGCCTGAAATACCGGAAATTTTGCTCTGAATGTTCATGCGGCGGGGGCTGTTTTCCGGGGAGTAAAAAATGATTTATGTCAGCGCTTTAATGTATAATCCCCGGTTCCCGCCGGTATGTATGTCGGCGAACATCTATTCCGGGGACTGCGTCGAGGAACTGGACGTGTTTGCGGACGTGTTACAGTTAAAACCCTGGCAGCGGGCCCCGTACGTTCAGGGAAAATCCGTGCCCCATTACGTCATAGAAGCATACCGCCGGACGAACGCTTTATCCCTGGGCGCGAAAGCGATTACGAAAGAGGATTACGCCCGGCTCTACGCTTATTACGTCCCGGCGAAAGTTAAAATCACGCGCCAGTACCTGGTCCGCAAATACCGGATCAAGGGCGGACTGAAAACTATGATATATTCCAGGAAATTCACGCCGGCGGAATTGGAATGGCTCGAAAAGGAATTGACGAATAATGTTTTCAAGGATATTAAAAAAACCCTTGACAAACTGGCGAATAAGGGTTATAATATTAATAAGCAAGGACAGTTGTCCTTGTAACGGGAAACATAGGGGAGATAAAAATTATGGCGAAAAAGAAAAGAATTGTTGACGACGACCAGAACCAGGTATTACCGCCTATTTTTCCGGGGGCTTCCGCGCCGGACGAAACCTCTTACGAATTTGTTGACGCGTCGGAACTGCCCCAGGAAATACAGGCCCTGGCGAAAGAGTATTCATCCGAGGATTTTGAAATAAAAATTCAGCGGAAAAACCCGAAAACCGGGCTCCGGGAAAACGTGCCGGTAACGTGTAATGCCGTTGAATTTAACCCGAACCAGATCGCGCTCGATTGGGGCGGCGGCCGGTACTATTTCAAAATCCTCGATCCGCAAAAGAAAATTGTCAAACAGTTTTCGTCCATGTTCGCGGAACGGCAGACGCCGGCCGTTGCGCCGGGTTCCGATACCAGTACCCGCGTCCTCGAAGCCATGAAAGAGGAACGCCAGTCCGCGAAAGAACAGGCGGCGAAAAACGAATCGAATATGTTCGAAATGATGAAACTGGTTATCCAGTCGGTTACCGCCCGGCCGGCGGTCAATACCCTGGACGAACTGGTGAAATACAAATCCTTGCTCGGGCTTGATAAAAAGGATGACGGCGATCCGTTTGAAAAAATGTTGTCGGCGGTCCAGTTAGGCAAGGAACTCGGCAGCATGGAAGCCGGCGGACAGACGGAACTGGATTCTATCCTGAAAGTAATTAAAACGCTCGCTCCGGGCTCGACCGACGCCCTGATCGCGAAACTGCTTAACGGCAAGGGGGCTCCGGCTCCTGTTCAGGAACCGCCGGCCGCCCCGGCATACGTGCCGCCGGCTCCCGGCCCGGTATATAAGCCGCCGGAAATTATCGAAGCAGAGGACGTTGACATGACCGTAGAGGAATTTATCATTCAGACGATAAAGAAAAACCAGAGAATGTTTTACGGGTTCGCGAAAAGCAATACCCCGCCGTCGATTGTATCGTCCATGCTGCTCGCGCAAATGGACGACCGGGACGGTACGGAACTGGCCGCGTATTTGAAAGAAAACGGGGTCGGGTTTATCATTTCGCAATTCCCGGATTTCTCGCTTTACGAAACATGGCTGAAAGAACTCGCGGAAGTTGTTATCAATAATGCCGAACCGGAGCCGGTTGTAAATGTTCCGGGCCCAGATAAGCCGCCGACGGCGGAAGTAAACCCCTCTATGGGGGCTGCGGGAAAGTGATATGATGTTATGCGCGTATTCCTTGACGACGTAACCCCGAACCGAAACGACCCGCCGAAACGGAATTTCTATTTTTCCGGTACGACCACTATCGATAACGTCCAGATCATACGTAAAGTCATTATCGAATCGCAGTATGACGGCATTACCCGGGAAACCGCCGAAAATATCCTGCAATATCAGCCGGAAAAGAATTGGAGCGCCGAAATATATGCCATATTCCGGTACGTGCTCCGCAACATGAAGTATATGCGGGATATGGCCGGCGTCGAAATGGTGAAAACGCCCGCCGTACACCTGGCGGATATTTACGGGCCCCGGGGAATGGCGTTCGGCGACTGCGACGACCACGTAACGCTGCTCGGCGCTCTGCTCTATAACGCCGGCTATGAAAATATCCGGCTTGTCATTATGCGCTCGATTGGCGTCAATGACGGATATAACCATATTTATCTGCAAGTGATGATCCCCGATACCCGCGAATGGTTGTCCCTGGACGCTACCGAAAAGGATCAGCCGGGTGGTTGGGAACCGCAGTCCGTGGACCGCAAATATTTTAATATATGACCGGGCATGAATTTAAATTTCTCATTATCGGATTTATCTCCGGTTGGATCGGCTGCATAATAACCTACATTTTTATCTACGGCAAACCCTGAATATCGTATTTTTTCAAAAAGCCCTTGACAAATACGGGTATTCGTGCTATAATCCTATTACGGGAACATAAGGGACGTTAATCAGGCGGCGCTACCCCTGGTATCGTTCTTTCATGTTCCTGTTTTTGTTAAGTGGCTAAAAAGATAAGCAATCGGGCGCGTCCGCAGCGCGTCCCTTGTGTTTCCCGGCTCCCCCGTCATGGGGGAGTGGCATTATAAAATTATTGAACCGGAGTTTTCCTTAATGAGAGTATTCCTCGGAGCCGATACTACCGAAAGTCAAAAAGCCGCCGGAGCACTCCCCGCCGCTGTCGTCCCTACTGTTACCTTTTTAAATACTATTGGAGCAACCTCTGCCGCTTCCGGGATAACGGCGCTCTTTTATGCCGCCGGATCGGTTACGCCCCTTGGTTGGGCGTTTGCCGCCTGTGCCGCTTACGCCGCGCTTCCCAAAACGGACCTCGGAGTATTATTCGGACTGAAACCCGCCGGGCAGCCGATAACCCGCGACGACGTGAATAACTGGTACGTAACGTACCTCGGATACCCCGGCGATCCCGCCGGGATAGATTACTGGCTTGCGAACGCCCAGGGGAAAGGGTATGATTGGGGATTATCGGATTTTCTCGGCCAGGTATATGCGACGAAAGTTGATTACTGGTATTTATCTTTATTGAGCCGTCAATCAGACCCCTCCGGCCGGGAGTATTGGACTTCCCGCTGCCAGATAGTCGGCTATGATACGGCCTATTCAGAATTTTTAACGGCTACGAAAGATAACCGGGACCAGATCGCGCTTGCGAAAACAAAAATGAAAACGGCGGGAGTCGTGTCGGCGGCCGCCATAGCGGCTGCCCTATTACTATAAAGGAGAATCGATTATGAAAATACGCCGGTTATCAGCAGACGTTTCCGTAATGAATATCCCCGCAACGCCGGATGAAGTCAAGGAATGGTACCGGACCTACCTGGCCCGTGAGGGTGATATCGTCGGGATCGCGTACTGGGTTGCGCAAAGCGCTGCGGAGGGGAAAGAAAACGCGTTATTTAATTTTTTGACTGTTGTTGCCGGCGGCGATCTTAACGCCCTGGTATCGGCCTGGTACGTGAAATACGCCGGCGGGCCCGGGGACGCTGCCGGGATCGCCTATTGGTCCGGCCGGGTATCAACGGCGGGTGTAGCGCGGGCCCTGGACGATTTCCGCGGTCAGATAAGGGTTGCTACCGTCCCGGCGATAAGTCCGATTACTACCGGCGGAGCGACAATAATGGGTATTCCGGTTGTCTATATCCTGGTAGCCGCGTTCCTGGGTGCCGGGTACTGGTATATTAAAAGAAACAAATAGGAGGTTTAAAACAAAATGAAATTTATGGGCGCTCTCCCGGCGGAAAACGATACGACGCGTCTTATCCGAAAGATGTATGTAGATTATCTTAACCGCCAGGCGTCCGACGCGGAAGTTGAATTCTGGTATTACGCCGTAACCGACCGGAGCAAATTTACGTTCTCTGATCGGCGCAATCCGCTGTTTGCCGCTATCGACGACGGGGACGCGTGGAGTATTGTTTACGGGTGGTTCAGGTCCGGCCTGAAACGGGAACCTACCGACGCGGAAGCGACGTATTATCATATTATGATTATGCAGTCGAAATTCTTGCCGACATATCAAACTTTTTATACGAATTTTATTACTCCGGCTATCGCCGCCGCCCAGGCAGCCGCTGACGCCGCCCGAGAAGCCGAAGAAGCCGCCCAGGCAGCATTAGACGCCCAGGCAGCCGCTGACGCCCAGGCAACGGCGGACGCCGCTACGGTTGCGGCCGCGCAGAAAGTTGCTGATGAGGCAGCCGCAGCGGCCGCGGCCGCACAAGTTACCGCGGATAATGCGCAAACGAACAGCGAATTAGTAAGCGCTGGCCTTCCCCCGGCGACTTATAACCCCCCGGCGACTTATAACCCCCCGGCGACTTATAACCCCCCGGCGACTTATAACCCCCCGGCGACTTATAACTCCCCGGCGACTTATAACCCCCCGGCTATCGTAACCACGCCGGCCGGGGAAACGATTGTCCTTGGCGTTCCCCTGGTATATTTTATCGGGGCGGCGGTTCTGGGCGGTATCTGGTACTTTTTCGTGAAGAAAAAAAGATAATAGGAGCGTTTTATGTTTTTAGCACTCGCCGTAACGACTACAATGCCTAAAACAGTATTCGACGATCTTTTTTACGGCCGGCAAATCGGCGGTACCTCCGAAGCCGATTGGCTGCAATGGTTAACGGGTTATAAATCGCGTAATGGCACTATGAACGGGTTCGCCGCCTGGTGGAACGGCGGCAGTACTAATTACACCATAGTTGTTAATAATATTTTACGTCTTTTCACGGAAGCCGGGCTTCCGGCCCCAGACGCCGGCACCATAACGAAATATTTTGCTGTCAATATGGATAGCGGGTACGCCGGCCTGGTAGCAGCCGTTCAGGCGGAAAAGGACCGGTTCGATTATGAAGCCGCTATTGCCGCGCAAGCGGCCCAGGCAGCCGCCGACGCGCAAGCGGCCCAGGCAGCCGCCGACGCGCAAGCGGCCCAGGCAGCCGCCGACGCGCAAATTATCCCTATAATAGGTTCGGAATCGTCCGGCGGGGAAGCCGGATCGTCCCCGGTAACTATTGAACAGGAACCGGCCGCCCTGATAGTGGAATCAAACGGCTCTATCCCGGCAGCGTCCACGTCCGGCACGTTTTCCGTGCAGACCGTCGAAAGCCAACCGCCCTCGCCGGCCGCCAGTATTGTTATAGACCCGGAAGTGGTGCCGCCGGCCGTGCCGGCAGCAAACAGGCCCGCGGCCCCCGCGACGAAAACCGTTACTTACGCCGCCCTGGGGATCGGGCTCTACCTCATATATAAGGCGTTCGCCGGCCGGGGGAGAACATATTGAAATTTTGCAGAGGAGTGAAAAATGAAACTCGGGCTTGATATTTCGACCGCGTCCCTTATCCCGAATCTTTTGAACCAGATCGTAGCCGACTACCAGGCGAAATTCGGGACGTTCCTCACCCTGAAAAGCAAGTTGAATAATCTGCGGACCCGTATTACCCGCGTTGTAGCCATACCCGCGTACCAGGTGTCGGCCGCCGAATTGCAGACGGCCGCAAACGGCCTGGCCGCGAATCAAACGGTAGTTGAATCCGCCGGCATGGCTTTTATCGGGAATGTTTATTCCTTACAGTCCGACCCGGTGTTCCTGGCCGTTAAATCCGGGAATTTGCCGGATATTGTTGAAGTGGAAAAATGGGCGAAACTCGTCAATATGTATAATTTCCTTACCGGGGCCAAATCGGAATTAGAGGGGCTCTTGACGAAAATCGATAACCAGATTGTCAACGTCGGGAATCTCGAAAGTTCCGTCGTTTCCTTGGAGAATCAAGCGGGAATAAAACCATATACCGGCATAAATTTCGCCGCGATCCCCACGTGGGTATATCCCGCTGTAATTATAACCCTAACCGTCGTAACGAAAGGGTTTGGTTTGTATAAGATGTCAAAACGACGGTAGGGTCGCAGAGGAGCGAAAATGGATAACGAATCCAAAAAATCCTTTATACGCAAAATCATGCCGGACGTTATCACTATTGAAAAAGAGTTTTCCATTATACCCATTATCGCTATTACCCAGAGCGCCCTCGAAAGCCGGTACGGGGACTCGAAGTTAACCCTTATGGCAAATAACCTGTTAGGATTCACCGGCGATTCCTGGAAAGCCGCCGGTAAGCGAATCTATGAAATCGAAACGAAAGAGTTTATTAATAAGGAATGGATCGTAACGAAACGGCCGTTCCGGTTCTACGAAACATGGCTTGATTCGCTCCGCGATTGGGCGTCGAATATCGCCAATAAAAAACGGTACGCGGAAGCGTATAAATGGGCCCAGGCCGGCGACGTACCGGCGTTCGGGATCGCCGTATGGCAAGGCGGGTACGCTACCGACCCGGACTACCCAGGCAAAATAGCGCGGTTCGGCGAGGATATAAAAACTCTGATGAGGGATATGGTGCTATGAAATTAATACCATTCAAGAACCTTAAAGCCGACATGGTGGTAACGAATTTCACCAGGAAAATTACCGCCCTGGTGATTTCTGTCGAACATAAAAGGAATAAAACATATGCCGTATTGAAAAAGAAAACGGGTAAAAAAGTAACTGTTACCGGCGCGTCCGAATCGCAAATATATGTTATCGGCTATTATAAACGGCCCGCCGTGAAAAATAACCCGCACGTCATACGCGGCCGGGAAATAGACGTTGTCCGGAAATTCGACCCGTTCGAACGGCGCTCAATATATAATCTCATAAAAGAGGGTTTTTCCCTCGAAAAAGCAATCAACGTGTATATGGGCGGCATATCGGGAATATCCGAAATGAGCCCCGCGTTACAGCAATACTGCCATAAAAATAAAATGTGGGTACCGAACCCACGGCACGAAATAGATCGCGATCCTTATTCGCCTATGAATACTGCCGGAACCCGTTACCATATCGTGCAGCGGAAAGACGGCGATTATGAAATCATCGTAACGGTTAACGGGAAACCGTCTTATAAGGCGGGCGGCCGGTATAGATCGTATCAGGCGGCGGACCATGACGCAAAAATATGGTTCTTGACGAAAAAGAATCCTGGTATTAAGAAAAACCCGGGAAAAGTTGCTATTACTTATAGAAAGGAAAAAATATTACTCGAAAGAACTTCCGGTATCAATATAAATATTTATATCAACGGCCGGTATTACGGTTCCGAGCAAGGTTACGCGGCTGCTATAAGAGAATCAAAAAAATTTATTAATAGCGGGCATATTCCCCGAAATCGAAAAAATCCCGTTACCATATACCCGCAAATTGACAGTATTTCCGCCATGAAAAACCGGGGCGCGTTCGCCGGCCGGTACAGGCATAAATTCAATTCTCCGGCTTCCGTTATCGGTATGCCGGACGGGTCCTTGAAAATCAAATCCTCTGCCGGCAACCGCTTGTGGGGAACGTATAAATACGGTAAAGACGGAAAAGGGAAGTTAATTACCCCGTCAACGACGGGAAAATCGAGGGGGAAGTAAATTATGAGGAAAATGATCCTGATTCTCGCAGTCCTGTTTCTGGCATTACCGGCCGCAGCGCAGATCGGCGGCCATTCGTTCGACGTTATGCACGTGATCGTTACCACCGTACCGATAACCGTCCCGGAAACGTCCGGCACCGCCTGGGATTACACGTTCTACGACGGGTGGGCGATCAATAATTCCACCTGGAACGTCGTCGTTACCGTCGTAACGTCGTCAACAACGCAGACCTGCCTGAATTTTTCCAGCGCGGGAAAAATTATGAACGGCGAAATGGTGAAAATCGACGCTAACAGCACCGTTGCCGTCGATATGAAAGGCCGCAAATGCCAGAATTTTTCCGTTATGCTCTCGACGCACGGCGTCTATATTCCGGCGTCCCCGGCGGGAACCGGCGGGGCTATTGACTATATCCCTACGCCGGCGGCGATCAACGACAAGGTTCACGGGTATATCAGGTATTACAAGGACTGAACGAAAAAATAATCGCGGTGGTCGGTCCGCGCTTTCACGCTGTATAAAAGGATATTAACATGAAAACGAATTGGTTAATCAACCCTAAACGGAGAATAAAAATCGCCCGTCGGCATAATAAAAAAGCCGCCCGTATCAGAAAGGTACGGCGGAGCCGTCCTCGTACGCGGATAGTGTACAGGACGAAAACTGTCATTCGGAGGATAAAAGTTATGGCACGCAGAAAAAGACGTTCTTCAAGGCGGCGGAACCCGCTTATGCTCATGAATCCGCTTCACCACCGGCTGTCAATGGTCGGACGCCGCGTTTCAAGGCGTTCGCGCCTGGCCCGCCATTCACGGGGTATGCTGCTGAATCCCGTCGCGGCGCTCCGGCTTCCCGCCATGAAGCCGGTCGTAATGGAACTCGCCGGCGTTGCCGTCGGTTTCATAGCCGTGAAAGCCGTCCAGAAGTACGTCATACCGGCGGCATGGTCTTTTTCAACCGTCGGGCAGATCGGCGCGAAAGTCGGGTCGATCGCAGCCGTGTACGTGGTTTCCGGCATGGTCCTGAAAGGCAAACCGGAACTCCGTAAAGCAATCCTGGTCGGCGGAATATTCTCCGTCGCAATCGAATTGCTGAACCAGTATCTGCCAATGGCCGCCAATATGGCGGGAATCGGCAGTATGGGGTATTCGTACCCCTCGGCGCCCCGGCCCCTCGGGTATCAGACCCCGTCGGCTCCCGCTGCGTTTTCGGGGATCGGCGTTTCCCACGTCGGGGACCGGAGATAACAACTACCCGCGATAGCGGATAATGTTCAAATAAGGGCACCGGAAATAAAAGTACGGCAGTCCTTATAAGAATAGCAGCCGGTAAAGAGTCCAACATTCTTTACCGGAATTTTGGAGGGTTTCAAAATGGGCGCAAGAGAAGGGATTCTCGATATGCAGAGCAACTCGATCATGTCCCTGGAACGGTTCTCGGAACTGTCCGGCGGGCGGAAAGTCCGTGATTTCGTGTATTACCATGCCAGGGGCTACGCGGCAGCCGGCCAGTATTCCCTGGAATTTTTCAGGACGCAGCCGACCCAGAAAGATTTCAGCGGCGCAACCGGCGTTGAAATCGGCAACCTGACGACTATCGGAAAATTCGACGAGCCGTTCTTGCTGCTCGGCGTCGGAATCTGGTTCCAGTCCCTGGAAGCGGACGACCCCGTGAAGCAGACGAACACCCGGGACGTGTACCGGTCCGGGGCCATGGAACTGGAAATCAACAATCAGCGGGTATTCGAAATAGCGCCCCTCGGCGCGGTCGGTTCCCCGCTGTACCTGACGGGTTTCGCGTCAACCGGAACATCCGGAACCGCCGCCATGACGGAAAACGCGCTTCCGCCGTTCAGGTTCTCGCTGCCGATTTACTGCCAGGAAAACATCACGCTCCGGGCCCAGATGAACTGGACCTCGCTTGTTACCGTGGACACGGCAAGCCGGATCGGGATATTCCTTATCGGGCAGAAGTTCTTTAAGGCCTAACCCTTACGGGTTAGCGCCGCGAGTGTTACGAAGCGGCGAATCATTCGACGACAATCGTTTTGAGCCCGGTTCGCCGGGCTCTTAACCCGGGTCCCGGTAAAACGGGATTCGAGTTAAGGCAGCAAAACAAAATTTAATAGGCAAGGGAGAATGGCTATGGGTATTAAAACGTACGACAAGTTTTTTCAGCGGATCATCAAGGAAACACTCGCGGCCAACCAGGAACTTATGGGGTCCGTCCGCAACGATAAGGACCAGGACTTCATCATAACGAACATCTATTACCAGTCGACGTCGGCGTCGTTACAGTTTAAATTCAACGATAGCGCGTCGAACCGCGGCTGGCAAGACCGCTATATCAACGCCGCGAACGGGCTCGGGACCGTATTGCTGCCGTTTAAGTACCCGGTACCCCGGATCGTTAAGGCCAATACCACGATCCAGTATTGGCTGAAAGACCTTTCCGGGGCCGGTAACACCGTCGAAATCGTGCTATCCGGCTATCTACGTACCTACGTGGACGATCCTACCTACAATCCCACCCGGCCGGACTATAACCCGAACGTGCTCCCGGACGGACGCGTTAAGGCGCCGTTTGCCTACATCTATGACGTTATCAAGGCGTCCGTGTCCCAGGCGGAACAAAATATCGCCATATCGTCCGGCCATGAATTTATCGTTACCCATATCACGGGAAACCGGTCGGACGTTTATTACAACCTCATGATCCGTGATAGCGGGTCGAACGAATACTGGCAAGACATGGCGGTCCGGGACAGCAATTTCGTCGGCTCGGCGATCTACGCCTACAAACTGCCGCACCCCCGCTATATCAAGCCGGGATCGTCGGTGTTCTTCCAGGTATCGGGATCGGCGGCAACGTCGAATACCATTCAACTCGTCTTATGGGGATATGAAATTCCTCTCCGCTACCGCTAACTCCCGCGGGGAGTTTTGCACGGGCCGGGAAACCGGCCCGATATGTCAACGGCAAAGACAATAAGGAGATGAACCATGCCCGGAATACTGCAAGATAAGGACCTCGACGCGTTAGTAGGGGTATCGCAAAATCGGAATTACAACGTACTGACAATATCCCTGGCCGCGGCGTTTACCGACCAGGTATATAATCTCCGGGGTTCGTTTTTCAGCGTCCTGTCGATAACGCCGGGCGCAAGCGTTACCGTCAAATTCAATTCTCCGTCCAACCCGGCTATCACCCTGGATTCGCAGCAGCGCGTGTTCATGCCTTATACGAGCGTCTATATAACGAACGCCGCCGCTATTGCCGGAGCGACCATATCCTTATATTCCGGCCTGAATACGGAATATATCCCGCCGTACGGCATTAACCAGATTTCCGCTTATACCCTGAACATTCAGCCGGCAGCCGCCGTCAACGTCCTGGTAACGGCTACCCTGATCTCCGCCGCCGATAATAACAGGCGCCAGATGATCGTATCGAACCTCGACGCCGTCAATACCGTGTACCTGGGGCCCGTAGGCGTTACCACGCTTACCGGGCTGCCCCTGGCGGCATTACAGGAACGCAGTTTCCTGTCCGCGCCGTTCTTTACCGGGGCCCTCTACGCAATAGGCACGGCGGCCGCTACGAGCGTCCAGGTATGGTATCTGTATTAACACGCGCCGCAAATACGCGGAAAAATATTTTATTGTTTTATAAAAAATTTTTCAAGTGTTCATGCAGCGGCGAATAAGGAGCAACCCTAATGCGTTTATCAACACTCGCCATACTGACAGCCGAACTGTTTGTCCTGTCAATGCTCTGCTCTACCTCTCACGGCCAGGCCCTGTCGAACCAGTATAACGTCCCTATTCTTAACCGGGACCTGGTCCGCAGCACGATAACCCACGCTAATTTCGGAAGCGTTACCCTGAACGGGAAAGACCTCGAATGGTTTATCAATAATTCAACGACTGCCGTAACGACGAACCTGGAAGATTCAATCGATCTCCATTCGGCGGCCGACCGCGTATATACCGACGACCAGAATTTTTGGACCCGGGTATCGACTACCGCCGCCGGGGCCATATCTCCCCGGACCCTCTATTTCCGGCCCCCGAATGTCAATAATACCTTTACCAACCCTCTCTATCCACAAGTAACGGACCAGTATATGATAGCGGCTACTTCGGCTTCTTACAGCGTATCGGTATCGTCCCTGACCCTGGCGGCGGGGGCCGGAGAAACCCTGTTCACCGTATGGAACGCAAGCGCGGCGGGGATCGTCATTAATACGCTCGGAGCCGGTGCCATATCGGCGTATTTCGGGCAGCAAAACGGATTTTCTGTTATATGGCGGGCGGAAATATTTGTAGCGGCAACCAACGCCAGTACCGAAACGTTTATATGTACAAGCGCCTTGACGACCATAGACATAAACACAAACTTGTTGCTTACCTTTAATAATCCAGCGGACGCCTTATTGTCAACAAACGAATATTTGAAAGTATATCTCTATTATAGCAAACGCCCGTCTTATGTTCACAAGGCAATGACAAATTTCAACGGTACGACGTACCCGTGTGAATTTATTTTCAACGCGTCCCTGGCGTCGATAAATTCCGGGTATAAAGTTACCCCGAAAAATAACCAGGACACCGTCGAATTGACAACGACAACGTTCCTGGGTATGGCTACTTACGCTTCTACGCCCGTATTCACGCTCAACGGGCAGATCGTGAACAAGAAATACGTTGACGAACAACTGGCGGACGTTAAATTGTCAACGGGAGCCCTGTACCAGGTTATCATGGATTCGTTTAACGTCGTCGATAAGACGTACCTGGTGAAATCAAGCGGTACGGAAATAAGCCGACTGTTCCAGTTAACCCAGGCGTCATTTACTATTGTAGATCGACAAATAGGAATATCTACCGGAACCGACGCTAAAAACTATACGGACGGCCTGGTCCGGGGCACGACGGATACGGCCAAAATCGACTGGAAAAAAGATATAGCGGATTCGTCCAATACCGTTATGAATGAAGTCCGGGTGGC
>Ga0315284_10003772_pt1 | contig 21518 bp, 15 predicted proteins | sample YL17G09_16_MG_FD_203696 | JGI IMG/M metagenome (GOLD analysis project Ga0315284, IMG submission 203696) | Sediment microbial communities from Yellowstone Lake, YNP, Wyoming, USA - YL17G09_16 | ecosystem: Environmental > Aquatic > Freshwater > Lake > Sediment | place: USA: Wyoming | collected...
CCTATCGCTGTAATGGCTGTATGGCCTGCGCCCGTGCCTGCCCCTCGGACATCATCGGGTCATTCAAGGAAAAAGCGGTCATCGTGCTGGATCTCTGTCTCCAATGCGGGGAATGTTTCGACGCCTGCCCGGTGGAGGGTGCGATTTATTTCAAGCTGCCTCCGGGCGCCCCCCAGACCGGCAACGTGCCTTACGTCACGAAACTATAACGAATCCAGATCCAATTTGCGTTGTTTTTTGTGCTTGAAAGGAACCTCCCTCATGCCCGAAAAAGTCATCGCCAACTTTGTTGACCATATCTGCATCGCCGTCAAGGACGTGAAGCAGGCTGAAAAGGATTACATCGAAGCCTTTGGCTGGGAAGTTGCTTACCGCTATGACGATGAACCGGAGAAGATCCGCGTCACCGGTTTCATGGTGGGCCCCACGGCCATCGAGATCATGGAGGACCTGGATGGCACCGGCGACGTCGCCAAGTTTCTGCAAAAAAACGGCGAAGGCGTCATGCTGATCAGCTACAATGTGGATAATTGTGAAAAATCGCTGGAAGCTTTGAAGCGAAACCAGGTTCGTCTGATTGATCAGAAACCCCGCTGGTTCGCCGAGCATAAACGCAATTTTGCCTTCATCCACCCCAAAGCCACCCATGGGATCTTGACGGAAATTATTGACGGCCGATATCAACTGAAATGAAAAAAACCGTCCTGTCTCTTGAACAGGCATTAGCCCTGCCTTACGCCACCCAGCGGTTTGTCCATCTGGGCTGGCGGGTAATTCGCGTGGAATCTCCTCCTGACCAGGATTCGGGGCGCGGCGGCGACCCGAACCGCTATATCGGCGAGGATACGGGCAGCCATGATCTGCATGCGTATTTTATCGCGCCCAACATCGGCAAGGAGGCCATTACCTTAAACTTGCGGAAGCAGGACGGTCAGGATCTGCTGAAAAAGATCCTGCGGGAGCTTTCCGTAGACGTTTTCCTGTGCAATACACTGCCCAAACGATACAAACAGCTCGGAATAGATTACGGGACTCTGAGCGCCGTCAAGCCAGATTTGATCTGGTGCGGGATCTCTGCGTTAGGCCCGGAATATCCGGAAGCGGCCGGATATGACCCGACCCTGCAGGCCCTCCTGGGGTATATGTATTTGACCGGCGAACCCGACCGGGATCCCATGCTCTGCGGATTGCCGATCATTGACCTGAAGGCGGGGGATGAAGCCTTCGCGCAAGTCCTGCTGGCCCTGATGGAACAGCAAAGTACTCCACGCGAACATGGCAAGAAATCGGGCGGAAAAGAAATTCACATTTCCATGGCGCAGTGCGCCGCTTCCTGGCTGATCACCGCCTTGCCGCAGCTTGAATTTGTCGAGGATAAATCCAAATTATTTAAGCGCAGTGGGAATGAACATCGCAGCTTTATCCCCTGCAACTGCTATCCCACGAAGGATGGATTCGTTTATCTGGCTATCGGGAGCGACTCGCAGTGGGAGAAGCTGGTGCGCCTTAATCATTTTGAGGGCCTCGACCTGCCGGCCCGCAAGACGAACCAGGGCCGTAATGAGGATAAAGAAGCCATCTATGCCGGCATTCGCGCCGGCTTGAGGCATTACACTACAGAGGAATTCATCAAGATTTGCCTCGCCCAGAATTTGTCCGTGGCTCCGGTGAATTCGATCCAGGACACCGCCAGGCTTGATTATATTAAAAATTCCATGTTGCGAACCGAAATCCCTGCCGGCAGGATCAGAAGTCTATTCCCGGTTCCCGTCATGACGGATCATCTTCTGCAAAAAAAGATGACTTTAATACGCGCGCCCCATCTGGGTGAACATAACCAGAGCATTTATAAGGAAGTTGGCCTCCGGGATGAAGACATTAGCAAACTGCATGATGACGGGGTGATTTAGGTTTGGCAACATGGCGCAATTTGCAGAAATAGTCAAGGCTCCGGCCGGCAGCAAATTTGTTCTGCAAGGGAATGCCGCTTTTGCGCTGGGAGTGGTTCACGCCGGGTATCATGCCGCCACCGGCTATCCCGGCACCCCCAGCACCGAAGTGATTGACAAGTCCTTGGGCTTAGTTCAGGACAAAATCAAAGCGGGTTGGTCGGTCAATGAAGCCGTGGCGGTGTCAACGGCGCTGGGTCACGCGATGGCGGGCAGTGACGCCGTCGTGACCATGAAAATCCCCGGCATATTTCAGGCGGCCGACGCCATCTCCACCACCGCCTTTTTCACCGGGAAGGCCGGGGCTTTGGTGATTTATGCGGTCACGGATTACGTGCCCTCCAGCACGCAGCATGTCATTGATGCGCGCTATTTTCTGGCTTCCGCCTGTCTCCCGGTACTGGAACCGAGAGGTCACCAGGAATTATACGAAATGGCCTGGATCGCTGCGGATCTGAGCCGCGATTTCAGGACCCCCGTTGTGATCCTGGCCTCGGGGATGCTGGCGCACTCGGAAGCCATGATTGTCACCCAAGCTCCCCGTTCGGTCGCGCCGCAGGCGTTGCCTGATAACGTCAAGGAATGGATGCTTTTGCCCAATCTCGCCCGAGCCTATTATAATAAGGTCATTCGGGAGAGAATTCCGGCGCTTAGAGAGTGGAGTGATTCTTCACTGTTGGCAACGGAAACTCTAGGGAATGAAGATTGGGGCGTCATCGTCAACGGAGCCAGTGAGATCATCGTTCGGGAAGCGCTCCTTTTGGCCAAGGCCAATCCCTCAATCCTATCCTTGGGCATGGCACATCCTCTGCCTGAAAATAGAATACGGGATTTTGCCGGAAAGATAAAGGGCAAGATATTCATAATCGAGGAAGGCTACCGATTCCTGGAAGAAAAAATCCGATTATTGGGCATCGAACTTGTTAGCAAGCCCGAGCCTGACGCCATCACCAACTGGTCTCCGGATCAGGTTCTGAAGTTTTTGTCCCAGCATACCGATGTCAGCTATGACGATCCAAAACCGGCGGCGGCCCTTCCCCCGCTCCCCCGGCCGCCTTCGATCTGTCCGGGTTGTGTTTACCGAGCCTTCACGCTGGCCGTCTCTAAATTGAAGAAGCGGAAAAAACTATACGCCGCTTTCGGCGACATTGGTTGTTCCACCCTGCTCTACTTTTTCGACGCGCTGGACACGGTGTCCTGCATGGGCGCCTCGGACGCCATCCGTCAGGGATTCGTGCTGTCGCGACCGGACTTGGCTGGAAAGGTCATCAGCGTCATCGGAGATTCCACGGAATGCCATTCGGGATTGGATGCCACCCGCAACGCCGTCTTCCGAAATGTGCCCGGCGTCAAAGTCATCCTGGATAATTACACCACGGCCATGACCGGCGGGCAGCCCGCTCCCAGCTCTCCCTTCAACCTGGAAGGACAGCCGCATCAATTCCGGCTGAAGGATGCCATCAAGGCGGAAGGCGGGCGCACCGTCGTTGTCAACGCTTTCGACCTCAAGGCGGTGGAACAAGAGCTGAAAGAAGCGCTAAAACTGGCCGAGCAGAATATTTTTTCCACGCTGATTCTGGAGGGGGAATGTGTTCACGAGATAGCGGCGGAAAAGCTCGTCAGGACTATCGAATTCGATTACGAAAAATGCCAGAGATGCGATTTATGCGATATGTGCCCCGGCATCGAGACGGATAGCGAAAAAGTCCCTCATTTCACTTCCTTATGCACGAACTGCGGAGTTGGTACGCCTATCTGTTTGCAGCGCTGTCCCTTTGATGCCATAGTATACATCCAGTGCGCGGAAAAAGTCAAAGAGCCTTTGCCGGCGCTGCCGAAACCAGAAGCAGTGGATTTCATCCCAATAAATAAAGATATCCTTCCCAAATCCCTGCGGGTTGCCATTCGGGGCATAGGCGGTCAGGGCAATCTGTTCTTCGGCCGGGTTCTTACGGAGGCGGCTCTTAGAACGCCGTATGCGGACACCAGGATTGTCAAGGGCGAAACGCATGGCATGGCTCAATTGGGCGGCCCCGTGATTTCCACGTTCAGTTGCGGCGACGTCTATTCCCCCGTGCAGAGCGCCGGTTCCGTGGACGTTTTGGTCGTGATGGAAGTCAGCGAAATCTTGCGGCCGGGGTTTATAGAGCTATTGAAACCGGGCGGAACCATCATCATCAACAATTTCACCGCGCTGCCGGTGAACGTTAAGAAGGAAGATTATCCCATCCTGCAGGACATCGAACTTTCGCTGAATGGCTACAATTTCGTCAAGATTGACGCCAATCGGCTGGCCTTCGATATGGGCGACGTGTCGGGACGCTCCGCAAACGTCATCGTAATCGGTCTGCTTTCCACCATCCCACCCTTTGACGCCATTCCGGAGGGGATCTGGCAGGCGGCGATTCAGGCTGTTTCGCCCAACGATTTTGCCCGGGCGACCAATCTGCTGGCTTTCGACAAGGGGAGGAAATGTGCCGCGCAAGCGGGAATCCAGCAGCCTCTTCGATGATTATGACTTCAGATAAAATACAAATCTCCTTTGCCATAAACGGACGACGGGTGCAGCTTGCCGTGCCGCCTGCGCTGCTCTTGATAGACCTGATCCGCGAAGGACTTTCTCTGAAAGGCACCAAGCCGGGTTGTCGCGAAGGCGAATGCGGCGCTTGCACCGTGCTGATTGATGGAGAACCCGTCAATTCCTGTTTATACCTCGCTGTCAATATTCATAATAAAGAGGTAACCACCGTCGAAGGCCTGTCTGCCGGAGCATTGGATCCCGTCCAGCAGGCATTGATAAGCCACGGCGCCATTCAATGCGGTTTCTGCACTCCGGGGATGGTGATGACGATCAAGGCGTTTCAAAATCAATGTACCGCCCGTCGCGTCGTCCCTGATCGAGAGCAAATCCAGAAGTCTCTGGCGGGCAATCTATGCCGCTGCACCGGCTATACGAAAATCGTTGATGCCATCGAGTCCTTGTTCGCAAACCGATAAATGAACGAAACCCTCAGAGTCATCGGCCAACCTACCCCCAAGCTGGATGCGGGTATTAGGGCCAGCGGTCAGGCGGTTTATGGGCACGATATTGCTCTGCCGAACATGCTGCACGGCGCGATATTGCGCACCCGCTACCCGGTCGCGGAAATCGTCTCCGTGGATACCTCGAAGGCAAAGCAATTGCCCGGTGTCGTCTGCGTCCTCACCGCCGATGATGTGGAGGTGAACAACCTGAGCTATAAGCGCGATCATCCGGTGTTGAAAAAAGGTGAAGTCAACTGCATCCGGGATGAGATTGCCGCCGTCGCCGCCACCTCGAAGGAAATCGCCGAGCGAGCCTTGAGTCTGATTGAGGTGAAGTATAGAGTAAAAGCAGGCGTATTCGACCCCTTCGAAGCCTTAAAGGAAGACGCCGCTCCCATCAATAAATATTCCCAGGAAGATCAGGGCAGGAATGTCGCCCATTCTTTTCACTACGAACATGGCAACTTGCAGGAACAGAAGGATAGAAGCGCTTGCGTCGTCAGCCGACGTTATATCCTTCCCCGAGTGACCCATTGCTGCCTGGGAACCTGCGCCATTACCGCCGATTATTCCAAGACCGAGAACCGGCTCACGCTGCACAGCGTCACTCAAGTTCCCTTCCTCTATCAGCGGGATATGGCGCACGTGCTGAAGATGGAGCCTTCGAATATCCGCATCATTCAGCCGATCATCGGCGGCGGCTTCGGCAGCAAGTTGGATATGTACCCTTACGAGCCCATCTGCGCCCTGCTGGCAATGAAGGCTGGTCAGCCGGTGCAGATCGTTTTCAGCCGGGAAGAGGAGTTTCTCGCTTCCCCTACCCGCCAGGCAATGGTGATAGACCTGTCCACCGGCGCTGATAAGGAGGGCAGATTCACCTTCCGGGAAGCGAAGATCATCAAGGATAATGGCGCCTACACCTCCTGGGGAGCGACCACCTCCTTTGTGATGATGCAGACCTTCTCCTCGCTTTACCGGGTCCCAGCCTGCCGGTTCGACGCTTTTGCTATTTACACCAATAATCCTTATGCGGGATCGTTCCGCGGCTACGGCAATCCGCAGGCAACCTTCGCGCTGGAGCGCAATATTGATCTGCTCGCTGAGGAATTGGGGATGGACAAAGCCCAAATTCGTCTTTTGAACGCCAACCAGGAAGGGGAAGTAACCGGTCAGGGTCTTGAATACAAGACCTGCGGGCACGGCGAGGCTCTCAAGACGGTGATTGAAAAAAGCGGATACCGGCAAAAAAAAGGAGCGCGTCCTTCGGGCCGGTATCGGCGCGGTATCGGATTGGCTTCCATGCTTCATGTCGGCGGCGGAGCCAAGATCTATCGTTCCGACGGGTGCGGCACCACGGTAAAATTCGATAGTTACGGATATCTGACCATCATCACCGGTTCCAGTGAAATTGGCCAGGGATCGGAAACTATCCTGGCCATGATCGCGGCTGAAGAGCTGGGCGTCGAGATGAGCAAAATCCGGGTGATCAATTCGGACACCGACATCAAACCCTGGGATGTGGGCGTGCACGCCTCACGAACCAGTTTTGTCGCCGGCAATTCCCTTCTGGGCGCCATCCGCAAATTGAAGCATAAAATCTCGCCCAAAGCCGCCGAGCTTTTGCAGACCACCGTCGAAGACCTGGACTATGCCGGAGGCTGCATCAAATCTCGAAATAGCGGCGCCACGATTCCACTGGATAAGGTGATTCGGGAAATTCACTTCAAGGAACCGAACGATCTGTGCGTGGAGTCCTACTACTACGAGCCGGGCAGCGCCTTCCAGGATAAAGGCTTCAAGGGCAACGTGTCCAGCACCTACGCTTTCGCCGCGCAGGCCATCGAAGTGGAAGTGGATACCTGTACAGGAAACGTTAGAGTGCTGGACGTCCACGTGGCTCAGGACGTCGGCAAGGTTTTGAATCCCTTAGGATTGGCCGGGCAGATCGAAGGCGGCGTCGTCATGGGTATGGGGTACGCTCTGACGGAGGAACTAATCGTGGAAGAGGGCTTTGTGCGCAATCCCAGTTTCCACGATTATAAGCTGCCCACGGCCTGCGACGTTCCCCAGATCCATTTTTACCCCGTGGAAACCAATGACGCGGAAGGTCCCTACGGCGCCAAAGGCGTGGGCGAAGCGCCCCTGATTCCTACTCCCGCTGCCATAGCCAATGCGGTTGCGGATGCCATAGGCATCAAAATAGACAGTTTGCCGCTGACGCCTGAGAAAATTTTAAGACAGCTTAAGACCAATGAACTTTAAGGTCACAAGCCCTCAGAATAGAAACGAGCTGCTGCAAACCATCGCCCGAATGCAAGGTTCCAAATTCTGCTTCGGCGCCGGTTATACCGACCTGCTATTGCTGTTGAAAAAGCAGCCGGTTGAGGACTTGACTATCATCAATTTGGCCCGCCTGGAGGATAAGCGGTTCAGCTCCATTGAAGTACAGGATGGCGGGATAAGAATCGGAGCCCTGGTCACCGCCAACACGCTCACCGAGGATGCGGGGATAAAGGAGCGTCTGCCCGTATTATTTGAAGCCGCAAGTCAACATGCTTCCCGACAGATTAGACAGGTAGCCACCGTCGGAGGCAATCTTTGCACGGCTTCCCCCGCCGGCGATCTCGCCTGCGCTCTGGTCGCCTTGCAAGCTCAATGCGAAATTCTATCCGCGAAAGGAAAAGTTCGAAACATCCTATTGGATAAATTCTTTGTTGGCGTGCGCAAAACTGATTTGCAGCCGGATGAGGTTTTATGTGGTGTCTTTGTGCCTCTGCGGGATGAAGGCAAAAATAACTACTCGCGTTTTATCAAAATTGGAATTAGACGGTCCATGGAATGTGCGGTGCTTTCGCTGGCTTGCCACCTACGGGTGGATGATGATGGTAGGATTGCGCATGCCGGTATCGCCATAGGATCCGTAGCCCCGGTCATCAGGTTTGTCGCGGCGGCGTGCGACTTTCTTATGGGCCGAAGGATTTCCCAGATTAGTCCCCAGGCGGCAGCAGAATTTGCCGCGATTGTTGTATCCTACGCTTCGCCCATCACCGATATCCGGGGTTCGGCCTGGTATCGGAAGGAAGCGCTGTATAATATCAGTAAAAGCCTCTTCGAGAATCGAGCGGGCGCGTCATCGGCTTTAGAGACTCCCAGGCGGAAAAAAACGGGGAAGAAATGATAAAAGACAGCACGGTTCTTTTTCTCGGCGCGGGCCAAATTGGATGCGCCTCCTGCTTGGAAGTCTTAAAACGCAGGCCTCGCGTCTTGATTCTTCATACCCTCACCGAAGAAGAGACGAATGAATCCCTGGATTGGATCAGGAATAATTCTCCTTACACCGGGACTGAGCTAATTCCCTCCTTCGGAGACATTCTGATCAATTTCTCCGGGGGCGACAAGAATTCGCTGCTCGCGGAACTGAAGTACCGATTTGGAACGCTAAATACTGATCTGGTGAAATCATCTCGTCTATGGAAGCTGATCGAAAAACACCGCCCGGACTTGATTGTCGATGGGATCAATACGGCGACATATGTGGGCTCCGGCAACGATCCCTATACCACTTCGCGGGAATTGCTAAAGATTTTGGAGACGGATGCTCTACCCGATGGCAAAGTCCTCGCGGAAATCATAAAGAGCAGCTTGCTTTCCGAAGCCATTCCGGCGCTGATTCGCTTTGCGCAAGTATTGCACCTGGCCATGGTCGAATTCCAGGTCAAGCGCTATGTCAAAATCTCGACCTCCGGCCTGGGCGGGATGGGCTTTAATATCCAATATACTCATGGAGATCTGGGCGAGCCGGGTTGTTCCCCCAAGCTTTTAGGCAAAGTCACCGCCGCCGGTATTTTAAATCAGCTCTTATGGACCTTATCGCACACGCCGGGTTTGGACATCAAAGTGATCATTCCCACGGCGCTGGTGGGCTGGAAAGAAATCACCACTAAAATCACCACCAAAACTGGCGGCTGCAAATCCGATATTCCTTTGATTGATTGCGAGCAGCCCTTGGATCTCACCCGGAAGGATGTTTTTTCCTCGAACCGCGCCAAAAATCTGCATCAATGTCTGGAAATCGTCGCCGTGGATTCCGGCGAGAATGGGTATTACGCCATTGGCGACATGGCCACCATCACCACCCTGGGCCAGATGGGTTGTATCACCAAGGAAGAGGTGGGGTATGCCGTCGCTGAATCCCTCGAAGGCAGCACCCGGTACGACGTCTGCGCCGCCCTGGATTCTGCCTGTCTTGGCCCCACCTTTTATGCGGCGCTGGAACGGCAATCTCTCCTGTCCAGAATGCGCGATATGGATAAGAGCTTGAACACCCAAAGCGTCTCTTTGGGCAATCTTGGGCCGACCGTGACCAAACATCTGTGGGAACTGGAAATATTGCGAACCCTGCGTTCCACGTTGACCAACATCATGAATAGCGATACAGGCGAACTTACCGTCGAAGCAGAACAACTGATCCTGAAAAAAGATGTCAATCTTCGCCGCCGGATACTTTCTCTCAGGATGCCTATCTTGCTGGAGGGCAACCGCATCCTGCTGGGCGCAGCCTGGCACGTCCCAAACGAGAAAATGCCTCAGAATGTGCCGGAAAAGATGGAAGAGTGGGCTCAGGAAGGCTGGGTGGATCTGCGTACCAATAGGATAGACCAGTGGAAGGATGATATCAGGAAAATCTACGACTTCTTCCAGAGCGGTTCGCATTCATCGGAAGCCGGATCTCCCTACAACTGGCGCTCCGTCTCGCTGGATAATGAGTTTGAAGTCGGAGAAGTCTTGGGATTGATCTATTCCCTTAAGGGCGGTAATAGAAAGTTATTTTAGTGGTTGATAGGAAGTGCTTCAAAGTATAAAAAGCATAAATAGTTGTGACCCGCAATCATAGCAGGGAGAATACCATGAAAGACGTATCGGCGGTTTACCCTTCAGCTTTCATTCCCTATCGCTGCTGGGGAGGAAGCTGGTTTCCGGCCTGGCATACCAGCGCGCTGGCGGAGGTGGACATCGCGCGCTTCGCGGCGGAATCCATGCCCTACATTCTATCGCAGCGAAAAATCTCCATCGGCCAACTGGATTATCTGATTACCGGCTCGACCATCCCCTGGCTGTACAAATTTTGGGGCTCCCCTTATCTTTCGCACTGTTTCGGTCATCGCATGCCGGGATTTCACCTCGAACAGGCCTGCGCCACCGGATTGCAAGTGGTGATCAAAGCCGCCGCGCAGGTTCAAAGCGGTTCCCATGATACCGTGGGCGTTCTGGCTTTCGATAAGACCAGCAATTCGCCTGCCGGGGTTTTTCCCAACCAGGGAACCTACCGGCGCACCGAGGTCATCAGCGATATCTGGGACAATTTCGGTTATGATCCCTCCACCGGGCAATCCGGATTCGATAAGAATCGGGGGGAGACCTCTATGATCGCCTGCGCCGGCCGAGCCGCCCGCAAGTACAAACTCGATTTCAATGAGATCGCTGAAATTGCCTACTGCCGGTACCAGCAGTATTATGAAGCTAAACAATCCGGCCTGCTGAGCCAATTTCTTTTCCCGCTGAGAGTGCTGGACATTCGCGGCGAACAACTGGGCGTGGTAGATGACGACCTGGGCGTGCGGAAGTATAATGCTCTCGCTCAGTTTAAGTCCGAACGCCAGCTCGACACCTGCGTCACTCCGGGGAGCCAGACTCACGCTTCCGATGGCATGTTCACGCTGCTGATGACCACCAAGGATAAGGCACGTGAACTCAGTGCTCGCCCCGGAATCGAGATTCAACTCATCGCCACCGCTGAATTTCGAACCGAAGCCGGCCTCATGCCCGAGGCGCCGATCCTGGCGGCAAAGAAGTTGTTCGATCGCACCGGCTTGACGATAAACGATATGGTTTCGGTCTATGGCCATAATCCATTCGTCATCAGTGACCTGATCATGGCCAAATTGTTGAACCGTGACTGGAAAGATATGAACAACACCGGGTGCCCCATGGTGTACGGTCACCCGCAGGGCCCCACGCTCGTCCGCGTCATCGTGGAGGCTCTGGAACATACCGTGGTCAAGGGTGGAGGATACGCCCTGGTGTTCGGTTGCGCAGCCGGAGACGTTGGCATTGCGGCAATCTTCAAAGTCACCGAAACGAAAAAGGGGAAATAGCCATGAAATCAATGAGACCATCTACCCTGCAAACCCTCGGATTGGGTTCGGTAACTGATATTTTCAAGAATGGCCGCTTGCCCGTGCGCGAAAAGGATCTGGTTGACAAAGTATTCGGTCCAACCGGCGACCGCGGCTGTCTGCTCATCACCGGCGGAAATGGCATCGTGGGTTCCGGAAAAGCCATGCAGCTCGGCGCCCGGCTCCTCGATTTCGGCGTCCCCGTCGTCACTTTGGATCTGCCCGATGCGCCCGACGGCATTGGGAAGCAGTATTCCGGCTTGAAGCGATCCTTCGGCCCGCAAAAGGCGGCTCAAATCATGGGGAATGTCGTTCGCTTGAGTTATGATGGAACATCGCTCCCCTCGTCCTTGAAGCATTTCAAACCCCGCTTCGTGTTGGAAGCCATACCGGAAATCCTGCCTTTAAAAAAGGCTCATTATGCCTTGCTGCGTCAGAATTATCCGGGCCTCGAAATCAGGTCCGTAACCTCCGGCTTTCCCAGCTCCGAGTTGGGAGTGGGAATCCTTCACCCCTCGTTTCCGCACCAGATCAATAAAATGTGGGAAGTCATCGAGGATAAGCCCTCGGATATCACCAAAATGCTGCTCGCTCTGGGGATGATCCCCATCCCGGTGGGCGATTACTGGTCCTTCGTCCTGGACGTCCTCTTCTGCGGCATCACGCTGGCGGCCATCCGCTATCATTCCGCGACCAATATGCCGTATTGGAAAATTGACAAGCTGGTCAGGAAGTATGTCGGCCCCAATCCCCTTCGAGCCCATGACGCCATCGGCTCGGGAGCCAGTTTCCTGACCTGGTCCTGCGTGCATCATCTGGCCGAAAAATATGGGGAAGTGTTCCGGCCCGATCCGGAGTTAATCCGCCGCAAATCCAGCGGCGAGGCCTGGTATTCGAATAACCGCCCGCTGGTGGATTGGGAGCTCTGGAATGAAGATGAGTTCAAAGCCCGGATTTTCGGCCCCCTCTTCCAGATGACGAGCCTGATGCTGCATGAGAAGAGAGCCCATCTGTCTTACCTCAATTCCATCGGTGAAAGCTGCGCCCAATTCAGCCGCGGCATTCTGGCTCTGATGAGAAGCTGGGGCGAGGATGCGATTCTCGGTTCGGTGAGCGCCTATCATGAGGTGCACCCGGAAGCGGGTAAATCCTGCTGGTATCCCGAAGTCTTCAAGCAGATGTCTTCCCATGATTGGCAGCAGCTCTATGTCAATGCCGAGCACGAAGACGGAGTTGGAGTCGTCACCATCGGTCGCGAAGCCTTGAATTGGGACGTCATCCAGGAACTGAATCGCGCCGTGGATTGGCTGAAATCCGAAGGGATCGAGAAGATCATTCTGTGCGGGGATTTCCACCTGTCAGCTCAACTAATCGGAGCCGACACGACGGAATTTTTCCCCGCCCTGAATGATGAAAAGGAAGGATTCCGGGTGGCCAGCGAGTGGTCCAAAACCGCTCGAAGATTCCACCAGGATTTCAAAGTCTCCGTGGCATTCTTAAATGGCAAGCGTTGTCTGGGCGGCATGTTGGAACTGATGATGCACTGCCATTATCTCGTTTGTACAGACGAGGTTCTGCTGGGCATGCCCGAGGTCACTCTTCCCGTCGTGCCCGGCATGGAAGGGTGCCACTGGCAATTCCGCAAAGCGCAGCCGAACGATTATCCCAAGCTGTTCGATCTGCTGTTGACGGGCAAGTCGGTCCAGGCGAAAAACGCCGTCGGTTGGTTGGTGGATTACGCCGGCCCGCTGGAAGAAGCCTTGAAGAAAGTCTGGATGATTGCCCAGAGCCTGGATCACGGCATTCGCCGCCGCGAACTCAACTCCGGTGCGCTACAAGTATCCGCCGCCGTTTCCGGTGCAGCCGCTCCCGCTGATCCGGCGCGGAAAGCGATCTATGACTGCATCATCCAATCCTGCGGAACGACTCTCGCGCAGTCCCTGGACATTCAGGCCAAGCATTCCGCCGGATTCATGATCACTTCCCATTGCCATAAAGGAGAGATTGGCCGGAATCGCAAGAAAGTCATGGAGGCGTAATTGCCGAATGGAGGCAATCGGCGAAACATCACTATCTGCCTAAAAGAGCCATAGGGAAAAGAAATAGCCGCAGGTTATCTGCGGTTATTTCTTTATCTAGGCCTGTGCACCCAGAAGGAATTGAACCTTCAACCGCCGGATTAAGAGTCCGTTGCTCTACCTAGTTGAGCTATGGGTGCAATTCAATGCTGTGCTCTAAACCTCGAAATATAACCGAATTCGCCGCCCGAGTCAAGTCTGATTTTTCCATTCTCACAAAATAAAAGGGGCGCACCTTGCGCCCCCTATTTGGTTTCGAGCTGATCGCCAAAAGGCAAAAGCTACTTCACCAGCATCATCTTGTTCACCGCCGTTTCGCCGCCGAAGCTCAAACGATACAGGTACATGCCTGACGGCAGATTACTGGCGTCGAACGTGACTTGGTGATTTCCCGCCTGACGGAAACCATTGACCAGCGTGGCCACCTTCGCGCCGCTCACGTTGAACACGTCCAGTTGCGTCATCCCGTCCGCGGGCAGTGAAAAGTTGATAGCGGTGGTCGGGTTGAACGGCTCAGGCGAATTGGATAGGCTGAGCTTGGATGCCTGTTGGACGTTTGCCGCGCCCATCGGAGCATTCGGGTTTGGCACATCGTGCCAGTCTTCGATCACATTCACTTCCCAGCCGGTGCCTTCCAGGGCATCCACGGCCGATTTCACAAAGGTAAAAGACGCCCAGGCCAGTACTGAGTCTGGATTCGTGCCGAGGTTACCCTGGAGGCGTAACGTCCCCGCAGGCGCACTGCCGGGAACACTCTGGCTTAAAAGTGCGCTGCGCGTCCCATTGGCCGGAATCTGCACGCCCTTGGTGAAGGTCTGCAAGAAGGTGTTGTTGGGATAATACACCTTTGTCCAGATGGTTGTAGGCATGGGCGAAGGGGTCTGGTTCGTTCCGGCCGGCGTATACGTGAAACTGCCTCCGCCCGGAGGAATTGGGAAGCCGGTGCCTGGGGTCATGCTGAGCAAGAGTGTCAACTGCGCCGTGGTGCGAACATATACCGTGCCGACCATCGGCACCGGGATGCTATCATGATTGGTGCAGTGGTAACCATAGTCCCCTACAGAATTGAAGGTGTAGCTGAAGCTGCCCCCTATAGCAATGGGACCGGAATTGAACAGGCCCGTGTTGGATACGATGTCATGCGTGTGCGTGCCGAAGTTCGTCCAGGTTACGGTCGTGGCCACCGGCACCCAGACCTTTTTGGGTGTGTATTTGTCATTCGTCATTTCCGCATAGAAAGTTGCGGCGCGGACGCTTAGGCTTGTCGCCGCGAGGATCAGTAGCGATGTAATCAATAGCCTCTTCATGGTTGTGACCTTTCTTTTTAAGCTCCCGATTTTTCGGGAGCCATTTCTTTCTTGGAAGGGGTACGACTGAATTGTTTGAGGTTTATTTCGCTGCTTTTGCGGGAATCCCTTCCAAGATATCATCAGATCCCCCAAGACAGCGCCTGGTTTTTTCAAGTTGGTGGTGTTACGGCGAATTATATCTTGAGTTTGAAGGCTTGAGAAGGAACATGAAATCAAAATGGATCGGACGTCGGCTTTCGCGGGATCGTTTGAACGATTGAGGCGTTCAATCCACAAATCTCCACCCTGATCCCGGGCCAGCGCCCCCAAATAATCGAATGCCTATGTCCGATGACGATTTAATCCGCGCCGCGCTTGAGGCCAGCTCTCAAACCAAGCTGGCCATGATCGCCGCCTGCAGCGAAAGCCTGAAGACCGCCTCCGTCTGGATTGCCGATGCCATGAAGGCGGGAAATAAATTGCTGCTTTGCGGCAATGGCGGCTCCGCCGCCGACTGCCAGCATATCTCCACCGAATTCGTCGTCCGCCTAACCTCGAAGGTGCAGCGCGTCGCCCTTCCGGCCATCGCCCTGACCGTGAATACGTCAACCCTGACCGCCGCCGCCAACGACTTCGGATTCGAGCGCATTTTCGCTCGCCAGGTTGAAGCCCTGGGCCGCGCCGGCGACATCCTGATCGCCCTCAGCACTTCCGGGAGCTCCCCCAATGTTCTCGAAGCCGCCCGCGAGGCGCACCGTCGCGGCCTGCGGGTCATCGCCTTTCTTGGCCGGCACAAGAAAGAATTGGGCGCTTTGGCTGATCTCTGCCTCTGCATTCCCAGCGAAGACGGCCAGCGGATCCAGGAAGGGCACATCACGGCCGGCCATATCTTGGTCAGCCTGGTCGAAAATCGGCTGATGGCGGGCAGCCCGCCCTGAATCCAGCCATGACATTCCTGAACTCAGCATTGTTCTGGGGGCTGTCAGCCGCCGCGCTGCCGCTTCTAATCCATCTCTTCAGCCGCCGCCGATTCCCCCGGATTGATTTCAGCACCCTGCGCTTCTTGCGTCGGCTGCAGAGTCAACAGATGCGCCGCCTGCGGCTGCGCCAATGGCTTTTACTCCTGCTGCGGACCCTGGCCGTTTTTCTGATTGCTTTCGCCTTTCTGCGCCCGGCTCTAAAAAGCCGTAGTGGAATTGCCGCCCTTTCCGGCAGCCGTATCAGTCTGGTGATTGTGCTCGATGCCTCGGCCAGTATGCAGGCCGCTTCGCGGAGTGGATCCTGTTTCGACCTCGCCAAGTCCGCGGCCGATTCCTTGCTTGCCTTGATGAATCCCGGCGACCGGGCGCTGGTAATTATCGCCAGGATGCAGCCTGAAGTGCTGCTGAATTCCTTCAGCGAAAATGCCCCCGCCTTGCGCCGCGCCCTGAAATCCGCCCAAGCCAGCGATGGATCCGCCGACCTGAGTGCCGCGCTTCAGCTCGCCGCCGCCGAACGGCACTCAGGTACTTCCGCCTCCGACTTTCGCACCGAACTTTTCCTAATGAGCGACTTCGCGGGAATCTCCCAGCTCCCCAATCCCCTGCCGGGAATCATCCCCTTCTTGGTGCAAGTCAATCCCCTGTCGCGCGAGAACCTCTCCGTCAGCGGCGTGAAGATCAGCACGGATCTGCTCGAGGCCGGCCAACCCTTGGATGTCGAGGTGACATTGGCCAATCATGGCGACAAAAGCATCGAAAGCGTCTACTGCAGCGCCCTCCTGAACGACGTTCGCGTGGCCGAAGATGTCGTTTCTTTGAGCCCTTCCGCGCAAATCGCTCAGCATTTCCAGATCATCGCCGAAAAGAATGGCCTGCAAACCGGCATCATCAAGTTCGAGCATCAGGACGCGCTGGCGGTTGATAATCAAGCCTATTTCGGCGTGTGGATTCCGCAGAAAATAGACGTTCTGGTCATAGCCGATCCGACCGATTACCGCTCTTTGAGTCTGGCTCTTTCACCTCGCGGTGATGCCAATGCCCTGTTGAATGTCACTCCCGCCAATCCTGCGGGCTGGGATGCATTGCCACTGTCCCTCTATGATGTGATCATCTTCGCGGACCCGCCCGTCCTCGATCGGACTCAATCCCTGCGCCTGCAGAATTTCATCCAGCAGGGCGGCGGCCTGTTGCTTTTTCCCGGCAATCGCACCGATGTCGCGGCCATCAACCGCGACTTGCTCAGCTCCCTTCAGGCGCCATTATGGGGTGAAAAGGTTGGTAAAGTGGTACCCGGAGGCGCGTTTCAGAGCTGGCTGTCACCGCAGGATGATAATCCACTGCTGCGCGGCATTCTGCGGCCGGACGCTCAGCCGGCCTCCCCGCAATTCTATCTGGCCCTGCGGACGGTTGGGAATCCTGACGAAGTTCTCCTGCGGCTTTCAGATGGTTCGCCGCTCCTGAGTCAATCGGCCTTCGGAAGAGGCCGGGTAATTCTCTCCGCTTCTTCCCCTCATCCGGATTGGTCGGATTGGGCGACGCGCGGCATCTTCGCGCCCCTGATGCATCGCCTGGTGCTGCGGCTGGCGCAGAGCGGCCAGGAGCAGTGCCGTTCGCTGCTGGCGGGCGACGATTTGGAGGTGGGTGTCTCCACGGGGGCCGCCGCCGGCGCCAGCTTGATTTCTCCGCTCGGCGAAGAATTCAAACTCCCGCCGGTCGTCCAACAACAGCGCGTCCTCTATCGTTATTCCCATGTTGATCCGGCGGGCCATTATCGCCTGCGAGCCGGGGATCTCGACTACCTAATTTCTGCAAACGTCCCTCCGGCTGAGTCCGATCTATCAGTCCCCGATCCTCTGCAGGCCTTCCCCGGATGGAAAAATGCCGGAGCCCTCCGCACGGAGCCCGATGATCTGATCGCCGAGGTGCAGGCTTCGCGTCACGGCCGCGAACTCTGGCGCTCCGCCCTGATGGCCGGTCTTGTCTTCCTTCTGGTGGAATCTGTTTTGGGTAGCAGCCCTCGTTCAAGGGACCTATCCAGCGCGAATGAAGAGACCTGATTTTCCTTGCTTTAATTATCACTTCTTGTTAAATTCTAAGTTTGAACCGTAGGCCATCCCGGCCTCGCCATCAGGATGATGTTTTTCCGACCCAAATCCTTCAAGAGTTTTCAGCGTCTGCTCGGTCAGCACAAGGTCCTGATTTCCGACGAGGATCGGCTCACCTACTCCTACGATACCACCGCCCAGCGCGTCGTTCCGGATCTGGTCGTCATGGCCGAATCCACGGCGGACGTTCAGGCGACCGTTAACTTCGCCATGGATGAGGGTTACGTTATCACTCCGCGCGGTGCGGGAACCGGCATGTCAGGGGGCTCGGTTCCCCTGAAACGCGGCATCGTCCTCTGCACCGAGCGGATGGATTCGATTCATAAGTTGGATGTCCAGGGCAAGACCATGCACGTCGGCCCTGGCATCACCACCGCGCGCGTGCAGGAAGAAGCCGCGCGTCACGGTCTCTTTTACCCGCCGGATCCTTCCAGTCACAAGGTCAGCACCATTGGCGGCAACATCGCCGAAAACGCCGGCGGCCTGCGCTGCGTCAAATACGGCACCACAAAGCACTATGTGCTCGGTCTGGAATTCATCACCGCCCACGGCGAAATCTGCCGCACCGGCCGGCTGGACTCTAAGTCGCTCCCTTACGATATCACGCCTTTGTTGGTGGGATCCGAAGGAACTTTGGGCATTATTACCGCCGCCCTCTTGAGGCTGGTGGACGCTCCGGCAGGGCGCGGCACCATGCGCATTCTCTTCCCATCGCTGGAACAGGCGGCCAAGGCCGCGTCAGACATCATGGCCGCTGGTGTTGTCCCGGCAGTGTCTGAATTAATGGATAAGGCCGTCTTGGACGCCGTCACCGCCTATGTCGGGACGCATCTTCCCGCCGGAACTCAAGCGCTGCTCTTGATCGAAGTGGACGGCACGGCCGAGGAGGTGCAAGCGGGCATCTCCCGCGTGGAGAAGATCTGCATCGGCCGGGGGGCTCTGCAATTCCGTGCCACGCAGGATCCCGAAATTGCCGAGCGTCTCTGGCGGTTGCGCCGTTCCGTTTCGCCATCATTGGCCCGTCTGGCTCCCGGCAAGCTGAACGAAGACGTCTCCGTGCCGCGTTCCAAGCTGCCCGATCTGATTGAAGCCGCCCAGCGCATTTCCAAGCGCTACGGCCTGACCATCCCCTGTTTCGGTCACGCCGGCGACGGCAATATGCACATCAATGTCATGTTTGACCCCTCGGACACCCTGCAGGCCAAGCGCGCGCATCAGGCGGTGGAAGAAATCTTCAAGGAGACGGTGGCCCTGGGCGGAACCCTCTCCGGCGAGCACGGCATCGGCTCCGTCAAGCGCGAATACATGCGCCTGCAGATGTCCAACGCCGAAATCGAAACCCTGCGCATGATCAAGGAGTCCTTCGATCCCGACGGCATTTTTAATCCGGGGAAAATCATCCCAGATTGAAGAACCCCGCCGGGATTCAAAATAGGCTGGCTGAATGCTGATGGCTGTAAGCTGATTGCTTCATTATGCTTGAGGGCCTATTCCCCGCGCTCGTCACCCCTTTCAAGGACGACCGCGTCAATGTGCCGGTTCTAAAAAAGCTCCTCGCCGATTTGGCCGCCAAAGGCGTGGATGGCTTCGTTCCTTTGGGCACCACGGGCGAAGTCCCCACCCTCTCCGCCGACGAGCGCGACCAGGTGATCTCCGTCTGCGTCGAATCCGCCGGGCGACTGCCGGTGATTGCCGGAACGGGCACCAACGACACGCGCGCCACCATCGAGCGCACCAAACGCGCCGCTCAGCTTGGCGCCTCTGCGGCCCTGGTGATCTGCCCTTATTACAATCGCCCTACACAGGAAGGCCTCTATCAGCATTTCATGGCTGTGGCGGAGGCTTCGACTATTCCGCTCGTTCTCTATAATATCCCCGGGCGCACCTCCGTCAATCTCTTGCCACAAACGCTGGAGAGATTGGCCGCGCATGAAAATATCCAGGCCATCAAGGAAGCATCTGGAAATCTCGATCAAATAAGCGAGATGGTCGTCCGCTGCGGCGACCGCCTGTCCCTTCTGGCGGGCGACGATTCCCTGATTCTGCCCACGCTGGCGTGCGGCGGCCGCGGCGCGATCTCTGCCGCCGGAAACGTTCTGCCGAGCCAATTGAAGGAGATGATGAAATTCTTCTTCGCCGGTCGCGTCCTCGAGGCCACCCAATTGCACCTGCAGATCTGGCCTCTGCTGAAAGTTCTTTTTATCGAGACCAATCCCATCGCCATAAAGGAAGCCCTGAATTTGATGGGTTACCAGGTCGGATCGGTGCGCTTGCCCTTAGCGCCCTTAGGGGAAGCCAATCGCGAGACGCTTATAAAAGAGCTGTTGAAACATGGGCTCATCACCGCCTAAGGGAGGCGCCATCGCCGTGGGGCTCTGCGGAGCCGCCGGGCGCATGGGCCGCGAAATCTTCCGCGCCGCCGCGCTTTCCAACGACATCGTCATCGCCAAGGCTTATGAAGCGCCTCAACATCCTTCACTCGGAGCCCAAATCGGCGCCGCCGTGATTCAACCCGACGACGCGCCCGACTTTCTGGAAGGCTGCCGAGTGCTGGTGGATTTCTCATCGCCGCCCGAAGCCCTGATGCCGCACCTGCAGCGTGCCGCCGAAAAAAAGCTGGCCGCCATCGTCGGCTCCACGGGAATCAGCGCCGAAATCCGCGGCCAGATGGAGCGCCTGGCGTCGCAGATCCCCTTGCTCTATTCGGCCAATATGTCGCTGGGCATCAGCCTGCTGACCATCCTGGCCCGGAGAGTCCAGGAACTGCTCCCGGGCGCGTTCGATGTGGACGTCGTCGAGATGCACCATCGCACCAAGCGCGACGCCCCGTCCGGCACCGCCCTGATGATCGCCCAGCAGTTGCAGCAGGTGACGCCGGATCAGAATATCCATCAGCATTCGATCCGCGCCGGCGACGTTATCGGCGAACATACCGTGTTCTTCACCGGAGTGGGGGAGAGACTGGAGTTGACCCATCGTGCCGCCTCCCGCGAAGCCTTCGCTCAAGGGACGCTGGCCGCCGTTCGCTTCATCGCCAATCAAAAACCCGGCTTCTATGACATGAGCAAGGTTCTTGGAATCTGATATAATTAACAGAATCTTGAATCCCAATTGTCCATCGTTGTCCTGAAATACGGCGGCAAATCTGTCGCCACCACCGAGCATCTGAAGGCCATTGCGCGCCAGATCATCCGCGTGAAGGCCTCCGGCGAAGATCCCGTTGTGGTGGTCTCCGCCATGGGCGAAACCACGGATCGCTTCCTGCACCTGGTCGGAGAGATCACCGACCGCCCCGACGCCCGCGAGCTCGACATGCTCCTTTCCGTCGGCGAGCGCATCTCCATCGCCCTTTTGGCCATGGCCATCAATGCCGAGGGCCCGTATGAGGCCGTGTCCTTGACAGGATCCCAGGTTGGCATCATCACCGATACCAACCATACCCAGGCCAAGATTCTGGAGGTGCGCTGCACGCGCATTCAGGAGGTTCTGCAGCGCGGCCAGATCCCCATCATCGCCGGATTTCAGGGGGTTTCGATCGAAAAAGAGATCACCACCCTCGGGCGCGGAGGCTCCGACACCACGGCGGTTGCTCTGGCGGCGGCGCTGGGCGCCGCTCAGTGTCGCATAATGAAGGATGTGGAGGGTGTCTATTCCGCCGATCCCCGTGAAGTGCCGGAAGCTCGCGTGGTGGATCGCTTGAACTACGATCAGATGCTGGAGTTCTCCGTTACCGGATCGAAAGTTCTGGCGGCGGACGCCGTATCCCTGGCTCGCCAGCATGGAGTTCACCTGGCCGTCGGTTCGGCCGCCACCGGCGCCATTGGAACGATCATCACCTCCGGCAATTTCTCCGGCGGAGGCGTCCGCGGCATCGTGGCCTTGCGCCAGTTGACCGCTCTGCGGCTACTGCGCTCCGC
>Ga0315284_10003774_pt1 | contig 21512 bp, 18 predicted proteins | sample YL17G09_16_MG_FD_203696 | JGI IMG/M metagenome (GOLD analysis project Ga0315284, IMG submission 203696) | Sediment microbial communities from Yellowstone Lake, YNP, Wyoming, USA - YL17G09_16 | ecosystem: Environmental > Aquatic > Freshwater > Lake > Sediment | place: USA: Wyoming | collected...
GCACGATGGTCCTCCGGGTTGGAAGACCTTGTGGCGCGGCTGGTACGACATCAGTCTCATCGCACAAGGAGTTGAGCTGGGGCTGCCGGCCAGCCCCAGCTCGAACAAATGTGGGTAAAGGTGAGGAGCAAGTTCCCTGGGTGCTGTTTCGCATCAAGCACCCGTTTCAGGTCGCCGTCGTGCTGCTGTGCGTTTGCGGCGGCGCAGCTCCCGCGGCCTGCACTGTGATCGAAATGACGTTGGTCGGGCAGACCTCGACGCACTCGCCTTTGAGGTCGCAGCGGGTGATGTTCCGGTTGTCCACAAGCGCTTTGCCATCCACCATTCGCAGGACGCCGTGCTCGCAATGCGCCACGCAGATCTCGCACCCGATGCAGTCACGCACATCGACCGCGAGCGTCGCCTTAAAGGATCCCTGGCCTTTTTCGTCGTGGCGTACAAACCGGCCGATGGCTGATACGTTTTCCCGGCCCACTTCCATCCCGAAATCCGCCTCGAGCTGGTCGAAGGCCGCCTGGCTCTTCAGTTCGCTGGGCCCACGGCGGCGCAGCCGGTAGATCGGCTGGTTGCACAACTGGCAGAGCTGCAATTCTTCGAGCTTTTCGAGGTACTTGATGGCGGTGCTCACAACGGTGGCGTGGGACCACGTGAGTGGGCTGACGGACAGCGGCTCGTTGGTGTAGGGGTTCACCTGCTCGGCCAGGACGCCTGACTCCAGCGCGTGGCTGGCCGTCCACTCGAAGATGGGCAGAGCCGCCTTGAGTTCTGTTGGCGTCGTCGCCCGTGTGACGAGGTAGTCGGCCAGCCAGAGCGTGCAGACAAACCAGGGGTTCCCCGGCACCGACTGGACGTCGGCGCTGACGCGATGGTAGGAATCGTTCTCATATCGGGCGACGCCCCCGACCTGCGTTTTCACCCACAATTCGCGTTCCACCGCCCGCATCGTGGATTCGACGCGTGGATCAGTGGCGTCGAAGAGGTTGAACTGGTGTATCCCGAACAGTGAGGAGTCGATGACCTCGTCCACCTCGAAGAGGTTTGCAGCGGTGTGGGCAGGATCTTTCTCTGCGATCTTGGTCCCGTTTCCCGCTTGAGTTTCGGCGGCGGACTGCTCTGCGCCATCGAGGGGCACGAGCCGGCGGACGAAGCGATTCAGGCGTTCGCTGAAGAGGTATTTCGCCGCGGCCGCCTTCATCTGCTCCGCCGCGTCGTTGTAGACTTCGGCCTTTCGCCGGTCACCGAAGCAGACGGCGAAGTTGCGCGCCGCCCTGAGCGCCCCATAGACGGCGGCGACTGTGAACGCATGGACTCCCCAACGTTCCTCCCAGAGGTCATAGCTGGGCAGCGGCAAGCCGGTCCGCAGGTCGCGATAGCGGACCATGAAATCCGCCGCCTTCTGGGCCATGTCGGTCCAGAGCGGCCGCACGAACTCGATGTCGCGATAGCGGTGGTAATGTCGCCACAGGGCCCACACGACGAGCGCGGTCTCGTCTTCCTGGATCGGCAGGACGCGCGATCCCTTCAAGACCCACGGGTGCCATGACGACGCCGGTGAGCCGTCGGGGTTGTACTTGTGATGGAAATACCCCTCGGGGGTAATCGCCTCGCGGCAGAAGCTGTAGAACCACCTCGCCAGATCGGAGAACCCCGCCAAGTCCAGCGCATTGGCCACCAACGCCCCGTCGCGCGGCCACATGTACGAATACGTGTCCCGGGAGAACTGCATGACATCCGAGTCGTTGGCGGCCAGGATAGCCCCCCCGTTGTCGATCTGGGTGCGTATCACGAGCAGCGAGCGTTTGAACAGGTCCACGACCTTCGGCGGAAGGTTCCCGAAATTGATCTTCGGCCCCCCCACCCAAAGCCGCCAGTAGCTGGTCGTCCGGTCGATCACGCCCTGAGGCCCGAGTTTCAGAAGCCAACTGTGCTGCTCGACGAGTTCTTCCCGCGACTGACCCGCGACCATCACCATGTAGAGCGTGCGTTCGCCTTCGGCGGGGAGTTCCAGGTGATGGGCGATCGTCGAGTCCACCGCGCCCTGGGCAATGGGGTTGCCCTGAAGATGCCCGTCCTCGGCATCCCGCCAAGTCCCCTCCGCTCCCTGAAACCCGCTCGTGCCTGTGGCGTATTCGTCGATGCGCTGCTCGCCGTCGCCATAGAAGGTGACCAGCAGATACCGCTTGCCGCGGTAGTGTATGATGGAACGCAGCTCGGGGTCGTAATAGGCGGTATCCCCCACCTTCGTTCCGAACATGCTGAAGTCCTGGTGGTGCATGATGCGCACCTGGCGGTCCTTCGGCGTGAGGTTCTTCACTTTTATTTTTCGGACCATGACGGGGCGGTGGAAGTCGACGACATCGTTGCAGTAGAGCGAGAGACGCAATTCGCGATGCTCGAGGGCGACGCTGGTCGCGAGGGTATCGCGCAGGTAGCGTTGCTGAATGGTCCACCCATCATCGCTGGTCCAGAAGAGGCGGCTCTTGGGTCGCCCGGGCACGTCGGCATAGACGCCGAATCTGCACGGTCCGGCGCCTGCGTGGTTTTCCTGCCCCACATGCGGGAAGTAGATATCGCGGATCTGGTACTGCCCGTCGAAGGTAACGAGCATCCGCCCGTTGCCAACAGGGATATCGCGAGGCATAGAGCTCCTTCGAGAGGCGCGACTGTTCTGTCCTGCCCAAGGACCGGACCGCCCGCAGTCCGCATTGGCCGATTGACCCGTCAGCCCTGGTCTCACGGGTCTTGCCACAGCCAACCTGGGTCAGCCAGTTGCCAGTAGTACGACAAGGCATCAGGCTGCCAGAGAATACTTTCGGCCGATAGCCATTAAATCTTCAGAGTTCTTGAATTTAGGGCGAGCCTACCACGGGTGTGTTGGACTCGTGGCCCTTATCGATCTGCCGGCTAAGTCAATGTGTTGGCGGCCGATGTAATCCACCCCCAATTACGCGCAAAAAAGAACTTGCACGCCCGAGGGCGTGCAAGTCCTGTTACTTACTCAAGAGAGAGGTTTTTTCGATCTTAACGGGTCCGGCGCCGACCGGCCAAGCCCATTCCAACGAGAGCCAGCACACCAAGACTGGCGGGTTCCGGAATCGCGCTGAACTGGCCGACCATATTGCCCTTGAAGTTATCGAGTGTCCCGCCGACAGTCGCTAAGATTGGCTTGATATCGAGCAAGCTCCAAGACAGGTCGCCGTTCGGTGCCCAGAGCGCTGCCTTGGCCGCATCACCGATCAGGGAGGGGGCGATGTAATCATAGGTCACAGCAGCACTGAACACGCCACCGGTATTCTGCCCGAGGAGGCCGCTGATCACGGCATTTTGGACCGTGCCGGACAGCAACAGCACCATGGGGTCATTCGCCGGCTTGTAGCTCCACAGCTTGAACTCGCCCGGAGTCAGAGGCTGAGTGACCAGCGTAACAGGTCCGATCGGCGTGACGTTCGCAGCTCCCGCAGCGAACATGTTGGTGATCTCCATCGTCACGTCTTTGAACGTGGTGGTGCCAGCGAGCAGATTATGCACCACGCTGGGGTTGTAAGCAGGGGGCAGATTGAGCACAAAGGGAGTTTCAATGGTGAGGCCGCCAGCCACATCGATGATCCCGTTGCCCTGTGCCCCGACATCAGCAGTCAACTGCTTGGGGGAGCCACCGTTGAACTGCACTTCCGGCAAATCGCCGGTCGGTTCTGGCTTGAAGTCCACCAGAATGGCACCAAAGCTGGTAGCCGACAAACCCATTGCGACCACTGCCGCAGCCGCAATGCACACCTTCTTGAAGCCCTTCACGACGTTTGTAATTGCCTTCGCCACGGTAAACCCCTCTCCTTGAAAGGTTAAACCTCTTGACCACACGAACAACCGTGCGATCAGCTCTCACTCGATACGTTTATCATACACTCTACCTGATCTTAGCTCGTCGCCCACAATCACGACATGCCTTCTTCAGGTTTTTCAGACAAGTCTCCACTGACCAGTATGACCCAAGTCCGGGCCTTCGTCAAACAAAAACCACAACACGGCAAAAAAAGACAAATTCGATCAGCAGGCTATTCTCGCTCGTTTGGCCCTGCCACTGCCGGATGTGGTTGGCAGCCAGTCCCGAATCTCACAGGCTCCGGGTTTGCCGCCCACTTCGTTTCCAAACATACCCCATGTCAGCGAGTTAGCAAGTCAAATCTCTGTCAATTAATTGCAGGAGTTGACGCGCTTTGGGCTGCGAACGAGCATCTCTTAATTCGTTATTTTAAAACCACTTAGACATTGAGTGATACATCCTGGCCAAGCTCAGCCTCGTACCGTGTTCGGATAGGGCTGACAATCTCTCGCACAAACAGCTCCGTCTGCTGCGATGCCCGGCCGGTAAAACTGGCAGGGCTGATAACTTGGGCAATATCCACTCTGCTGAAGACAGGATCGCCTCTAAGTCGGTCCAGGAGGTCATTTGGCCGCCCCTGAAGCTTAACCTTATTCGCCGCCTCCATCGAATGACGCCGGATGCACTCATGGAGGGCTTGCCTATCCCCCCCAGACCGCACACCGGCCATGAGGATCTCCTCCGTCGCCATGAACGGCAGTTCCGCCATCACAGCAGCGTCGATGGTTTTCGGGTACACGACAAGCCCCCTGGCCACATTGATCAGGATCAGCAGGCACCCATCGATCGCCAGAAACGCCTCGGGTATGGCCAGCCGTTTGTTCGAGGAATCGTCCAGTGTGCGTTCAAACCACTGTTCCGCCGCCGTTTGCAGTGGGGAGCTGGCGAGGCTGATGACGAAGCGTGCCAGGCCCGTCGCCCTTTCACATCGCATCGGGTTGCGCTTGTAGGCCATGGCGCTGGACCCCACCTGCTCGGCCTCAAACGGCTCCTCGACCTGTTTCATCCCAGCTAACAACCTGATGTCATTACAGAACTTATGTACACTGGCCGCAATGCCGGCCACGGACGAGACAATCTGGGCGTCCACCTTGCGTGGATAGGTTTGGCCGGTGACGGCGAACGATTCCTTGAACCCAAACGCCTTCGTCACCATCCGATCCAGCCGCTCGCACTTCTCGTGATCCCCATCGAACAGCGACAGAAACGACGCCTGCGTCCCCGTCGTCCCCTTCACCCCACGGAATCTCATCGTGCCTATGCGATACTCCAGCTCCTCCAGATCGATCACCAGGTCCTGGGCCCACATGCACGCCCGCTTGCCCACTGTCGTAAGCTGGGCCGGCTGATAATGCGTATACCCCAGCGTCGGCTGATCCTTCCACTTCATCGCAAAGTCCCCCAGCGCGTCGATGGCATTGGCCAGTCGTCCGCACAGCAGTCTCATGGCGTCACGCATGATCATCAGGTCCGCGTTATCCACCACGTATTGCGACGTCGCCCCAAGGTGGATGATCCCTTTGGCCGCCGGCGCCGCTTCTTCATATGTATTGACGTGTGCCATCACATCATGCCGCAGCCGCTTTTCCCACTCGGCGGCGCGGGCGAAGTCGATGTTGTCGAGATTGGCCTCCATCTGTGCGATCGCGGCGGGTGTGATGCGGTCCAGCCCGAGTTGTCGCTCGCACCTGGCCAGCTCCAGCCAAAGCCGCCGCCACAAGCCAAACTTATGCTGTGCCGAGAACAGCCGCAGCATCTCCGGCGAAGCATTCCGCGCCGCCAAGGGCGATTCATAGGTGTTCGGGTTCATCTCACCCCCGATTCTAGACCCTCCACACACGACCTGCTAGGCCGCAACCCCCTCATTTGCCCTCCACCTCCATCACCCGGATGTTCTTGAACAGGAACTGCCCGCCTCCCGGCACCTCCGCCTGCAGCGAAATGAACCCCTCCGGCTCCTCCACCCCCTCCGCCTTCCACGCCGCCTTGCCGTTGATCTCCAGCTCCGCCTTCGTCCCCACCACCGTCAGCTTGAAATGATTCCACTCCCCCGCCTTGGTCAGCCCCTGGCTCTTGGCCCCCTTCAACTCATCCACATTCCCCTCCATCCCCTTCCTCATGTTCGCCTGGTACTTCCTTGGCCACGGGTAATTCCCCGCCGGATCAATGCACCGGAAGTAGATCCCCGAATCCCAGTTGTCCGCCTTCAACGCCTTCCAATCCAGCTCCAGCACAAAATCCCCGAACTTCCGCTCCGGCCGCACCACCCCGTTCCCCGACTTGATGAAAATGCATCCATCCTTCACTTCCGCCTCGCACCCGATCACCTTCCATCCCTCCAGCGTTTTCCCATCGAACAGGTCCACGAACTTCCCCTGCTCCGCCGCCACCGCGATCGCGCCCACGATACACAAGACCGCCGCCGAAAAAGTCATCCGCCGCATGAGTTTGCTCCCGGGAAAAGACAGATCCTGGACGATCGCCCTATCCTACCCTCCCCCCGCCCCCAGTAAACCCCCGCCCTCCCGGCCCTTGTGCCTGACCTCAGCCACCTCCATCCCCGACAGTTCCAACACCGCCTCGACGCCGCCCCGGCCCATCACCTCGATCGCATCATCCAACCCCCCTTCGCCCTGTTCGATGAGCTTGACCATCAGCGGTAGGAACCGACGCTCCTTGTTGCCAAACCCCCGTCAGCTTCCGCCTGTCCAGCCGGCCGATGACTTGGTATCCTGCTTCCATCGGCGCCCCTTTACCGTTGCGAAAACCCACCCTGATCCTGTCGCAGGATCAGGCGGTTCGGTGCCGCGACCTTCTACAACGTTCATCCATCGTTGGGACATCATCTTTTTAGTATAAGGAGGATAGAAGATGGCATCAACGAAAGAGACGTACCTTGAGCTGTATAATAGGATTGGCGAGCTGGGCAAGGAGATCGCCGGTGAGCAACAGAAGTATGTGGGTGTCTTCTTCGCTGTGATTGGCGTTGCTGCAGTTCTCCTGGGCGGGATATGGTTGCACTTGTACCACGCATCCGCCGCTTTCGATGGATTGGCCGCCTTTGTACTGTGGATGACCAGCGTCGCGGCCGTTATCGGCATTTGGGTGTTGGCGACATACCTTCGCATAAGGCCGCTGGCAAGAGAGAGATTCTCACACCTGCGCGATAGCTCGGCGGATAAGCGAGCTTTTGGCATTGCTGTGACGTTGTGCCCATACAGCATGCCGGGCGCACGCACTATTCGAAGGAGCCTTGGTACTTGTTCATCTGTTTTTCGGTGCTCCGCTTGTGGGAAGCGTCTAGCGCCAGAGCAATGTGGATCTCTTGTCTGCCCCAGATGCAAATCACCTCTCTATGTTCCTGCAATCCGTACGTGCCCGGAATGCCTAGGGACGGAAGTCAAGCTGGCATCAAAGCAAGAGCAAGTTGCACCCAACAAAACCGGCGAATTCGCAGCCGCGGGGGGTTTGATCGGAGGTATTACAGGTGCCATCGTGGGTACCGTGCTGGACAGGATTGCCGGTGTTTTCAAAGCTCCCTTTCGTGAGATCAAGGTGGCTTTTCAACATCGAGTGTACTACTGCCGCTCCTGCCAAAGAAAATGGGCACTGACGCTGCCGCCCCTGGATGAAGAGCTGGAATGGCTACTCGCCGTGTCGGCTTTGTCACATCATATCGAGCTGATGCGGGCCCAAGCAGCGAAACCAGACATCGGTAGGCCGATTCAGAAATCGGGGGAGGCGGCACACGCAGCCGGAGAGGCACCTTCCGAATCGGCCCATCGCGCCGAGGCTGGTCAGGGGCGAGGCACTACAGCCGCACCACCAAGTCATGATCCCCGTCGCCGACAGCAGCACGATGTCCCGAAAGCGAAGTGTCCGAACTGCGGCGCGTGGTACGCTTTTGACGGGGTCGATTGTGCCCGGTGTGGGTTCTCCAAAGACCGGCAGTCAGAAGCGTGACCCGAGGAGCAGGTGGGGAAAAGGTGTCAGTTGGGAAGGCGCGGATAAGGGGACGCAGCTCTTCTTCTTGGGCGCGGCAAAGGGGGTAATCCCCTCTGTGACGCCTCCGAAGCCAGGCAAGACAACAAGCCCCTTCCCCGTCCGGCAGCGCATGACGCTCGCCCCGCCCATGCCAGCGGCCCCCCCTCACCCCATCCCCACCCACGGCGGCCCACCACTGCCACATAATCACAAATAAATCAGCATAATATCATATCCACGCAACCCCCGGCCCCGCCAGCACATCGGCCCACCCCCGCAAACCCCCCATTTCTGGCTTGAATTGGCCCATTTTTGTGATATAATCCCCGCGTCGAGTTGCCGAAAGGTGCTCGGCCGTGCTTGGCCCCTCACCGAGCCGACCACGTCGCTCTTTGGCAAGTGAATAACACGCCGCCGCACCCCACCGGCGGGAAATGCACCCACCTCCCTCTTGTTGCGCGCCCAGCGTCCCCAACAAGCAACCCCCGCGCCTCCTCCTCTCCCCCCCTCACCGATTCGCCCTTCGCCAATCAGCAATCGCCAACCAGCAATTGGCAATCGCCAATCAGCACCCCCTCGTTTCAGGGTCGTTTTGGGGTCGAAACAGGGTCATTGGGGGGTCATTTGGGGGTCGTTTTGGGGTCGTTTTGGGGTCGTTTTGGGGTCGTTTGGGGGTCGGTTTGGGGTCGGTTTATTATCGTGACATTGCGACGACCCGCCCCCCAACTCCAGGCCCGGCCACACCTTCCCTCCCCACCACCCCCCGAAGAATTTTCCTTCTGCGTCTCCCACACCAGCGGAGTACGCTCCCCACCGCGGCCCCTACCTCATCATTTGAAGAACGGGAAGAGTTTCTTGAGTTCGTCTTTGTTGGGGCGGCGACCGTATTCGCAGATCTCGAACGCTTCGGCGTATTGGATTTTGTCGGCCTGGTCAGGGGGGTAGAAGTCGCCCAAGAGCTTGCGGAAGCGGTCGGCTAGAGATTTGTTGCGGCTGGCCAGGGACGCGCGAACGTCGGCGACGCGTTTCTGTCGGTCTTCGGGAGTCTTGGGGACCAGGGATTCGTTGCCGTTGGCGCCCCCTTCGAGGAATTGGGATTCGAGGACGGCGAGGGCGTCGAGCTTCTTGTCCATTACAGAGTCAATCGAGATGGCGACGTCGGGCGCGGAAGGAGTGGGCTTCTGGAAACGGTCGGTGTAGTACATGAAAACGGGGTTGTTCTTCAGAGGCGGCGTGTCGGGACAAACGAAGGGGACGGTCACCATGTAGGCCGCGTCCTGCACCAGAACGCTGGTGTAACGGTGGTCGGGGTGATAGTCGTTGGGGCGGGGGGAGAAGACGATGTCGGCCTTCCAGTCGCGGATGAGGCGGATGATCTTCTGCCGGTTTTCCAGGGTGGGAAGGATCTCGCCGTCGTGGATGTCGAGGACCTCGACGGTGGTGCCGAGGATTCTGGAGCAGGCCTGGGCTTCTTTGGTGCGGCGGAGGGCGAGTGGGCCGCCGGCTTCGCGCCAGTGGCCGACGTCGCCGTTGGTGGTGGAAACGAATTTGACGTGGTGGCCTTGAGCGGCCCAGAGGGCGCCGACGCCGCCGGCCTGGAGCTCGCAGTCGTCGGGGTGGGCGCCGAAGCCGATGATGCGAAGCTTGCCGTCGTCGGGAGGGGCGGCGGCGAAGGTGGTTGTGGAGAGGTGGAAGGCGAAGAAGGCGACGGTAAAAAGAAGCAGTCGTTTCATAGAGAGGTGGGGTTAGATGGAGGGATGATAAAGCTGGCGGGGAGGAGGCGTCAATTGGATGGTTCCGGATTGACAATTGGCGATTGCCAATTCGGGAGGGTCAGGGGGAGTCGATGCGGTTGATGGAGGGACGAAGTGAGCGATTAAGGCGAGGATGGGAGAGAGTGGTGTTGCGGGGCGGCGGTATACTGGGGCGACGGGTCATGGCGAAAGGATGCGGATGATTGGGCGAATCCTGGCGGTGGTGGTGGCGGGATGCGTGGGGATGGCGGGGTGCGGGCGGGGACGGATGGCTCAGATGCCGGCGGAGGTTCTGGAAGACAAGATCCGCGGAGGGGTGCTGGGGCACCTGGTGGGGAATCTGAACGGGTTGCCACATGAGATGAAGTACATCGCTGAGCCAGGGGCTGTGAGGGAGTACCGCCCGGGGCTGAGCGAGGGAGCGAGGACGGACGATGATACGGATATCGAGTGGGTGTACGTGTATTCCATGTTGCAGGACAACGCATTGATGATGACAGGGGATAGAATCAGGGGGTTGTGGCTGAGGCATGTCAATCGGGGGATCTGGTGCGCGAATCTGTACGCGAGGCATCTGTTTGAGCTGGGGCTGGAGCCGCCGGTGACGGGGAGGCTGGGGGTGAATCCCTGGGCGGACTTCAACATATCCGGGTCTTTTCTGGCCGAGACGTTCGGGCTGGTGTCGCCGGGGATGCCGCGGACGGCGGGGAGGATCGGGCTGAACTACACGCACGTGGCGATTGACGGGGAGGCGGCGCAACTCACGCAGTTTGTGACGGCGATGATCGCAACGGCGTATGTGGAGGATGATGTCGGGAGGATTCTGGAGGCTGGGCTGAGCGCGGTGGATGAGAAGAGCGTGATCCGGGAGGTGGCGGCGGATGTGCGGAGGTGGGTACAGGAGAACCCTGTGGATTGGCGGGCGACGCGTCGGAATCTGAGGGACAAGTACACGAGGTTCGGGGGTGAAATGCCGGATAAGAACGGGGTGGAGCTGAATACCGGGGCGGCGATCGCGGCGCTTCTGTATGGCAAAGGGGACTTTGCGGAGACGATGCGGACGGCGTTCAACTTCGGGTGGGACGCGGACTGCACGGCCGGGACGGTAGGGAGCATCGTGGGGGTGATCAAGGGCGAGCGGTGGATGCGGGGACAGGGATGGGTGATCAAGGATGTGTACAGGAATACGACGCGGGATGGGATGCCGATGGATGAGACCATCACGAAGTATCAGGACCGTGTGATCGAGGTGGCGAGGCGGGTGATTGCGGAGAATGGCGGGAGGTCGAGTGTGAAGGAGGGAGGACGGGTGTATCGGATCGCGGTGCAGGAGGCGGGAAATGTGGAGAGGCTGGTGAAGGACGGGCAGAGAGCCGCGGAGTTGAGGAAGGAGTGGCTGGGACGTGTGGAGAGGGAACTGGGGGGGACGGGGCCGGAGCGGGCGAGGGCGGCGTATATGGGGATCTGTATCGGCCAGGGCGAAAGACTCAAGAGGGAGCGGCCCGGGGATTGGGAGAAGGCGGTGGCGGAGTTGCGGAAGTGCGCGATTGTGAAGGACATGTTTGAGGCGCCGGGGCCGGCGGGGGAGGCACTGCGGAGGAAGGCGGAGGCGGCGGGCGTGCTGGGGAAATGATGGATGACGGATCAGAGTGGAACGTCGTTCATTGGTGCTTGTTGTGTTGCAGTAGTTGCTGAAGCGTAGACTCGTAGATCTGGACGGCCTGGGGGCTGAAACAGGCGAAGATGACTTCTTTAAACTGGGGGCGGGATTCGAGGAAGTCGAGGGTGGTGCGGAGCGCGATGGCGGTGGCGCGGTCGAGGGGGAACGCGTAGACGCCGGTGCTGATGGCGGGGAACGCGATGGTTCGGAGGTTGTGCTCCAGGGCGAGGTCGAGGGAGTTGCGGTAACAATCGGCGAGCAGTTGGCCTTCGTTGTGGGAGCCGCCGTGCCAGACGGGGCCGACGGTGTGGATGACGTGTTTGGCGGGCAGGTTGTAGGCTTTGGTGATGCGGGCCTGGCCCGTGGGGCAGCGGACGCCCGGTGAGATTTCGGGGATTTTGCGGCATTCGTGGAGGAGGGCGGACCCTGCGGCGCGGTGGATGGCGCCGTCGACGCCGCCGCCGCCGAGGAGCGTGGAGTTGGCCGCATTGACGATGGCGTCGACGTGGAGGGAAGTGATGTCCGTCTGGAGGATCTGGATGGGTGGCAGCATAGGGAGCATTATAGAAGGCGGGAGGCGGAAGTCAGGACTTGAAGGGCAAGCAGGAAGGAGCGGCAGTTCCTTGGGGGGCGGGGAAGGCTTAGAATGAGCGGAAACGTGAAAGAGAGGTTGAGCAATGGCTGGTGGATCGGCGGGGCAGATCGTGAGCTGGGTGGATGAGGCGGTCGGAACGACGGCGGTGTATGACCTGCACACCCACCTGTACCCGGCGGACTTCGGGCACTTCATGCTTTGGGGGATCGATGAGCTGCTGACCTATCACTACCTCATCGCGGAGACGTTGCGCGTGAGCGATGTGAGCTATGAGAGATTCTGGGGGATGAACAAGGAACAACAGGCGGATCTGATCTGGCGGGAACTGTTCCTGGAGCGGGCGCCGGTGAGCGAGGCTTGCCGCGGGGTGTTGACAGTGCTCAATAAGCTGGGACTGGATGTGGCGTCGAAGAACTTGGCCGAGTTCAGGGGCTTTTCCCGATCGCAGAAGCCGGGGGACTATGTGGACCGGGTGTTCCGGCTGGCGAATGTGCATACGGTGGTGATGACCAACGACGCGCTGGATGCGGCGGAGCGGCAGCTCTGGCTGACGAAGGGCGTGGAAGACGGGCGGTTCAAGGCGGCGTTAAGGATTGATCCGCTGTTGATCGGGTGGCCGAAGGTGGCGGAGACGATGAGGGGGTTCGGGTACGAGGTTGGTGCGGACTTGGGGAGTGTGTCGATGAGGGAGATCCGGCGGTTTCTCGAGGAGTGGATTGACCGGATGGAGGCGATGTATGTGGCGGTGTCGTTGGGGCCGGCGTGGCGGTATCCGGATGATACGCCGACCACGAAGGTGATTCAGGAGGCGATTCTGCCGGTGGCGCGGGAGCGGAATCTCCCGGTTGCGTTGATGATCGGGGTGAGCCGGCAGGTGAATCCAAAGCTGCGGCTGGCGGGCGACGGGCTGGGGAGATCTGATGTTGGGAGCGTGGAGCGGCTGTGCGCGGACAACGGGCGGAACAAGTTCCTGGTGACGATGCTGTCGCGGGAGAATCAGCACGAGCTGGCGGTGGCGGCACGGAAGCTGCGGAACATGATGCTGTTCGGGTGCTGGTGGTTCCTGAACAACCCCTCGCTGATCGAAGAGATCACGCGGATGCGGGTGGAACTGCTGGGGACGAGCTTCATCCCGCAACACAGCGATGCGCGCGTGCTGGATCAGATCATCTACAAGTGGGAGCATAGCCGGCGGATCATCGCGAAGGTGATGAAGGAGAAGTTCAGCGATATCGCGGCGGCGGGATGGGCGGTGACGGAGGCGGAGGTGAAGAAGATGGCGGAGGGGTACCTGGGGGGGAATTTCGAGGGGTTTGTGAGGGGGACGGTGGGAGTGTAAAACGGAGAGGGCGAGCAACCGGGGGGCGGCGGTTTGGATTGTACAACATTTCGCCGGCGGGGTGGGTATGGTACTTTGATGCGTAAACGGGGGTTGTCTCTTAGGCGAGTGCTTCGATGAGCATATTCAATCGACGGTTGGGCCTTGTGGCGGCGTGGTTGCTGGTGGTTGCGGCAGGCGGCTTTTTCGTGCCGGTGCGTGGCGCGGAGGAGGCGGCCAAGGAAAAGCGGACACAACAGCAGGTCATGACTGATCTGATGGCGGCGTCCCAGCAGCTCCAAGCCGTGTTGAAGTCGCCGCAGGATTTGTTTGACGAGGCGAAGCGCGCGGAGGTTGCGCCGAAGGTGATACCGCTGATGAAGAAGATGCTGGGGCTTCTGGACGAAATGGGCGAGGTGCAGCCGATGGCCAAGGCCCAGATGCAGACCGGTCGGATGCAGTTCCTGGCGATGCTGTCGCTGCTGGGGGACGCGGACTCGGCGGCGGCGTTGGAGAAGGCGACGGGGAGCGCGAATGCGAGCGAGGCGATCCTGGCGAAGGGGTCCCAACTGCTCGTGCGGTGGTGGAAGGCGGCTAAGAACGCGGCGGAGCAGGGGAAGGTAGCCGATGAGATGCAGGCGCTGGTGAAGGCCAATCCCGAGAGCGAAGAGCTGACGCAGGTGGTGGCGACGATGTGCCAGCAAGGGGCGGCGAACGATGAGATGAAAGCCCGGGCGCAGAAGATTGTGACGGACGACCTGAAGAGCAAGAGCGCGCAGCGGATGGTGGAGCAGATCAAGGGCGAGCAGAAGCTCAAGGATCTGACGGGCAAGCCGCTGGCGATTGAGGGCGTGAAGGTTGACGGGACGAAGTTCACGTCAGCGGACTGGAAGGGGAAGGTGGTTCTGGTGGATTTCTGGGCGACGTGGTGCGGGCCGTGCCTGGCGGAGTTGCCGAACGTGAAGAAGATCTACGCGCAGTACCATGACAAGGGCCTGGAGATCATCGGTGTGTCGTGCGACCGTGACGAAGCTTCGCTGACGAAATTCCTCGGGGAGAACAAGGACATGCCGTGGCCTCAGCTTTACGACAAGGCCAAGCCGGGCTGGCACGCGTTGGCGACGCAGTACGGGGTGAACGGGATTCCGACGATGTTCCTGATTGACAAGAAGGGCATTGTGCGGACGTTGGAAGCTCGCGGGAAGCTTGAGGAGCTGATCCCGAAGATGCTGGAAGAGAAGTAGGATTCGTCAACCGCAGGACGCAGCGGGAAATGCAGAGTGATGAGCCGGCGGAAATGGTTCCGGTGTGTTACTTTGCACTCTGTTTTCCATCCTGCGGTCGCTGCGCGTTTTCCGACGCGCCAGTGGGATTCGCTGAGGCGGACAGAGGGATCTGGAAGTGCTTGCGCCAGACGTGGTACGCGGGGCGTTGGCGCGCTTGTTCGTCGAGGAGGCCGCAGTCGCGCCAGGCCATGAAGGCTTCGGGGGCGGTGGACTTGATCTTTTCCCATAGGGCATCGTAGTCGCGGTAGAGGAAGGAGATCATGAAAGCGGTGCGGTGGGTGCGGGCGAAGGAGAGCATTTTCTCGTAGAAATCGGCTTGCAGGGCCGGGTTGCCGTCGATGGTCCATTTGAGACTGGGGAGAGTGAGCTTCTCGGCGAGCTGGCCCATTTCGGCGACGGCGTAGGGTTTGGAGTATTGCCCGAACTCGCGGGTGAGCCAGCCGAGGGCCGAGTCCACCTGGTTGGAGAGGCCGGCCATGAAGGGGTAGATGCTCAGGGCGACGATGTCGTTGTAGTCCATGAGGTCCTTGAAGGCCTTGAGCATGGCCTGGCGATCGGACCAGCCGGAGTTGAGCATGTTGTGGACCGTGAACGACGCGAAGACGGGCAGGTCGGGGTGGAGCTTCTTGATTTCGGCGTAGATATGCTTGTGGAGGGCGACGTAGGCGGGCCAGCTTGGCTTGGCGTTGTGGAAGAGCTCGTTGGTTTCGATGCCGATGCAGAGGTACGCGGGTTTGAAGTAGTCGATGGCGCGGGTGCAGTAGGCGAGGTAGGCTTTTCGCACGAGGGGATCGTCGAGGGTCTTGTTGCGGAATTCGGTGGGGAGAGGCTGGCCTTCGGCGGCGCCACGGTAGGCGGCGAGGGTCCGGCGGCCGCCGTCGAGGGGGGTGATGGCGAGGTAGACCTGGGCGTTGGCGGGGATGGCGGCGGACTTGTCCTTCCAGTCCTGCATCATGTTGGGGTGGAACGGTCGGCCGGAGAGGGCCTCGGCCCAGGGGACGCCTTCGAGGTGGATAGCAATGATGTCGGCGTTGTCGGCAAGGAAGGCGAGCATATCCTGGACGGCTTCCCGGGTCGTGTCGTGGGGGAAGGGGGTGAAGCCCATGCGAAAGCTTCGGGCGGCGGGAGGGGCGGCGGCATAGGAATAGCTCCAGCACCCAAGAAGGGCCAGGGCGAGCAGAAGGTTTGCCAAGCGATGGCGTTGAGACATGGATGACTCCTTGACGTTCTTCGTACTGGCCAGGAAGGCGGCCTCTATGGGGCCGGAGCTTCGACGAACTGGCGCGTGATGGCGCCGTCTTTGGCGTGGCAGAGGAAGTAGCCCTTTTCCTTGCTGCCGTCGTGGTTTTGCTGGAGGAGGGAACAGCAGCGGTTGGTGGTGAAGGTGGTGGGGCCGAGCTTGCATTCCTTGAGGCCATGGTGGTGGCCGCTGAAGACGGCCTGGAGGTTGTGGTCTTTGAAGAGATCAAGGAGCCGAGGTGCATTGGGGGGGCGGTTGGGCATGCCGGGGCCGAGGGGGAAGTGGGTGAAGAGGGCGATGGGGCGTTTTCTGTCGAGGCGATGGAGAGTGTAGTCAAGGAAGGCGAAGGTGGGATGGGGGATGGTGACCTGGGCCTTGGTGCCGTCGCAGGTGTCGAGGCCGACGAACTGCCAGCCTCGGTGGTCGAAGACGTAGTTGAGGGCATCGGGGAAGATGTCCATGAACGGGGCGCGATCGTTGTTGCGGACGTAATCGTGGTTGCCACAGATGACGCGGACGGGAATGCCGAGGGTTTTGAGGAGATCGCGGACGGCCGTGAGCTGTTGGGGCGTGCCGTTGTCGGAGAGGTCGCCGGCGAGGAGGCAGAGGTCGGGTTTCTCCTTGGCGGCTTTCATCTGGGCGATGACTTTCTGGAGGAACTGGCCGCAGGGCTCGCCGACGTAATGCAGATCGTTGAGGACGAAGAAATGGGAATCCGGTGATTGTCGCTCGCCGGCGAGGAGGGCTACGGGGCAGATGGAGGCGGCGAGGAGGGAAGCGGAGGCGGCGCGGAGAAGCTGGCGACGAGAGAGCGACCGGATCTGGGGCATGGAGGTAGTATATCGGGTTGGGGGGGACGGCGTAGATCGCGGGCGGCTTGAGGGCTACTTGCGACTCAGATCATCTCGGACCTGGAGCATGGTGAGGATTGCCAGGCCGAGCATGATCAGGCCGATGACGATGAAGGGGATGGAGAACCAGGGTTCGGCCAGGCGCGCGTACGGGGAGGTGGGGCTGACGAAGTACCCGAGGAGGCCGAGGAAGGGGCAGAGGACGCCGAGGGTGAGAAGGATGGGAATGATGGTGCGTTTGAAGAAGAGTGTCTGGACGAGATGCTGGCTTGTGCGGGGGCGGAGGAGCGGGCGTGGCTGGGGATGGGGAGGTGCAGGGGTGATGGGTGTGGGTTCCGGGGCGGTGTGTGAAGGAGTCGCGGGGCGTACAATAGAGGATGGTTGCTGCGCAGAAGCAACAGGAGCGGAGTCGGTCTCGTCGGCGTCTTCTTCTTCGTCTTGCTGGTCGGGGTGCTGGCCTTCGGCCATGGCGCTGAGGAATCTGGCTAGTTCGTCTTTGCTCTGCTCGCTCATGTTCACCTCATGACAGCGGGGTGGAGGATTATCGGACTCGCCGGTAATCGCTTTTTTTCTATGCCTGCGCGTCAGGGAGAATTATAGTACTCGGGATGCGTGGGCCAAACGACCCTGCGGTGCGCGAGCCTGTGGTTGCCGGGCGGTTTTACCCGGCGGACGCGGAGCAGTGTCGTTTGGAGGCGAAGTCGTTTCTGAAGCCGAATGCTGAGGCGGCGGGGAAGCGGTGGATTGGGGCAATCATTCCGCACGCGGGATGGATGTGCAGCGGGGCGGTGGCGGGTCAGGGGATCGCGACGCTGGCGGGGCAAGGAGAGGTGGACGTGGTGGTGGTGTTCGGGGCGGTTCACACGCGGCTGATGGTGCGGTACGGCGCGCTGGATTCGCATCAGCGGTGGTGGTTGCCGAGCGGGGAGGCGCGTATTGCACAGGAGCTGCACCAGCGATTGCTGGATCGGGGGAATCTTTTTCTGGTGGATGAGCGGCTGCACACGCGGGAGCACAGCATTGAGGTGAACATACCGCTGATTCAGATGGCGTTTCCCGGGGCGGCGGTGTTGCCGATCGAGATTCCGCCGGTGGATGCGGCAGAGCTGATGGGGCGGAAGACGGCGCAGAGCATGCAGGAGGCGGGTGTGCGTGCGGTGTACCTGGCGAGCACGGACCTGACGCATTATGGGGCCGACGACTACGGCTTTGCACCGGCGGGCGCGGGTCCCGCGGCGATGGAGTGGGTAAAGGAGAACGACCGCCGGCTGCTGAGATTGATCGAGAAGCTCGAGGCCGAGAAGGTCGTTCCGGAAGCGCAGCAGCATCACAGCGCATGCGGCGCCGGCGCGATCGCGGCGCTGTTGGGGGCATGCAAGCAGTTGGGCGCGACGGAGGCGAGGGTGTTGTGGCACACGAACAGTTATGAGACGTTAGCGAAGGTGGAGCCGCAGCCGCCGACGCGGGCGGTGGGATATGCAGCGGCGGTGGTGGGGTGATGGAGGGCAGGAGGCCTGCGGGTGTTGCAGAGGGCCATCGGCGGTTATGGGATGTCGCGGAAACGGATCGACGGCAACAGCGGATGATGCGTGTGGGCAACATCCGTCACGACAGGCGCAGGCTGCAATAGTGGCCGTGAGCCTTTTTGGGGCGGGAATCGGTAAGAAGGGAACGATGCGATGAAACTGCGAGGTTCTGACACGGACGTGGAACACCTTTTGCCACGAAGGGCAGCGAGGAGAACACATGAACGAACAGGAGTTCCAGTCCAAGCTCGCGGAGTTGATGGTTGAGATCACAACGCTGCCGGCGGCGGAACGGGAGAAGCTTCAGCGGCTGGCGGATGAGACGCGGGCGCGGCATGAGCGTCTGAGGGCGACGGTGAGCAGCCTGCAGGAGAGTCTGGATTATCTTCGGCTGAGCATCAAATACCTGGTGTTCGATCTGGAAGCGACTCGCCGGGAGAACGGTTATCTGCGGAAGATGCTGGAGGACCGCAGCAACAACGAATAAGATAGGGCGTCAGCATTGTGAAGGCCGCAGGCGTGGTGGGAACGCCTGCGGTTTTCCTTTCCGGGGCGAGGAGATTCTGGTAGTCTGGGGCGGGTCGAACGCGAGCAGGGTAAAACCTGGGGACAGGGATGGCGGAAGCGATTCGGGTATTCATCAGCTACAGCCATGACTCCGCGGAGCATTCGCGGAGAGTGCTGGAGTTGTCGGATCGCCTCCGGGCGGATGGGGTGGACTGCAACATCGATCAGTACGAGGTTTCGCCGGCGGAGGGGTGGCCGAAGTGGATGGATCGGCAGATCGAGGGGGCGAAGTTTGTGCTGGTGGTGTGTACGGAGACGTATTTGAAGAGGGTGATGGGGGAGGAAACGCCGGGGACGGGGCTTGGGGTGAGGTGGGAGAGTTTGCTGTGGTTTGAGGAGCTTTGTGCTGCGGGGGGAGAGAACACCAAGTTTGTGCCAGTGGTCTTTGGTGAGGGGGATTTGCAGTTCGTGCCGAAGCCGCTCAGGGGGGCGACGTATGTGGTGCTGGATGGGGAAGAGGGGTATCAGAGGCTGCTGAAGCGGTTGGAAGGGGTGGCGGCGGCGAAGAGGCCGGCGCTGGGGGTCAGGGCGGCGAGGGCAGAGTTCTTCCAGGCGCCGGCGAACAACTTCCGCGAAGCAAGCGTCATGAGGAACGCGGATTTTGTGGGGAGGGAGAAGCTGCTGAAGGAATTGCACGAGCGGCTGGGCCACGGGGATGTGGCGCTGGTGCATGCGCTATCCGGCGAGGGGGGCGTGGGCAAGTCGCAGTTGGCCAATGAGTATGCGTATCGGCACAACGGGGACTATGAGGGGATGTGGTGGCTGGATGCGTCGACGGCGGGCATCGATGTTTCGACGGCGAAGGTGGCGGAGGTGATGGGGCTGGGGCTGCCGGTGACGGCCAAGCCGGAGGAGATCCGGGCGGCGGTTTGCCGGCGGGCGTCGGCGGGGAAGCACCTGGTGATATTGGACAACGTGGAGGAGGCGGGGGTGGTGGAACAGTGGCGGGTGGATCGGCCGGGGAGGGTGCTGGTGACGACGCGGCGGCGGGACCTGCCGACGGCGCGCGTCAGGGAATTGGAGGTGAATGTGCTGGAGCGGGGGGAGGCGATCGAGCTGCTGCGGAAGCATCGGGCGGATTTGAAGGGGCCGGAGAACGAGGCGGCGTTGGGGGAGGTGGCGGCGTATCTGGGGGATCATGCGCTGGCGGTGGCGTTGGTGGGGGCGTATTTGAAGCAGCGGCCGAACGTGTTGCCGGGGATGGTGTTGAAGAGGCTGAAGCGTGCGGAGCTTGGGGACGGGGAGAGTCTGTTTGAGGGGCTGGACCCGAAGGACATCGGGGCGGGGTATACGCTGAAGGTGGCGCAGTCGCTGGCGCTGCACTTTGGGGATCTTTCGAAGTTGGAGATGGCGGTTCTGTGGGTGGCGGCGGTCTGCCATCCGGACGGGATTCCAGTCGATCTGTTCTGCAAGGTGCTGGGGGAGCGTGAGGAGGAGGTTGAGGGGGCGCTCGTTGGGCTGGCGAGCCGGTCGATTGTGAGGTATGAGCCGACGGTGAGCGTGCATCGGCTGATGCAGTCGGTGGTGCGGGGGAGTATGAAGGCCGCGATGAGGGAGGTGGTGGGGAAGGTGGTGGCGACGTTGGCGGAGGTGTTTGAGGGTGCGGATAATCCAGCGAACATGGTGAGGCAGGACCCGTATGCGGCACATGCGGAGGCGGTGGTGGGGCATGCGGAGGAGATGAAAGACGTTGAGAGGGCGGGGGAGCTGGGGAACCAGGTTGGGGCGTACTTGTGGAATCGGGCGAGATATGAGGCGGCGTTGGGTGTACTGCGGAGGGCGGAGCGGATTGACCGGGCGGCGCTTGGAGGCAGTCACCCTGACGTTGCCACGGATGTCAACAACATCGGGCGTGTGCTGCGAGTGAAAGGGGATCTGGACGGGGCGATGGATTGCTATCGCAAGGCGGTGCAGATTTTCCGGATGGCGTTGACGGACAAGCACCCCAGTGTTGCTACCATCGTCAACAACATCGGCGATGTATTGCAGGAGAAAGGGGATCTGGACGGGGCGATGGATTGCTATCGGGAGGCGGAGCGGATAGCCCGGGCGGCGCTGGGGGACAATCATCCCAATGTCGCCAGCTTCGTCAACAACATCGGGCGCGTGCTGCGGGAGCAAGGGGATCTGGAGGGGGCGATGAAGTGCTTTCGTGAGGCCGAGCGGATCGACCGGGCGACATTCGGCGACAATCACCCCAAGATCGCTATCCGCGTAAGCAACATTGGCGGCGTGCTGCGGAAGAAAGAGGATCTGGAGGGGGCGATGAAGTGCTATCGGGAGGCGGAGGGGATTGACCGGGCGGCGTTCGGGGACAATCATCCCAGTGTTGCTGCGGAGGTCAACAACATCGGCGAGGTGTTGTTTGACAAAGGGGACCGGGAGGGTGCGAGGCCGGCATTGGTGGAGGCGTTTCGAATCCGGATTGGGACAGTGGGGGGCCGGGCTCGGCCGACAATCGAGAGCGCGAAGTGGATGAAGGTGCTCGGGCTTGATCCCATCGCGATGGCGAGGGAGATTGCCGGCGCGACGGCGGCGGAGGAATTGCGGCAGGCGATGGAAGGCGGAGGGGGTTGAACGGATCAACGGGGGGACTGATCTCAGCGGAGCGAGAGGACACAGACGGTGGCGGTCTTGGCGCGGGCGGCGATCTGCTCGGCGTTGAGCGGCTGGGGGGAAGCATCGGCCAGGGGAGAGGCGATGTTGTGTTGCTGGAGGAACTGGCGGATTCGGCCGGAACTGATGGCCAGGCCGTAGCTGTCGATGGTCTCGGTGGAGCGGCTTTTCATGGTGACGATGCCGATGACGTGGGCGCGGTTGTTGAGGAGGGGGCCGCCGCTGTTGCCGGGGT
>Ga0315284_10003775_pt1 | contig 21511 bp, 35 predicted proteins | sample YL17G09_16_MG_FD_203696 | JGI IMG/M metagenome (GOLD analysis project Ga0315284, IMG submission 203696) | Sediment microbial communities from Yellowstone Lake, YNP, Wyoming, USA - YL17G09_16 | ecosystem: Environmental > Aquatic > Freshwater > Lake > Sediment | place: USA: Wyoming | collected...
ACCACTTCGACCGTGGGGTCTTCTATGACGCTACGGATGAGACGATTCCCCCTGGCACACACGAGTATCGACGCGGTAAGACGTTCCGCGAATACCTCGAACGGAACTGGGAGAAGCCTTTGTCCTCAAGCACAGCCGCGTTCATTGATCGACAGCATAAGGCCTACGCCCCTGAGGGTTTTTGATGCCTCGTTGTGGCATGCGTTGGTATCCCGGTGTCATTCAATCCCCTGACGAACCCCCTCAAGCCCCCGGCCAATGCAAGCTCGAAGCAGGGCACGCGGGAGATCACATCATCGAACCTGATGCGACTCGTTACGGAGATCTTGCGAAGCAACTCGCAACGGAGTACGGCCTCTCCGCGATGATCCAAAACCGCATAGAGCTTGAGCTACACAAGGCACATCAAGCTGGGAAGGAACGCAAAGTTTGCCAGTGCCGCGCCTGCCAGAAGTAGAGACGTTGCTCTCGTTGTGGCACGGCCTCGTCTGTGGTGTGGTCTCGTGTCAATCGAGAGCAACGCATTACGTCTCAAGCGAAGAGCACCCTCTGAAGCTCTCCCAAGATACCTGGGAGAAGCCTGCACCACGCCCTATGTGGTACGCCTGTCCGGCACATCTCTGGCCTGTGCACAAGCCTATCCCGAACGCTGAGAAGCCCCCTGTGTGTGAACACTGCGGAGAGCATCGGGGCGTTTCTTGGATTTCTAGCATGACGGCGTACGACAGGAGCACGAGCTACTTGAACGCTTGGCAGCTCGTTCTCAGGTACGCTGAAGATCCCCCGGACCCTAACCGTCCCTTAGCTCTTTGTCTCAACTGCGCAGATGACTACACGTCATACTACAAAGAGCGCTGGGACGAGTATTACGGAAGCCGGTGATCAGGGGAAGATGATCGTGCACTCGAACACAAGGTCGTCGCCCTTGTTGAAGCTCGACACCTTCTGCGAAAACCCCTCGTAGGCTTTCAGCTCTTCTTTGATGGCATCCTTCAGGAGCTTCTCGATCTTCGGTCGAGTCTCACGTGCGGCGGTGGTGTCACCCTCAGCGCCCTTCACGGTGACGTAGACAACGGGCCCTTTGGTGGCCTTCGTCTCGACCTTGTAGCCTTTGACTTGAAGCTCGGACTTGATGTGAGTTGCGACCTTCTCCATCCAATCCGCGAGCCAGCTCTTCTCATCAGCCATGACGATCTTCTCCATGTAGCGACTTGCCACTCGGATGGCGAGGGCAGCCTGCTTGGCTGACCACTGCTCATAATACTTCTTCTGGTTCTCCCACGGAAGGGATCGAACTTTGATCTGAGGGAAGCGGCTACGACTCTTGGGGTTTGGGTTCGGAACCTTCTTGTCCCCGACATCATGCAGGAAGTCCATTCTTGTCTTGGATTCCTCATCTTCCTTCTTTTTCCCTTGAGGCTTGTCGTCGTCCTCTTTGGGCTTAGAGGGCTTCTTCTCGGTCTCCCCCTCTTCCTTCTTCTTGGGCTTCACCCGAGCTTCAGGGTAGTCGTCTGCGCGCTTCTCAGCGTCGGCATTTTGCTTCTTGACGACATCAGCGATGCTCTTGGGCGGCTTCTTCGGAAGGTTCTTCGAGACGCCGAAAGAAGTCTCTTTCTGCATCTTGTAAGGAGAGGCCTCGTACAGAGTATGGGCGATCTCTTTCTTGGCCTTCTTCTTCTCATCCTCGTCCGTGATCTCTGAGAGCTTGTTCATGAGGTCACGCGCTTGAGCACGCTTCTCAGCAGCCTTCTTGGGATCTGAGTCCGGGGGGCCCTTACGGTAGTGAATGAAGTTGTCCGGCTCGCCTGATTGGATGTCTTCGAGGGCTTGGGCGTTGCGCTTGTACCAGTTGTCGATGTCCGACTGGTCCACCATGCGCTTGCCCATCACCTTACCGCGAGAGAGGTTGGACAACTCTGTGTCCGCCTGCTCAGGGTGCAGAAAGATGACCGAGACCTCATAGCCGTTGGCCTTCGCGGATTCGATCTGCCCCTTGTAGTCCTGGGCGTCGATGTCCTCACCGGCTGAGTCGATGATCAAGAAGTCGTCGGCCTTCTGGATCTTCAGCTCAACAGCATCGTCGAAGCGGTGACGGGCTTCATCTTTGAAGCGCTCTTTGGGCTTCCCTGTCTCTTTGTTCTTCTGCTTGGCATCATCCTGCCAACCACGCATGGAGACGTAGAAGTCCTTGTTGACCTTCTTGAAGAAGTCGTGATGGTTGTCTGGGAAGTCGTCGTGTTTTACGAAGCTCCCGAGTTTGACCGTCTCGCCATCCTTGGTGTCGTACCAATGATCCGAGAGAGCCTTCTTGAATGCCTCTGGCCCCTCTTCGTGGGCTTTCTTCAGGGCCTCGAAGTGCTTCTTCGATTCATTGAATTGGACGGCTCGAAGGTGGTTGTCCGACTCATCCTGCTCGGGTCGTTCTGGGAGATCATCTTCAGTGAGAAGCGGCTCGTCCTTCTCGTTGACGAGCATCTGAGGGAGCTTCCAGCCGAAACGTGTCTCACGTTCCTTGCCGTCCGTTCCTTTGTACTTCTTGATCTCATCCGTTTCCTTGCCGTCCTTGTCCTTCACCTTCTCGGGTTCACCCAAGAAGAAGCCCTTTCCGGCAGCGGGCGGACCCATCATGAGGATCATGCGCTTCTTTTTGGGTGTCTCGGCCCCGATGAAGCGACGCATTACGCGGTAGGCAATTTCACGCATAGCTACCCTGTGAGCGCGGATAGGTTATTTACCGACGAAAAGTGGTGAAAACCTTGTTGCGTTTGCCTTTAGCAGGAGGCGGCGCGCATGGTGACACCGAATCAAGTCAGTTGGGGCTCCTACAGGGAGTACGAGGGGCCTTTCTACAGAGGCTCCGTCTCCTACACACCGCCTGCGAACCCCACGGAAGACGAGAAGATCCTCGCGACCGTGACAGCCGTCGAGGGAGGTCGCTTCGATGCCATCAACGGCTACGACAAGTGCATCATCTCGGCGGGCATCATCCAGTGGTGCGAGCTTCAGTACAGCGTCTCGGAGATGCTCGGGGCTGTCGCAGCGAAGAGCCCTCAAGCCATGCAAGCCTTGAAGCCTGCCTTGGATGCCTCAAGCGCGGAGTTCAAGCGGAACCAGCGAGGCCGTTGGCGCTTCTTCTTCAAAGATGCGCGAGGGGAGGTTGATCGCCCACAAGAGCAGCACCAGCTCTTTCAGCTCCACTGTGACGGCTCACAGGGCACCTGGGACGGGGAGTCCAAGGCACGGGGCAAGCTGTGGGCAGCAGCCGTCTCGAACGTCCTAGCTCATCCTGACGCGCAGAAGGCCCAGATCGCCTTTACGGTGCCTCGTCTCTACGGGTTCTCTTCGGCGATGGCTCGCGAGATGCTTTGGGGTGCCTCGGAGCCCCAGCACAACGATCACTGGGTGGGGGCTGTACGAACGGGCTTCATTGCGTTCGCAATCAACAACCCTTCGATCGCGAGCAACATGCTCAAAGCGGCGTCGGCCAAAACAGGCGCTCTGAAGTGGTCCCCTGATTGGTGCATCGAGGTCTTTCGTCAGATGACCTTCGGTCCCGACATTGCGATCTACCCTCGTCGCTACAATGGGATCCGGCCTTGCATCGAGAAGTTCTATGGGGTTGACCTTCCAGACTTCGCTGATGACCTGAAGGTGTGGCACGCGCAGCATGGAATCGACACGACTCTTCCGACGTTCACTGATGTAAAGGAGATCCAAGAAGAGTTGATCCACCAGGGTTACGACATCGGCCCCGCAGGTGCTGATGGTGTCTATGGTGGAAAGACAAAATCTGCCGTCCTTACCTTCCAAGGCCTTCACAGGTTGCCAGCGACAGGGCTTGTGGATCAGGCAACTCGTAAAGCTCTCGTTGTAGAGTGGCAGAAACGAAACCCTTGATGACCACTTACCATGAGCTTCAAAACGCTGTTTGTTCTGCGGCGGGCGCTCGTGCGAGTGTGTCCGTTATCGAGGATGTCGAAGAGCAGACCGTGCACCTAACCGTCAGCATCCCATGGTGGGCGCTTCCCTCTTGGTGGTTGCGACGAAACACAGCCTTTGCAGTCATTCGCTCGCTCGTCCCCCACCCTTTGAGATGGACTCTGGAGCGCAAGGTTCGGTTTTGGTGAGCCTTGGGGGAGAATATGCATTCGGCAGGCGACGGTTTCCGCGCCATCAGGGAATTGGCAAAGCAAGCGGCACAAGTCACGTTGAAGCACCAAACACCCTGTGAACGGCTCTACCAAGATCTGGCGCATGAAGCGCAGAAGTTCTTGATCTACAGGGTCTGGGGTTACCGTGACAGGCAATCGCTGGCGCTACAGAGAATGCGGACGATCCTTTCGCAACTACAAGAAGAGCAGTTGCGAAAGGATGTCAGCTAAGGGTCTCAGGCGTCTTTCTCGTCGATCTTGACGTCCGCAAAGGACGCTTCGGGCTCCACGGCCTTCTCTTCGACCTTGGGCACCTCAACCGGAGCCGCCTCAACCGGAGCGGCCTTCTTGTCAGCTTTCTTGGCCGACTTCTCCGACTTGATCACGGTGACAGGGGTCTGCGTAGGTTGCGGAGGCTTGGTTCGAGCCTCTTCGACGGCACCCGCTAGAGCTAGGATGTGCGCCGCTGAGTTCGACTCCGTTCCTAGCGGGAGTTCGACAGCGCCCGCCTCATCCTCAAGCTCTTCCACGTAATGCTTCGCAAGGGCAATCTGAAACCCATGCGAAGCTGCGTAAGCAGAGCGTTCCTTCAGTTCGGAGAGTTCCAGATCAGAGAGCATTTCGTTACACCTCAAGTGAGAAGTTGTCTCACAACGAACTCGGATAAGAACTCTAGAGGGTGAAACCTCAGAGTCTACTGCTGCTTGGTGCGTAGAAGTAGTTCTGGAGCTGGATTTTCTTCCCGTCCTCCAGGCTCTTAACGATACCAGGCAAGAGCTTGACGTTTTTCAGTCTGCCGTGATCCATAGGACCGCCCCAATGAGCTGCGCGGGGCATAGGATCTCGCAACTCACCTGCCTCAAACATCGTGACAGCATCGCGGATCTTGTCCCATTGCGTTGCGAAGTAGTGCCATTTCACAGTCTCTTCGAAGCCAGGATCGCCTTCCAAGGGGCCCCAAGGAAGCCTGCGCACCCAAACCTGACGCGGTGTCGGTGAACCCACGCGGTGCACCGCGCAATACTGACGAACCATCCTCTCAAAGGTCCAGTCCGCGTACTTAGGTTGCTCTTGAATGGACTGCCAACGCCTCTTCAAGATGTGCGCGATGGCCGAGTATTCTGTGATGGCCCCCCAACCCGCTTCTCCTACGAAGCATTGGGCTAGAGCCAGACGGGTACTGTCCGTCCACTCGATCTCCCCGGCTGTTTCCGCCTGTGCAGGCCTTGAAGCCAGCACGAGGGACAGCAGTCCGACGGCGATCAAAGTCTTGGTTTTCTCCATCTTCTCTTCTCCTTAGTTGAAAACTGTCGCTTTTAGTCTCGTACCGCTTTGGGGGGCTGGTACGTTTGTTCTGCTTCTCGTAGACGAATGGTCTTTTTCCGTTAGGTGGCTCCGCTTTACAGTTCGAGACAGGCCAAGGCAAGCGGGAGAAACCCTCTTGGGGGTCATCGTTTACTGGCCGATCCCAAGACCCCCTCAAAAATGAACAAGAAGACTACCGTTCAGAACAAAGTGGCCTGTTTCTTGCTCGTGCTTTTGAGTAGACCCTCTAAAGAGATGTCTGGGTGTCCTTTGCAGGGTTCTCCCTACACCGTTTCAAAGCTCTTCCGACGTTCTTTTTCGATCGAATGCTTTCGATTTTGGTGTAGGGGGTCGAATCATGGACATCACGCCTGAATCCTTGAAGAAATTCCACTATCGCCTCTTTGGGGTAAACCCGACTGAGGACCAATCGTCCCTCTACTCGGCATGTCCTTCGATGCGGGGTTACGACGATTCCGCTCTCAACCCAGAGCGCTTTCGTGCTGTTGTCGCTCTCGCGATGGCCCACACCCGCAACAACCCCCGTGTGTTGCTTCTTGCCCCAATCCCACATGAGAAATGGGTGCTGGAGCAGTTCAATGAGACGGCGGACGTCCTCTTCGCTCTCTGCAAGAAGATCGAAGGGCCTTCGGAAACACGTATCAACGTCGCGAAGGTCTATGGTGAGATGTCGCGTCGCATCTTCATCTTCGGACGCTTGCTTCAGCTCCCGAGCGACACACAGAGCTGGGTGTCCTTTGGGTTCGGCAAAGAAGATCCCATTCCAGAATGGGTCAAACCGCACCTCCTAGCGGTGTAATGATCTGAGAGGGCTTGTGACGGAAGAACAGGACGAACTCGAATCCTATTGGACTGAAGTCCGTGATCTCCCCAAGATCACGATCGCTTCTGGTCGTGCTGCGAATCTCCGCGAAGTCTTGGAAGTCTCCGCTCTCAAGACGCTGGCGTCCCTTCCTAACGCCCTTCGAGACTACCAGGACAAAGTGCTGACTCTCGAAGGGCTGCACGGCCTTGCCAGAGTCGTCCTGGACACTGTGCTCAAGAACTGGCTCCGTGATGTAGGGGGTTTCGACTCGGCTTCCCTCATCGAGGTCGTTTTGGCAGGGCAAAGCCTTCCTCTCAATGAGTTGAAGGCTTTCGTTCGTGCTTTGCCCGAGACGTTGCTGAACAGGACCGTCGAGCAAGGCTCCATCGGTTCTAAAGGCACCGGAATCTTTGCTCTTCTGGCTGTCGAGTGGTTCTTCCGGCAGAACAAGGGACGTGACTACGAATTGAGCCGGGACAACGATGGCGTGCTTCTAGTGCGGACATGGCCTGCTCAGTTGAACGGGCAACCGTTGAGCTTTCGCCTCGATGAGAAGTTCAGAATCGACGAGGCTTCTGGTGTAAATACAAAGAGCATGTAGGCGAGGTCGGTGTATGGCACTACCTGTTCACAAAGCCTCTGGTGATTCTGAGCCCCTGGAAGACTACTGGTCTGAAGTCAGGTGCCCTAAACGATCAAGACGCTCCAAAGCGTCAGAGGTGCCCGTGCTAGCGACTATCGCCCCCCTCGTGACATGGGCTGTTGCTGAAGAGAAGAGCCGATCTGCTTGCCGTGTCGTTCCCGGCCTAGAAGGGACGCGGCAGTACCTCTTTCAGCAGTTCGCACTAGGGGAGTGGCGGCGGTTTCAACGCGGGTACGTTGTCGATCTCCCTTCAGAAGGGTTTCAGATTGACAAGGGTTTCCTATCCTATGTCGCTTCGCGTATTGAGAGACTCGCAATTCCTTCCGAAGCTGTAGAGCTATTACGGGACGAGGCTTCTCTACCGAAGGGATCGTGGGAAGTGCTTTGGGCTCTCGTTCTCTCCGAAGACTTCATCGTAGAAGACCCCCTAAGAGAGATCGTGGATCAATCCTTTTACCTGATGCACGATCTGTATCGCGCGCTCTGGGAGGCTCGTTTTCTTGTCCGTGAATCCTCGGACCTGAAACCCGCCGCAGAGTTCTTAGGCACAGTGATTCGTTGGATGACAGGGGTCGCGCTCACAGCGAATGATCTCAGGGTTCTTGAGCGCGTCAAAATAAACCGGCTTGTCGAAACGGACCTTGAGCGCTTTGACGTACTGTGTTTCTTGCTCACCTTGGCCGGACAGAACGACCTGATCTACCGTACGCTACTCATCTTCGATAGGCTGGAAGACGTCCTGGGGAACAAGGTCGTTCTTCGCCAACTACATCTGTTTCTCTTGTCGATTGAACGCTGGACGCACATTGGGCTCTGCCCTCTTGGTGTCGTGTTAGGTTTTCGAGGGCTTCCCGTGGACTTCACAACCCTACGTAAAGCGCACCCGAAGTTGGCAAAAGAGGTCGAGGCCAACTTCTGTGGGGTACGCTCGTGATTCAAGTCGATTTGACCAACGACGTGGCAGAGATTGAGGTAGACGATTACCCCAACCCTCTTGTGACTCTCTCTACAGGGGCACCTTCTTCACGAAGAGGTGATATTGCGTGTAAAAGGCTCATTGACCCTCTTGGGGGCCATCTGGAATGGGTAGTGGTACCTCCGATTGCAGGAGCCTCTTCAACTTGGACTCGTTCTCAGCAAAGCGGGCAAATGTTCTATGTCGCTCAACGTGAACTCGTAACGGCAGGGCACTACGAAGTCCTCTCTATGAACCGCACTGGTAATGAGCGAACATTTCTCTTGGATCTGGCAGTGGAGCCTGATGTTGAAGAGGGGGTGTTGTTCACCTTCACAGTCAAACGTGGGAGCAGCCCTTCTATTTGGATAACATCGCAAGGTTCCTTTCGTTCAACCGAAGACTCCGACCTCAGCTTCAAGTATCGTCTTCCCATCACGAAAGCTGGTTTTGGGGCGGTGCTTGAGATCGGGCCAGAGGAAGAGAGTACGCCTCGTCCAACAGTATGGGATCGTCTCGGTGAGGATGAAACGTGACATCCCCGAAAGATGACGACATCATCCTTGAGGGCGGCATTCTTTTCAGTTCTCTCTTCGGAGAACGCGTAGATACCACCCCTGTTGTCGAGGACGTCACGATCGATGATCCCTTGTACCCAACAACCTACGCTTGTGAGCGTCGTGATTTGAAGTGCGGGGAGTGCGGCTCGTTGATGCGCCTCCGCAAGTCTCCAAAGTACAAAAACCCGTTTTACGGCTGCACCGAGTACCCTCAATGCAAAGGGTCACACGGCGCTCATCCAGATGGTCGGCCTCTTGGGATCCCTGCCAACAAAGCAACGAAGCAGGCTCGGATCAACGCTCATATCGCCTTCGATCACATGTGGAAGACCAAGAAAATGCGAAGGTATGACGCCTACGCTTGGTTGTCACAGAACATGCGCTTGCCGGTGGAAGAAGCGCATATCGGTCGTTTCACCGTCGAACAGTGTGACCAGCTCATCGCTCTTGTCCGCAAGAAGATGAAGGGCAACATGCCTTCGATCCGTACGCTATGGGACCGCCTCACGAAGGACAGCCTGTGGGAAGAAGATGGACTTGATTTCCCGCTAGGGGAAGACCCACACTAACAGGATGTCAGCCGTCTCTTTCCTGCTCTCCCCCCACACCCGTCGCTGCGGAGGTCTCTCTCCGCCTTTCCGACGGGGAGGAGAACAGGATGGCAAACTTCAAGCGTGGGCGTGCTAAGCAGGTTCGAGCGGGTTGTGCGATGTGTAAGTTCTGGAAGCAGAACGGCGTAAAGGGGAAGCTCGAAGCCCTTACGGTGCAGGATCGTCGGTCGATGGATCGGATGGATTCGTCTGAAGAGGATCTGTTTGAGGACTGGGACGGATCCCCACAGCACTAGGTGAGGGTTCTCGTCGGACGAGTCCTCTCGCGAATTCCAAGAGAACGTGTACTCGGGTTTCCAGGTTGCGGCGACTCATCTCTTCCATGAAGCGGTCGTGTTCGGTGGCTTCTTCACGGCGGGCTCGGAGTTGCGATGTCTCGTAGGCGATGTCCGCTTCCGCGACCCTCTGAAGCAGGTTCTCTTGGGTTTGGAACTGGATCAGACGTAGCTCTGTTTCGAGGCGACGTTGAGCCATGGCCGTCCAGAAGGTGACGGCTGCTTCGTCGGGCGTGTAGTTCGGCCCGTACGTGAGTGTCCCGTCAGGATGAATGCGAACGAGCATCCTTTCCTTCGAGGTGCCAATGACAAGATCCCCGGGGTGCTCACGCGCGTATCTCTGTTCAACGGGCTCTGGGAGAGGGCCTCCAAGACGTACTGACTCCCAATACTCTCTCAGCTCAGATTCGTTCTCAGCGGGCATTCGAAAGCCTTTTGCGGAAGAAATCGAGAATCTCTGCCTGACTCTCGATCGGCAGTGTTTGATGCTCGATCCCTTTGCCAGGGGTGCTCGAAGCCGTCTTCCAGGGCTGCCCCGTCACCATCAGGCTCATGCTGGGTACACCGAGAGGCTTGACGTAGTGCCAGCCTCTCGGGTTGAGCATCTCGTATTGTGTACCGGATTCCAGCATCGCTGTAGCTGCGATCTCGGGCTTCCACCCGAACCAGGCTGGTAGCCGTCCGTACGCAGCAGGGAACGAGCCGATCCCCATCTCGTACCGTCCTGAGAATATCTCGACCGCAGAAGGCCACGGGTGCGGATGGAACAAGGCCTCTTCGCACGGGTAGATCTTGTGTAGGCTGATGCGGTACTCGCCCCACTGGAGCCAACAACGATTCACGAAAGGTGGCTCGTAGCGAACCGCCAAGGTGTTCCATGGGGTGGAGCCTTCTAAGAGGGCTGGGAGCACTTCGTCTCGGACGCGCTCTAGGACTTCAAGCACGGGACCACCTCTATTCTTACTTTGGTGCCTGTGGACGCTTGAACCCAACAGCAACAAGGAGTCGGAAAGTAGAAGAAGCGCAGCTCCTTGATTTCATCAAACTTTTTGATCATGTTCACTCCTCGTCGTCGGCTAACAACCGCTCATGCCAGGTAGGGGCGGGTTTGGGTTGTGCCGTGGGTTTCGGCCCTTCTGAGGCCTTCTTCAGCAAAGCAATGAGTTCTGAGTTGTCCTCGCGTGCCCTAGCGCCCATCGAAGTCTGTTCACGAACCGCCGTTAAAAGGCGCTGTTGATTCTCGGGCGCGTTCAAGATACGCCAAATTTCTTGAGCCACAGCGGTGTTGTCTCCGCCGTCTAAACTGACGTGCATCGTAGCTTGAGTCGCCCTCGGAGTGGTAGTGGTGCTCAAGCTTTCTGTTGCTTGCTGGAGCATTTCTTCGACCCTCTCAAAATGCTCATTCATCTGCTCTTGTGCGTTTGCCATCAAATCAGAGATGTCGGGAAAATCGGGAAGCTCAGGAAGACGCGTAGAGCCTACACGACGGCCATCAATGATCGTCCGCGTCGTTGTTGACCAGGTGGGATGAGGATCCGCTCTTGGGTAGCGTTGCTGGGGGAGCCTCGCGGGAGGGGGCGTTGGTGTCTCTCTCTTCCGCTCAGGCTCCCGCTGCTCTTCTTCTTTGGGGATGAGGTACGGGATGACGACGAACACAACGAACAGGACGACACATCCTAAAAGGCCAGCCGCACCGAGGATCCACCACAACGTCGTATCCATGTGAGATTTCCTACACCAAAAAAAGGGAAAAGCGCAGGGGCTCCGTGGGGTTTTCCGAGATCAGGGATATAGAAGGGGCTGAGAGGTCGCCCGATGCCCCTTCGGAGGGGGCATCTCCACAAAGGAAGGCGACCCATGGAAAACGAACGCGCACAGTTGTTGGCAGAGCTTCTGAACGAAGTCCCCGAGCACGTATCAATCGTAAAGGAACGACGCGGGGTTCAACCGGACTTCAACGAACCCCAGATGCAGAGTTGGCTCGCTGAGTTGGACAAAGAGTTGGAGCCCTGGACCAAGTACACGAAAGAGGGCTACCCTCAATACGTCCGGCCCGATGGAGCCAAAGAGCCGGGGCCTCGATTTGTCCCTCCGCCCGCGTTTGAGTCGATCCTTGTTTGGGTGATCACCTACGACGATGAGTACGGCGAATTCTTTGAGGAAACCCTCACGGTCATCGGGGAACACCCCGACCTTGTGACAGCGTTGCAGCAAGCACTGAAGCGTTTTCGCGAAGCTCTTTGACCTCTCGCCTTCGGTTGTTCCGGTGTAAGTAGACCCCGTAACCGAATAACCGAAGGTGGAAGACTATGGGCGGCGGAAGTTGGAGTAACGATTTTTACGAAGAGCGACGTCAAGAACGTGCCAAGACGGGCACTGACGCGTTCACACACAATGCGGCAGTGTCCGCGAAACCCGTTAATGAGCGGAGCACCCATGCGCTGATGAATCCTTTGGGGGTCAATCGTGAATCTCGTGATTCCATCGACCACCCTGAGTCTCTCCCCGTTGCATTCATGTTGGATGTGACGGGCTCGATGCAGAGCACTCCCCGCGTGTACCAGGCGGCTCTCCCGAAGTTGATGGAGCAGCTCAACGCCAACGGCATCCTGCACCCCCAGATTCTTTTCGGGGCTATCGGGGACGCCTACTCGGATCGTGGGCCTCTTCAGGTCGGTCAATTCGAGTCCGACATCAGGATCGACGAGACCCTGGGGAACATGTGGCTCGAAGGCAACGGCGGTGGCTCGGGAGAAGAGAGCTACGAATTGGCCCTCTATTTCCTCGCACGTCACACGTTGCTCGACAGCTTCGAGAAGCGGAACAAGAAGGGTTACCTCTTCATCACGGGAGACGAGCTGCCCTATCCTGTGGTCTCCAAGACGCAGGTCGCTGAGCTGATTGGCGACTCGCTTGAGGCAGACATCCCGATCAAGACGATCGTCGAAGAAGTGCAGCAGAAGTATCATGTGCACTTCTTGATCCCGGCGCATTCCAATCATGGTCGCGATGCTCGTTTGCTTCAGACGTGGCGTGACCTTTTGGGTGCGGAGAACGTCGTGATGCTCGAAGATGAGTCCACCGTGTGCGAGCGCATTGGCCAGATCATCGGCCTTGCTGAGGGCACGCTGGGGGCTTTATCGGGCACCGCAACTGCATCAGGTTCCGCTACCGTTCGTCTCTGAGGAGTTCGTCTTGTCACACGTTGTGCTCGTTGCAGGGTTGGGCTTCGGAGATGAAGGCAAAGGCTCGACCGTTGATCATCTAACCCGCAAGTACAAAGCACATACCGTAGTTAGGTACTCAGGTGGTTCGCAAGCCGCGCACAACGTGATCACCGATGACGGGAAGCATCACACGTTCTCTCAATTTGGGAGCGGGACGTTAGCGGGTGCTGACACTCATCTCAGTCGTCACATGCTCGTCAATCCGATCTCCCTCTTCAGCGAAGAAAAGCATTTGAGGGAGATCGGATGCAGTAGTCCCTTAGACTATCTGACCGTTGAGCGTAAAGCCTTGGTCACGAATCCGTTTCAAATTGCTGCGAACAGGCTCAATGAGCTGAGCCGCGACAAGCAACGTCACGGCTCATGCGGTATGGGTATCGGAGAAACGGTCGCAGATGCCTTGGCGAGACCGGAAGAGGCTCTCTGCATCGCGGACTTGGAAAACCCTTCGGTGATGCGCGAAAAGCTCGTCCTGTCGTGCAGACACAAGTTCAAGCAGTTTGAGGGTAAGAGCTTGCCGTTGAGCCGTGCCACCTCAAGAGAGTGGAACATTCTCAACGATGAGAAGGGCGTTGTCGATTATTGCGTCGAGGTGTACAGCCAATTCGCACGTCACGTTCAGTTCGTAGACGAGTCTTACCTCAAGGGTGCCATGTCTAAAGGCACAACCATTTTCGAGGGGGCACAGGGTGTCCTGCTCGATGAAAGCTACGGTTTCCATCCGTACACAACGTGGTCGAACACGACCTTTCACAATGCAGATAGTCTGCTCAATGAAGCGGGGCATCGAGGGTCTGTTGAGAGGCTCGGTATCACTCGCACCTATGCGACTCGGCATGGAGCGGGGCCCTTTACTACTGAAGACTCTCAACTTGTGATCCCTGAGGCCCACAATGGTGATGGAGATTGGCAGCAAGGCTTTCGACGGGGCCATTTCGATCTCGTGCTCTTTCGTTACGCAAAGGCTGTGATCGGGCATCTCGATGGGCTTGTCTTGACGCATGTCGACAGGCTCCACGACGACTTCCAAGTCTGTAAGGCTTACGACTGGGGCGGCGCTCAGACCTGGAAGCTCAATCTTCCGACAACCCTGAAGGCACAAGAAGCCCTTACAAACCTGCTCTTTTTGGCGCGGCCCGTCTACAAATGGCTACCGACAGAGAGCGTTCAACCGCTCGCGCTGATCCTTGAAGAGGCTGCTGGGTGCCCTATTACTACCTACTCTTTCGGTCCTTGCGCCAAGGACAAGAGGTCTGTGTCATGCCCGTTGTCGATCTCGATCTAACACCTACCGGGATGCATGAAACCACTGTGGAGGGGAAGACTTTCACCCTCACAAGTCCGGCTGCTTTCCGAGGCGAGATCTGTGACTTCTACTCGTGCTCGTTCTTCGAGGAAAGTACACACAAGCCAGCGGGAACGGCGTGGGAACGCATCCTCGAAGATGACGAAGGAACTGAGTATCGGAGTTATTTGAAGGTAGCGACGGCGCCTTCAGATTCGGACCTCGTTGAGAACGAGGCCAAGATCCTTACACACCTTTACCCCACGGACGCAAAGGATGAAGCCTTCTACCGCTACTTTCCCAGGCTCTTGGGGTCGTTCCAGCTACGCGCTCGCGGCATCACACGACAGGCGAACATCCTCGCGGTTGCTGAGGGCTACGTCTCTTTCGCAGACATCTTGAAAGCGTACCCTGATGGGATTGACTTCAGGGATGCTGTCTGGATGTATCGACGCCTTCTTGAGGGGCTCGGGTTTGTACATAGTCGAGGCGTGGTGCACGGCGCAATCCTGCCTTGCCACGTACTCATTCACCCTCAAACGCATGGGGCCAAGATCATTGATTGGTCGTACGCGGTTCAAGGACAGCATCCCATTCGTGCGATGAGTGCAGCCCATCTTGCATTTTACGCGCCAGAAGTACGGGCGCGGAGAAATGCTACCTCGGTCATCGACATCTACATGGCCGCAAAGTGCTTCATTGCGCTCGTTGGCGGGGATGTTGCTAAGAACGAGATGCCTGCCAGTGTTCCCGCTGAAATCAAAGAGTTTTTTGCCCGTTGTCTCGCGGATCTGAGACCACACGATGCTTGGGATCTCTACGACCAATTCGATGAGCTGCTACAACGTGTCGTAGGTAAACGCAAGTACAGACCCTTCGTGATGCCGACCCCCAATAACGTCTAATCCTCTTGTGATGCCGTTTAGGCATCATGGCCTTTGTCGGATTGCGCGTACCACACGAGACGGCTCGATTACTCGGCGAACTCGAAGTTGCCGGGGACAAAGAGCCCGTCTCTAATCTGCACACAACCGTTCTCTATTTGGGGAAGGACGTCCCAGTCGAGCAGATTGCTTCTTCAGTCACGGCGATCTACGAAGTTACGTCGAAGACGAAGCCCTTCACAGTAGAGACCTCGGTTGTGACGAGCTTCCCGCCGAATCCAGATGACGGGGTTCCCATCATCGCTAGGATCGAGTCGGAGCCACTGCACCAACTTCAAGCCGCACTCAAGGCGGCTCTAAAAAAGCACGGAGTTGCTTTTTCGGATAAGTTCCCTGAGTACAAGCCTCATGTCACTCTCGCCTATCTCCAAGACGGGGAGGCTCCGGCAGACATCCAGATCCCGCCTGTGACTTGGGGTGTTGGTGAGATGGTCTTGTGGGGCGGAGACACCGGAGACAACCGTCTCATCGTGACGTTCCCCTTCAGCCTCAACGGGTCCAAGCAGGCAGCCCACAAGGCTTTGGTCCGTATCGCTTCGAACCACCTGGCTTGCGAGGGCTCTTGTGGCTGTGGCTGTGGTAGCGAGGGGCTCTGTCAGCGTGCGCGAGTCGCTACTCGTTACTTGCGATCGCAAATTGCTGGTTGAGGCTTTGAGCCCAGTAGAAGACCTCGCCCTTTTCCCACGCGATGGCTTTTCCACGTTCTTCCATCCAGGCGAGGGTGTTTACTAACGCCTCACCCTCACGACGGTGCTCTTTTCCCCAGCGCTTAAGTTCACGCCAGGTGCGAGGTTGAGCCAAGAACTTGTAGAGAGGTTGAGCCCAAGCCTCCCAACATGGATCAGAGACGGCGGGTGTGGACGATGGCGCTATTCGCACCGGCCTCGTCTACACCTCAAACGGGGACGGGCTTAGATGGAACCTCAGGCTCTTCTGGGAGAAGCGCTCCAGGCTCAATCGCAGGGGTGTTGTTGGGCGGCGGAGGCAGCTCCCTACCCGAGTTCTTGTACTCAGACCAAAGCGTGAGTGTCTCGTTCTTCAAGTTCGGGTCGTGCAACGTCTGTTGGATCGACTCGAAAATGGCATCGACACGGGTGTTAAAAGACGCTTCGGGGTCTGGGTACGCTGCGAGAAGCGCATCCAGACCCGACAAGCATCCTTGGACGTTTTCGGCGTGCCTCGTCTTGGAGGCACCTTGATCAGAGGCCTGGATCGTTCCGATGACCTGATCGTTGATGACGACGTTTACCGTGCTCATGCCTTGAGCATCGGACAAGAGGATCTTCAGGCTTGAGCGGCGGCACTCTCTTCCTTGATCGTCTTGAGCACCTTGAGCACCGGCTCCCACGCGCCGCCCTTGTCCTCGATCCCACCTCGCTTTTTGAGGTTGAAGAGGATCGTCGTCAACGGGCGCAGGTTCTTGAGCTTGAAGTGCTTGACCAGCTCAGGGCCCGTGACGGGCTTCGAGTGGCTGACGAGGTAGTTGACGACCTCGTTTGTACCTACCAAAGGCTTCGGCTTTGCCTTGGTTTTGGTCTTCAAAGGCTCAGAAGAGGTCTTCGCCTTCTTCGCCCCCTTCTTCTTCGCCCCCTTCTTCTTCGCCCCCTTCTTCTTCGCCACTTCTTTCGCGGTGTCAGTGCTTAGAGCGAACAAGCCCTTGCCTACACGCTTGAAGGCGTGGCTTGAACGAAGGACGTAGAGGATGTAGGCGTTCGGGTCTTTCGACTTCAACGGGAACTTCCGCTGCTTCACTTCTTCGTAGATCTCACGCACGCTACGTGGACCTTTGGTGAGCATCTCTCCGAGGACTTCTCGAAGACGGTTCGCTTGCTCTCTCTTTGGTCCTGGGTTCGTTTTCTTGACTACTTCGACGACTTCAAGGCCCTTGAAAGAATCGATTGCCACATCTTTGACAGGCTTGAAGGTGGTCTTGATGGGACGCCGTAGCGAACCACTGGCGGCACTCTCGATGGTGTCCACCATCAGCTCAATCTCGTTGAGCTGGAGGTTCGGGAAGAAGGTCTGCAACTTGATGGCTGCTGCCTTCATTTGGAACTGCGCGCGTCCGTATTCGAGAGCTGCTTCGATGACTCTGTTCTGATTCGGATTCGATTCTTTCGTCATGTTCACTCCTTGGGTAGCCGTACCTTGTGTTCGCGCAGAAGCGCCTTGAGCTTCTCGATGTAGGTGCTCTGTTCTTCGATCCTACTCTTTAGCCTCGCGTTCTCCTTGCGGAGCCGTGTCGCTGGGGCCACGGGCGTCTTGATGCCCATCTCGTCTTTGAGCTGCCTGACGTATTGCGAAATCCGCTGGTACGTCGGCGGCACTTGGTGCTGCTTGACCCATTCACGAGTCCGACGAAGAGCGACCGTCCGGTCACTCTTCTCAAGCTTGACGATGGCGGTCGAAGCGTAGACCCCGAAGATGCTGACCTCGACACGCATCTGAACCGCTTCTTTGAACGCGTGATAGAGGGCCGGGGTGCAGAGACCCTCCTCCCGTAGGAGGCTGTCCCAGGTCTTGACCCCGAGAGGGTTGAGGCCCCACAGGGCCTTTTTTGGCTCGTACTCGACGAGCAGGAGCATCAGCTTCAAACGCTGTTCCTCGCCCCTGTTCGCACAGTCCTTCGCTGCCTGAATGAACTCTTGGTAGTTTTTCACAATTTACTTTTACACCGCTCTTGTGGAGTAGCTCTACTGGAAAAGACGTTTGTTTCCATGTCGAGAGCGTTTTTTGGGGTGTAAACTGTGAGCGAGTATGCCAACACCTGTAGATACATGCTCTTCTTGTAATTCTCCCGTTTACCTTGAGGATCGCGTTGCGGGAGGTTGTTCCTGCCACGAAAGGCATCTGAGGCTCTTGCTGGCGAAGAAGCGCGGAGCGGCTTCTAAACCCACGTCCCGACCGTCTCAAGGGGGCCGCACGGCTTCCTCTAACCCAACCCTCCCAGAGCTATCTCCTGAATTGTTGATGTCGTCAGAAGGGCAGCGGGAGCTTCAAGCAGCCCAAAGCTTCCGTGAAACTCGGGGTAGGGCAAGGAACACTCCGGTGTTGGATGTCCTTTCGGCGACGTCTCTCCCGGAGCTGGAAGAGATGTGGCTCCAGGGTTCTGGCGTCCCGTACGAGCCCGGAGCGCTTGAGTCGGCCCCTTCAGATTACAGTGACTTTGAATTTAGCTCCTCCGAGGATGACAGCCCTGGCCCTCGTGTTGGCGGAGAGCGCTTCAGGATCGACCGACCACTGCCAGCCCGTGCAGCATTCTCCCCTGGTGCTCCGGTCGAAGGGCCTCAAGGCGGAGCGCTGCGGGAGATTGCTCGCGTGGGCCGTTTTCCGGTGATGGCTGCGGGGGAGCGGTTCAGGGTTTCGGAGCCGCGCCAAGTGGGTTCCCTCCGGGAGCGCCCCGAGTTCCCCATTCTCCCTCTGCCTGCCCCCTTCCGTAGGAGTGCTTCGGCCCCCTCAAGACCAAGTGCTCCGGCTCCGGTGGAGCGTCCGACGACTGGTTTGGAGAGGGCTCGGGAAGTTCAAGCTCGGGAGCGTCTCCCTACGGCCTTCGAGAGGATCGATCGCGGCTTTCTCGATGACGACTGAGCGTAGCGGTGTAGCCCCGTCGCCATGATGGAAATGACGCCAGAGAAATTAGCGGTACTCAACGAGCTTCGTGATCATGTCGCAGGGAACGCCACTCGAAAAGGCTTCCGCGATGTCATGCGGCAAGACATGACAGAGCAGCAGTGGGAGGGGCCTCTCGGGGATCTCGTCCGTGCCGCTGTTTACACATCGAACCAGCACGGTGAGTCTTCGGAGTTCTGGGAAGCTTTTCGTAAAGGCATCCTGAATGACCCTTGCGACAAGTTCGACAAGATGGTCGCGCTTGGGTTCCCAGGCCTTACGAACGCTGAAGAAGAGATCGCAGACGAGCTGATTCGCGTTCTCGACAAAGCTGAAGCTCATGGTGTCGATGTCGCGAAGGCCGTTGCTGTGAAAGCGGCCTTCAATGCGAGTCGCCCTCAGCTTCACGGTGGCAAGAAGGCTTGATACCAATGGACTTCAAGACGGCTCTCTTCGAAGCGGTGCAAGATGCGACTGAGAAACGCAACATCCTTTTTCTCGTCAGCAATCCCGATGTTGAAGTGAGTAAGGTCGTCCGCAGCGCGCGAGAGACCGTTCTAGCAGTCCTGCGTACTAAGTTCGTCAATGAGGATGTCTCCAAGTTCTTCGTGCCAACAGCGAACGACTGGATGCTGAAGACGAGTCTGGGAGGTTGGGTTCTCTTCTTCCCGCTCGACATCGCAGAAGCCAAAGACGATATCGGCTCGACTGACTTCGTTTATTGGCTGAACAAACGCGAGCAGTACGAGAAGATCTCATACAAAGAATGGCAGAAGCACCGCCTTGCAGGGCACACCTGGAAGCCGGATAAGACTACTGCTGTGAAGAAGGGTGAGAAGACGGCATGGGATCGTCTTCTCGATGATGACTTTGAAGGCTAAGGGAGAAGCACGATGCGTGAACTAAAAATCGGATCAAACGGGGATGACGTCAAGAAGTGGCAAGCCTTCCTGACAACTCAAGGGTTCTATCGCGGAGAGGCTCACGGGCAGTTCGATCCCGAGACCAAACAAGCGACCATTGACCTTCAACGCTTCCATGAAGTGCACCCCGCAGAGGGCGTCGTTACGAACCGGACTTTCGGGTACGCTCTACTGACAGGCTACAAGCTCGTTGAAGAAGCCTGATCAGTCGTCGTCCAGCCACTCTGCGTCGAGACGTTCGTACCACGTAGCTCTGACTCGTTCAGCAGTCGGCTGTGACATATTCAAGCGTGTCACAGCGAACGCCTGAACGGAGTCGAACCAAGGCGGCAGTCTAGTTGCTGTCTCCATCACTTGTCGGAATGCGATCACCTCTCGAAAGTGCTCGTCTAGACGTTCGGGAAAGCGCCTGTCGAGAGCCCTTATCTCGGGGTTTCGAGGTTGCTCAAAGTTCGACCCGAACTCAACCCGTATCTCAAAAACGAAGGGCGAGTTTGTAGATTCAGTCAGCGTGACGGATGCCACGTGCACGTCTTGGGCTAACAAGCTGAAGTGGAGCCTGCAAGTGTGCTGCTGCTCTTCTGTGAGAGCGGGGTAGGTCAGGCGCCATGTGTGAGGGTCAGGCATCCTCTAAGGCATCCTCAAGAAGATGTTCCCAAGCACTCCTCTTCTTGGGTTGGATGAAGATGCCGTTCATCAGCTCAATGAGAGCGGCCTTGACTTGCATCTCGCGTTCGAGTGGTACCTCAAAAGTCTCATAGATCACTCGAAGGCTCCTACCCCCTTCAATCGGAGTTACCCTGCATTGAAGCAGCTCGTTACGGAATTGCTCTTTGAGGTAACCACTCAGCAGATAGATGGCCACCTCTTGGATCTCTGGGGTAGACGACACATCGAATGAGAAGTAGTTAGACATCTTCGAGGATCCAATCCCAAGCAGTCGGTGCGCGATCGGGCTCCCAGTGGTCCTTGAACAAACCGTACTCGACGATGCGGAAGACTTCAGGGTAGCCTTCTAGCCTGTCGTAGAATGAGACCCAGCCTGGGTGCGCGCTTTGTACGACCGCTCGATTGAGCACCTTCTTGTCTCGGGCTCTGAAGACGGCGCCCTTCTTCACCCACGTTGGCGGGATGTCTCCGACGAGAGGTAGCTCGTTCCACCAGCGCAAGAGATCGAAGCGCTTCAAGGAACGGGCTCCGACATCTCCGCTCACAAGAACCTGTACCTCAGAGCTGTCTGCGAAGACCACTTCTGCGAAGACCACTTCTGCGAAACGTGCCTTGATGTTGGTCCGAGATGAGAAGCCTATGTGTTGGAGCAAGACTCCTTCTTCAAGGTGCACCCTTGTTCTCTACACCGACTTGGCTCTCGGTACAGTCTTCGTTCAAAGCCTTACGCGCGAGCAAGAGAGCCCGACAGTGCCCACATAAAGGGACACGGCGGTCGTGGACAGGGTGCCGCATGACGAAGCCGTCAGGGCTCAACCGGACACGTTTGCACAAGGGGGCCTCGGCACTGGAGTCTATCCAATGCGCGACCACCTTCTTCGCACCCCTGTAAAACCATCCGCCCATGCTTGAGCTGTTCTACAACAACAACCGCAAGTTCCCGCTCTTACAGCGTTATTCGATGAGGGTTGGTGTCTTCTAAGGTGTGGTCAGGGGTGCGTTAGCATCCTCTTCGTCCACATCAGGCCTCTCGGCGATTTGCTGTTGGGTCTCGTTCTTGTCGTTTGCGCGACGCTTCGTTCGGCTGACAGACTTGGCGACGACACGAAGTCCCCAATAACCGCCACCGTTCTTGGCTCCAGCATGCTCTGTCTTGATCACGGGCATCGCAATAGGGTGCAGCCCGCTGTTGTAGGGGTCAACAGCGGGCTGCAAAAAGGACCGGGGGGTCTCAAATCAACGTAGATACTCTCAACTTGCGCGTCAAGTGATTTTACAACGCAATTTTGCGCTCAAGCTCGTGAAGCGCTTGTTCGATATCACCAGTTCCCGCGCGCCCGCCTGTGACAAGCGGGACGTTACAAGTGTGACACGCAGCGATCACATTCTTGGACGTGCGGTGTCCCATCAAGCCCTTGAGCAGAATGACAGCCCCTATGCGGCCAGCTCGGATCCGGCGAACGATGGAGTCCACGTCGTTTGGGCTGTCGTTGTCGATTTCGTGCCACTCGACCTCGAACCCGAAGCG
>Ga0315284_10003777_pt1 | contig 21503 bp, 34 predicted proteins | sample YL17G09_16_MG_FD_203696 | JGI IMG/M metagenome (GOLD analysis project Ga0315284, IMG submission 203696) | Sediment microbial communities from Yellowstone Lake, YNP, Wyoming, USA - YL17G09_16 | ecosystem: Environmental > Aquatic > Freshwater > Lake > Sediment | place: USA: Wyoming | collected...
TTCCGGCGAATCTTAAGAATTGTCCGAACGTTCTTTTAAAGGAAGGCAAGAGATACAAGTGCGGAGCTCCAATCAGGCATAATCCAATCAATTCTGCATGCTGGAGATGTGGCGGACCGATACCAGTATTCCATTCTTCGCCAATGGCTGGGGATGTCAGGATATACACTTCGGGCTTTGATAAGGTAGGTCGTTTTTACTTTCCCAACGAGCGTGATGATGGTGAGATATTACATACAATGGATCTGGATTCAATAAATCTTAAATACATGCAGATGCTTGATATGAGTGCCGAACAGGTTCAGTCTGCATTGCAGAGCAATCCTAAATTAATGATGCGAAAAGAAATTGCAGAAGCAGAAGTACCCGGTACTGCTGGTAAAAAATGAATAAAACAACAGAACAGGCAATTTTAGGAAGCATGTGCGGAGATGGTACGATTAGGCATAGATATACCTATCCAGTTTATCGTGAGGTACACTCTATAAAGCAGAAGGATTATCTTATATGGAAATCTAAACTATTGAAAGGATTGAATCCAAGGCTTATCTATGGTGAAGGAACTAGTCAGCGAAAAGACAAGATTTTTAAGAATATAGAGTTATATACTCCAATGAATAAGGAGTTATTAAAATATCATAAGCTATTTTACAATGGTAAAACTGGTGAAAAGCATATATCATATAAAGCTCTTAAAATGCTAAAGCCGTTGGGGTTGGCTATTTGGTATATGGATGATGGTTCATATTTTTATAGAGGAAGTGTCGTTGAATTGGCGTCGTGTATGAATAATTTAAATGTTCAGAAGGATATAAAACGTTATTTCAAAGATATTTTAGATTTAGATTGTAGCATTAATAAGGCTTCCAAAGGTCTTCATATAATAAAATTTTCTGTAGAATCGTCTGATAGATTTTTAAGAATTATAGAAAAATATATTCCAAAATCTATGAGATATAAGTTAGGACATTTATGCGAAGAGAATTTATCTAAGTTAAAAGAAGCCAAAGAAAAAGTTTCTATATATTGCAAGGAATGGAGAAGGTTGAATTTTGAGCGTATTTCTATACAGCAAAAGAAATACAATCTAAAAAGACGATTACAAATGAAGATTGCTGCTAGTGAAGCAGAGGTACCCGGTAATACATCAAAGAAATGAATAAAACAACAGAACAGGCGATTTTGGGAAGTATGTGTGGCGATGGGTATATACGTCATAACAATCCTAGATATGAGGAGGTTCATTCAATAAAACAGCGGGATTATATGCTTTGGAAAGCAGACATATTGAGTAATCTAAATCCTCGTGTCGATGAATTCAGTAGTTTTGATAAACGATATGATAAATATTACGATAAAATACGTATGCTTATATTCGATAAAAAATTGTTTTCTAAATTTAGGAGTATGTTTTATGTTAATGATTGTGGATATAAAACAATATCAGAAGATATTTTGGATAAAATCAATGAATTAGGATTAGCTGTATGGTATATGGATGATGGTTGTTATCATTATGAAAACAATATAGTATCGTTATATTCGCGTATGCATGATATAGATTCTCAATATAATATACAAAGATTTTTAAAAAATAGATTCAATATAGAATGTATAGTAGATGATTTTTACAAGTATAAATATATAAGATTAAATAGAGAATCCACTGATAATTTTTTAAATATCGTTAGAAAATATGTTCCAGAATGCATGAATTATAAATTGGGTTTGGATTTTGATAGAAAATCTAATGCAAAGATTATAAATCGGGATGCAAAAAAGAAATGGAAAGATGAAAATTCAGAGCATGTTAAGGAGTGGAGTAGAATATATTATCTAAAAAACAAAGAACGTATAGACAAACAGCATAAAGAATATTATGATAATAATAGGGATTCCATTTTATCAAGACAAAAACACGTGGGGTGTGTCTAATGGCTAAGATTATAATGGAGAAAAGTGAGCGATTTGTTACGTCATGTGAAGGAGAGCTAGTTGATGTTATGAGGGCTCATGTCAAATATCTTCGTGAAGATGGTATTTATGACCAACTTAATAGAGGAGGACGTCTCACTCTCATATGTCTTGTTCTGATTGCGAATTTTTTGATAATGTTAATAACTGCGTTTGGAGGGCTAATATAAAATGAGTGAAGAGCAAACCGTTAAATGTAAAGAGTGCCGAAAGCCTTTTATCATAAAGGATGAGACGGAGTATATATTATCTTTCTGTGATGGGTGTAGCAAAATTGTGGTTCTTTATAAGATCAACCCTGCTATATTGGCAAAAGACAATGGCAAACCGGCGGTGTTCATATCATCCGGTCCTGGGGCTAAATGCAGGAAATGCGGCAATACGATAACCATGCGTAACAATAAGGATTATGCGTCTATGAGATGTGTTGAATGTGGCTTCGGCATAGTCTATAAGATGCCTACACATAGGGGTGTAGCCAGATTTATTGGTGGAGAGGAGTTCAGCAAGGATAAATACTGGTTGACAGGAAAGCGCGCTAGCGACAGGAAGAAGAAAGAAGAAAATGGAAAAAGATAGCAAAATCCCCCTAGGAAAGTGGGAACTTTTCAATCATATAAAGGAGGAATCTGTGAAAGACCCATTTTATATGACAAAGATATTGCTTTCTACGGTGGGCAAGAATACGGTCGATATTTTAGTCAGGATAGCATTATACGTGATTGTGGTATATCCTGCTTTGACTACGGTCTTGCATGTGCCTAACGGCGTTGCTGCATTATTGGTAGTGGTTGGGATAATATTGTATCATTCTTCTCTTGCTATCTATCATAGGATAGTGAACGAGGCTAAGGATAACAATAAAGGGGAAAAGAAGAACGGATTGAGCGGGGTCTGAGTATTATGGATATGGGAGACATTGGCGAGATGCTTGGTGGGTTCGGTGATATGCTGATGAAGTCTCCGGAAATCATATTCATTCTCCTGCTTCTGGCGACCAAATTAGCGGGGGTCTGGTAATGGAAAAATACAATAACTGTATGGATTGCAGAAAATATAGGGTGTGTTGGATGAGAAGACTTATGACTGAGGTTGGTATAGATGATTCTATTCATTTTCATGATTGTGATCAGTTCGACCCGAGGGAGGATGCAAAATGAAATCATTGATTATATTGTCTATTCTGCTGTTGATTGTAGGTTCGGTATCCGCTGCGACGGATTGCACGAGTTATTTCTCGAAGTCTGTCTCTAAAAGGGACAAGGCTATAAATGCCTTCTCAGCTTTGGTTGCGTCTTCGGATAGGTTGTCAAGCGGAACCGATAGTTTTTACAATGTCCTCGATGACATGTATACCAGTGACAATCTCACCGATGCTTCGGATTATTTCTCGGATTTTGTGGATTATAGGAACAATGTGAATGATGACATTTCGAATATAAATGATGCGTTAAGCGCATATAATTCTGCCATAAGGGACGATTATTCAGACTTGCCGGCCGCATGCCGTACCGTGTATTATTCATACACCAGTGATTATGACGATATGAACACGTATTACAGGCATATCAAGACCTCATGGACGAATTTTGACACCAAATACAAGGTCATTTATGGTTATTATTCGAATTTGGATAATCGTCAGGTTTCCGATATAAAGACGTATGTGAAAAACATACAGGATTATGCTGATAAGATAACGTCTGATGCGGAGGATTCTTTGGGTGAAATAGAGGGGGGGAGTTTCCAGAATGACACTTCGAGCGTGTATAACCAAAGCGAGTGTTTCACTCTCGTAGCCGCTTCCATGGATACTGTCAGGAGCGAGATGGCATATTCGTGCAAAAGACAGTTGGATAATGTCACGAAATCGTGTCCTACTGCCGGTACTTTAGCATGCCCCGTTTGTCAAGCATGTCCCGATTGTAATTCCATTCTAAGGTCTGAGCAGGACAGGTATGTTCAATGTCAGGGACAGGTAATAGCTTTGCAGACGCAGCTTGCTACTCAAGGAACGGTGGCTACGTCTAATTGCGTGGCAGTAAACGATCAAAATACTCAGTTGCAGAAACAGTTGCAGGATGCCAATGCTCTTAATACCAATCTTGCGGCTCAACTTAGGAATAATACCGCGTCAGCGTGTCCACAGTGTGCCAGTAGCTGTCTTATGTATCAGTTGATAGCTTTAGGTTTACTGTTGCTGATATTAATGGCGTGGATATTCGCTTTATGAAAATCTTACATGGTAAAACTTGGTCGTTTTCCGCCAACGCTTTTACCGGAGTAAAAGGGTTGAATGGACGCAAAATCTAGTTTGTCGTTTTCGTTGTTGTTGGCTGTACAGGCTGGGAACTATCTCTTGGCGTTTGACTATGCCGTGACATTGGCATACGTTACGCGGAGTGCGGCTATCATAAAGAGGCTTGAATCTCTCAGGAGGGGGGTGGAGATAAAGCCCGGAATAAGGGTGCCATTCACGTTTCTGATGCATCAGTATTCGCATATGAAGGATGACAATCTCAGGAAGAAGATGAAGATATATGCTGGGGGCAGGACCAAGCATAAGATATCTGTGGGGGATATTTTAGAGGGAATAAGATATGTGAACAGGATAGTCCTTATAAGCTGTTTCGAGGTCATGGAGGATCAGAAGATAAATATAGACATAGGTGAGCTATACAAATCAGATCCTAACAGGGAAGCAATATGAATTGGTTTATCAGGATGTTTGAGACTAGCAAAAAGCTTTATTTTCCCAAGAAGATCGTTGTGACGCGGTTTTCTCATGGCGTTCCTAAAGACAAGAGATGTTACAAAAGTTGGTATTGAAATGAAAAAAACAATAGGTGTTGGGGTGAGACAGAACAAGTCCTTTTTCCGAGGCTCATCCAAAGATGATGAGAAAAAAGACTCATTTGATGCGAGACTATGGAGGATAGGAGGAAGTATCGTATTCACTCTACCTTCAGGGATGCAGGAGCGGTTCGAAGGAGATTTTGTTGAGACGACCATAACAGTTGGGAGCAAGAGCATGACGTATCTTATGATGCCATGGAAATGTGGCGGAAGTTTTGTCATAACAGTTCCGAAGCAGTATGTTTTGGCATACAAGCTTGGTAGTATAATAAAAGATAAGGAAAAGGTCAGGATAGGGATCAAATCCATACGTCAAACCGGAGGATAAAGCAAGAGAACACTGCCCTAAGACGGTATCGATATCGGGCTGCATATTCTGGGGTTGCACACCTATGGTGTGCTGCATCACACACTTCCGTGAAGTGTGGTGATTTTTCCATTTAAGCGCTTGAATGCGTCGGATGCAAGAGTGCTTGTATCCGTCCTGGATTAAATGTTTTGTCCGCAACGTGCCGCAGGCGTTTAAATCTCTGCGTCTAAATCTGGGAGGAGTATAGTGGTGTGAACATGTCAAAAGATAAGAACGATAATGGGTTGGGAAAATGCACGGCTGAAGGATGCAAAGCGGATGCTGAGTGGAGAGATATCCAGAACAGTGTGATAGTCAACGTGTGCAGGAAGCACATCAAGTCAAATATTTAGATAAAAATGAAATCCATATTTCCGAAAAAGACGGTCGGACTTACTGTGGGTGCCATAATAGATGCCATGGCAAAGATAGATGAATTCAAGCATCTCGGGAGGGAGACTATCTTCTCGGTCGTGGAGATATTCTTGAAGGAATATGTCGGTATGCCGGGTTCGGTGATAACGAGGAAGTTCACTCCGGAGTCCGCTGATGAGATAGCATCCAGATTAGATGTGTCAAAAGCTGACGTAGTAAAGATAGTTACTATATTCAGGATAAGGGCTGGAACAGAGTCTGGCGTCAAGACTAAGATAATGAAGGCTTTCGGAAAGGTGAGGGCTAGCGGAGGCGGAATAAGAAGCACTCCGATGTCAAAGTTATGAAAATATTGGTTTTCTTATTGGGGATAGTTCTTTTGTGTGGATGTATAGGCGATAAGGGAACAGAGCTTATGACGAGCTATACAAAGGCTAACAATAGGGATATGGCTCTTGATTTCGTCAAGCATTATGAGTCGTATAAGACCGAAGGAAAGAGATTGGAATGTTCCGAGCCGTTACAGCAGCATGGTAAGGATATATGGGTCGTGAAATGTTCGTTTACCACTACGGTAGATGATCTAAAACATGTAGTGGATATGACTATCGCGGATGGAGTGGTAAAGACTGCCGTTTTAGACGGAAATATCCAGATGGTGGTCGAATCCAACGTCCAATGACGAACCGACAAGTATTTATACTTGTATTGCCTAATACTTATAGTCGACGAACTGTTGACAGGATCGAACGCGGCAATGACCGCGTTCGTGGACCAGGGACATCACAGAAACGTCGGTTGTCCTTAAATAACTGGTTCGAACAAATCCTCGTGAATAGAGGTGCCTAAATGGCAATTGTACCACAGAGGACCGCTGCGTCCACAAAAGCAGCAAACAAGCCAGTCGCCAAAGTCGGCGGACGCGGCGTGACCGCTTCAGTTTGGAAGCAGGCAACGAAAGACGGAAGAGATTTCTACACCGTCACCGTGCAGAGGTCATACACGGATGCCGAAAAGCAGTGGAAGAATACAAATTCTTTCCGTATGCAGGATATTCCTGTGCTGACATCGGCGCTGAACGACATATACAATAAATATGTCGTTAAGGAGCTCTAAGGCTCTACAGGCGGACCGGATCTATATCCGGTCCGTTATTTTTATCCACCTATGGTGGATGGATTTCACGATCTGCGGAACGTGATATTCTTTTTCAAATAAAAATGGAAGGCAAAGAAGAGTTCAAGAAGAAGCTTAGCGATCCTGTCGTAGTTGCATATATAATTCTCGGTTTATTGCCTCTATTTTCAATGTTTATTCCAGCTACAGACATACTTTTCTTCTTTAGGTGGTTTTATCTGCTGTCAGGAGTTGGTTGTGCGTATTGGTGTATAACAAAAAAATACAGTTTTAAGAATATCGTTCCTATATTCTTGGTTCTATCGATGTCATTCATTTATTTCAATAACGCTTCGACGGGCTACAATTATTGGCCGTATCCGTTTGCTTTTGCGTTATTGTCGTCAGCATTGTGGATTGCTGGGATGAATGTCGAAGTGGCTTTTGTTCTGGCTATAATATTGTCTGGAGCTATGATACATCTGGTTCCGGCCCTTCTCACCAATCTATTGGAAGAGATAGACCCTTATTATCATTACAAATGGGCCGAGATAGTAACCGATACCGGAAAGATGCCGATTCATGACTGGCTTACATATCCAAAGCTGGGAGGACTTGACAGGTCCACTATGCCTCTCACAAACTCATTGTCAATAGCGTTCTTCGGTTATATTCTGAAATTTTTCGGATATACTTTGTATGATTCAGCCATGCTTATGCCTGTGGTATCGACGATTCTGACTCTGTTGGTGGCATACGTTGTTCTGAAGGAGGCTTATTGGAGACATCCTTCCGCTAAATATGCCGCTATGTTCGGTGTGTTCATAATGATGTTGTCTATCGGATGGTCTACCAAGGCACACGCCACAGATAGTGAGGATGATGTAACTGGAGGATTGGGTCTTCTTGCATCGATGATGTTCCTGCTAATGGCGATAAATAGGGACAGCGTGAAGATGTCTGTTATAGGAGGATTTGTCTTCGGATGGTTGATAACGCTTTATGACGGTCAGCGTCTTCTTACGATGGTGGTGTTTTTGGCTATAGCTTTGATGGCTGTGGTCGGCATATTCAAGGATAAGAGGGCTTTTGTATATCTTAAGCATTTCAGCATAATATGGGTCGTCGGGCAATTCCTTTCAAGGTTCATATTGCATTATGGGGAGGGTATAGGATTCGGTCTGTATATGATAACCAATCTGGAGTTGGCTTCTATAGCGTTGGCTGTAGGAGCTGTCGCGCTCAACGAACTATATGTCAATCATAGGAAGGTGTCTAAAAATCAGCTTACAATACTTACTATAGTGGCTGTCATAGCCGGCGGAGCTTTCGTCGGAGCCCAGTTCTATAAGGCTGCATTCGTCGATGCAAGGCAATCGTCTGTGGTATTTAAGACGATCGCGGAACAGGCTCCGTTTGCCACGGATATCGTCGGATATATAAATTCATTGAACGGGATCTTTGGCGTAGCCAGCATGCTTTCTTTGGCTGCCATGTTCGGTCTTGCTTATCTTGGATGGAAGGAATATAATTTCAATTATGTCCTGTTTGCAGTCTGGCAGGCTGTCTTGACTTGGGGGCTATTCTACAAGTCGCAGTATATGTTTGCGGCTTCCATGCCATTTGCTTTGGTCGGGTCGTTCTTCGCCCTATACGTGATAAGGGAAAAGAAGGATCTTGACGGTTTTGCGATAATACCGACGTTGATATTGATAGGCATATCCTTGACGTATCTTCCTATGTCGTCTTTTCTGTTCAAGTATGATCCTACTGCCATAATGTTCCAAGCGGCTTCATATGAGAGGGTTGGTTGGGAGCCGGCATTGCAGTTTTTTAAGAACCAGTCTGCTAATACTGCCGTTGTAACATGGTGGGACTATGGACATTGGCTGACTGCAGTGTCGCATAAGTTCGTTCTGATAGACAATCTACAAAGGGATCATTGGGAGATACAGGAGGTTGCCAAGTTTTTCATGAAGGAGACTTCTGAAGAGAAGGCGACTGACATATTAAGGGGTTATCAGACGGTTTATGACGGCGGTGAATACAAGCGGCTCTTCGGCGGAGTAAATCTTAGGTATGTAACTATAGATTGGACTATGGTCGGAAAGTCTGGGGCGATGAGGTTCATAGCTACGGGGAATCTTACTAACCAATCCAATGGGGAATATAATTCATATATCCAATGCGGTTTCACTCCGCAATATAGCAATGTCAATGGAAGCATGATGACAAATCCGGACGGTTCTTTCGCTTCCGTCAAGACTTTGGTTTTTGCCTGTCAGCAGAATCCTGACGGTCTTGGAGGTGTCATGTTCATGCTTACGGGGGACAACAAGATGAATGTGTATGCTGTTGATGTGAGCGGAGGACAGGTTCCATGGGGAACATGGATAAACACCCATAATTCGTCTCTGTTCGGAGTGATGAGTCCGCAGGACATATTAGGCGTATGCACTCAGTATTCCGGAAGCATAGACAGGATATCTCCGACCTACACGACATTCGTATATGGAAGCAAGGATTTCAAGAATCTCATGCTGGCTAAGCTTTATTTTGGTGAATATATAGACAGTTATAGGAGTCTTGGTTTGGCTGATGTCAACTGGACGCCTTTGAGATATTACAAGAAGGTGCAGTCTTTCGAGAATGGGTTCGTTGATGTCTGGGAGATAAGTCCAGAGGCTTACGGAAAATCTCCTGTAAACCAGAATGATACTTTTTCATGGGTGAAATGATGGAACCATTTGCAGTCGTGTATATATTGACGATAATGTTCGCGGTAGTTTTCGCGTGCGGGTCATCGGTAGTGTATGTGTTTTTCAGGAACAATGACTTGGTGGAGCAGATAGCGCTTGCCGGTATATTCGGTATGGCTCAGATATTCGTGACGTTCTTTCTGGTGAAGACTTTCTTCGTTCTGGGGGATGCCGTGCTGATCACATTATTGTTGAATGTTGTTTTGGTGTCTGCGTCATGGATGATGAAAAGATAGAAGTTGCTGGCATAGGTGAAGTGTATGACGATCATAACCTGCCTAATATGGACAAGTCGGTCTATGACACGCCGATAGCCGAGGATCTTAAGGTCACCGGATCGATGAAGATGATTTTCATCGCATGCGGTATGGTGGGGATTTTTTATTGTCTTTATAAATACGGGCTTTTTCCAGCGGCTATATGGACTATGGCTTTGATTTTCGTACTCGATATGATGGGAGTGTTCGACAAAGTTGGTGAGTTTCTTAGGGAATCCAGAAAACCCAGAGGAGGATATGAATCAATAGAAAGATGAAAAGACAACTGACAGTCATGTGCTCTAACTGTAAAAGGGTCGGCACTGCTATCGAACCTTTAGTGGTAATTGGGGACGACGAAAACCGGGTCAGTTCGTGTTGTAAATCCAAGGTTCTTCTGGTTGATATGATAGGTCCATTCACTACATGAAAATCCTTATGCTTACGATGGGTTATGGAAGGAGCGTTACCGGAAGGACAGCTGGCGGTACTGAGCAGGGAGCCAAGAGGCTGGCTGAATATCTTAGGGATCGTGGTGTCAGTGTATACGTTATAGGTTATGGGGGCGATATATCATTTCCGTCTCCTGGGATATTTTGGAGGATAACTTGGCCGTTGATGGCATTTGCAAGCGGGTTTTTATATCTTCTTCTTGGCAGCGCTGATATCATATATGCCAGATATTCTACCTATCCACTTTTTGTCGGAGTGGCTCTTAAGTATCTGTTCGGTAAGAAGCTCATAGCTTCCATACATGGTGGGGATATAAGGCATAAGGGAATCCAAGGCATGTTAGTCACATTTTTCCTAAAAAGATGCGATAGGGTAGTATGTTATGATAATAAGGGACACTTCAATGAATTAATGTCAAGGGGGATAAAGCCTACAGTCATACCCAACGGGATAGACTTAGGAATGTTCGTTCTAAGGGGGAAATCACAGACAAAGACCAAGAAGGTAATATATGTCGGAGGGACAAGGGAGATAAAGGGGTTCTACGATATGGTTGCGGCGTCGTCGGACAGCAGGTTCAACGACGGTAATAAGGATTTTGAGATTCATATATATGCCGACGGATCCATTGCCAGTGACAGGGTCACGAAACAACACCCCCCGCTGAGATACGAGGAAATGCCGAAAGTGCTTGAGACTGGACAGCTATTTGTCCTGCCATCACATGCGGAAGGCGTTCCTACGGCGATGCTAGAGGCGATGGCTTCGGGCATGTATGTCATTGCAAGCAAGCTTGACTACACCAAAGAAATTTTAGACGAAAAATTCTTGTTTGATCCGATGGATTCCGGCAGATTGGCGGATCTTATGGTGGAATTCAAGGATAGGAAAAAGAAGTATTTTGGGGATCAAAACATAAAAAATAGGCGGATTGTAGAGGAGAGATATTCCATGGATAACGTTGCCGATAAATGGAAGTTTGTTATCAATACGGTGCTGAATGAAAATCGGGCTTGATAGGTATACAGAGATGGTGTGGAGACCATTCTTCGAGGATCTGTTCTCATTCGTTTCTGGCAAAATGATCTTGGATGTCGGATGTGGTGATGCCAGATATACCAGTCAGCTTCTCATTGACAATAAATACAGTGGTATTGACATAGTAGAGACGGAATATACGACCGACATAGGGTCTGCTGAGAATATGCCATATCAGGATGGTATGTTTGACGAAGTCGTTGCAATAGGTGTTCTTGATTATACCGATCCGGTAAAGTCATTATCAGAGATCAACAGGGTAATGAAGATGGGTGGAACTTTGGATTTGTTGGTTCCAAACAAGGATAATCCGTATCATGTCGTAAGTTCTATTTTTGGGAAGAAGGGAAAGAGAAGATATGGTAGGATGGAAATATTAGGGTATCTTGCCGACGGTGGGTTTGTTATAAAGAATGTCGTTGTCATGGGTTATGCGTTTTATGTTCCAGGAAAATGGCTTCAGGAATTATTCATACCATTTTGGAAAATTGCCGATAAATATATAGGAGATACCGATGGCATGAATATATTTGTAGAGGCTTGCAAGGAGTGCGAGTGTTGGAGGATGCAATGAGATGCAACAAGATGTCTATTCCAGATGACGTTCGTTACATAGAATTAGGAAGCAACAAAGCGGCTACTATTTACGATATAGGCACTACTAATGATGGCGAGGATGTGTTTTTGCATCTTGACGACGAATACCATGTAGTCGGGATCGAGATTGCGGAGAATAAGACTAGACATCGTCAGACGGTGGAGATATAATGAATCAGAATCTGCTTGAGATATTCATATCGGGAGTCAAGGGAAAGAACGTTCTTGAGATCGGGTTTAAGGGTAGTGTCGCAGAGTTGCTCAAGAAGATGAGTGTCGTTCATTCGTTTGACATAAAGACTAGTCCTCTCAAATACAATTCTAATGCGCGTTTCAGGCAGAATGAGCTGGTCAAGCTGCCATATGATGACAATATGTTCGGTGGTGTTGCTGCATGCAGGATGCTTGGTTATGGCGATGCGTCTTTTCTGTTCGATGAGGTAATGCGAGTGACAGACGGTCCTGCATTCTTCGTAGAGGATAGCATAGATTCTTTTCCTTTGGATTATTTCATCACAAGGGATGATATGATGCTGGACTATGCGTCCAAAAACGGGGAGCTTGTCGATGCTAATATGACTTTTACGGAGTTTTTCAGCAGACGCGACATAATAAAGTTGTTTTCCAGTCCTGGGGGAATGCTTAATAAGTTCAATCTTCTTGTGCCCGAAGACATAAAGACAGATGTTGGCATATTATGTAAAAAGATAAAGAGGAGTGATGCATATGGTTAGATTGTTGAGTGATAAGGAGATTGCTTTCAGGCATGATAAGGGCGTATATACATTTAGATGCGTTGGCTGCGGAAGCGTTATTGTGGCGACTAGAAGGAGCGTTGCATTGAAGACGGGGTTTTGCGGAGATTGCATGGCGGCTGGAGTGTGAATTGTTCAGATGAAATTGTCTAAGAAGTTCATGGAGAAGGTGCCTGGTCAGGGCTTGCTCTTATTCGGTGTACCTGTCGGTCAGACCAAACATCTCTTCGATAGATATAGGAACTATCTGGGGTGGATTCAGCTTCCTGTAATATTATATACGGCATTGCTTCAGACTATACAGTATTTTCCGCAGTATCTTAACGGTAAGTTTCTCGAGATTGCTGTCATTTCTGGGATAGGATTTGCGGTATTCACCGTGGTTGTGATGTATATAGACCTTAAGTTCGTATTTCCAAACGAGCGTGAATTCATGTATAACAGGACTCCTTATTTCGAGAGAAGATTCGATGCTTTGGAAGATAATATCCAGAAGATGGTAAATGGTGAGGAATGGCGCAAGAAGGCGTGATAACTCTGACACGTAGTCAGGTATATATAACATTGGTTGCTATCTCATGGTTAATGCTCATTGTCACTAGATGGTTGGAGAAAAGAAATGCAAAAAAAGATTAGTTTGTTGATGCCGGTAGCTAAGTTTTACTCTTCGGATTCGACGTCCGTTCCTCCATACGCGCTTCTTTACATAGGTACGGCTCTTAAGAAATCAGGTTATGATGTCAGGATATTCCACGAGAACGGCAATGTCGATAAGGTTGTCAATGAGATGTTGAGGGAAGAGTGTCGTCAGACTCTGTCTGATGAAACCCTTCACACCGATAAGTGTGATGGTAATCTGTTTATTGGTATCAGCGCTTTCACCGGTTTTCCAGTGTGGTTGGCATGTCAATATGCCAAGAAGATAAAGGAATTGAGTCCGAAGACGAAGATAGTGTTGGGTGGATATCATGCTTCCATGCTGACAGACCAGTGTCTAAACGATGGATTCTTCGATTTCGTCGTATTCGGGGAAGGCGAAGAGACGGCAGTTGAGTTGGCAAACGCTCTGCGAGATGGAAAGACCGATTTTAGTGGCATCAAAGGATTGGCTTGGAAAGATGAATCTGGGAGAAAGATGATAAATCAGTCGAGACCGTTGCCAGCAAATATAGATTATGACATAGATTGGAGTCTTATAGACATGGATAGATATGTGAAGCGGGTTTCTCATCTTGGAGGTAAAAAATATTTCTATATTTTTACCAGTAGGGGCTGTATTGCGAATTGTTCATTCTGCGCTTCGGCGTTTCTTCATAAACGCAGATACAGAAAGGAATCTGTTGATCATGTCATAAAGACATATAAGGATTTGTTGGACAAAAATGATGTAGAGTTGATAGAGTTTTTGGATGATAATTTCTTGGTGGATCTTGAATGGGCTGAGAAGGTGGTTGTTGGTCTGGGTCTTCCATACAGGGCTTTGTTACGACTTGATAGGGTGAATGACGATATGTGCAATCTGTTGAACAGGACGAACTGCAGGGCTATATTCGTTGGCATAGAATCCGGAAACGATCATGTCAGGAATGATATAATACACAAGAATCTTAGTGATGGTCAGATATATGGTGCTATCACGTTGCTTGCCCAGAAATGTCCTCAGATCAATGTGTCTGCTATGTTCATAGCCGGTATTCCAGGTGAGAAGTATGAGGAGTTTAGGGATACATGCAGGATGGCTGTGGTATTATCAGATTTGCATCCAAGATTGTTGCCTCAAATAAATGTCTATACACCTTATCCTATGTGTGAGTCGTACGTTGAAGCCGTACGTCTGGGATGGAATCCACCGCAGAAGACTGAGGAGTGGAATCTTGATCCAAAACCTGGACGGGCTCTGGATCCGACATGGCTTGACTATTACGTTCCAGGCATAACTAAGAGGTTTGAGTTGACATCCAAGATGTTCGTCCTTTTGCGCAGGAACTCCGGTATTTCACCATTGAAGGCATTTGTAGTCTCGATATTAAGGAAGATAGCCAAATTCAGGATTATAAATGATTTTTATGCGTTTCCTTTCGAGATGGATCTTTTTTGGCGTATTTACATGAAACGGGTGAAACATGACGTATGCTAAACATAAAAGGGAAGGTATAAATACTCGTATGTTCTAATATATATCTAATATATATGTAAAGAGGTGTCTGATGAAAAAAGGAAAAGTGGAAGGAATAAGCAATACTGTGTTCTGGGTGTGCTTGATAGCATTGGTAGTTCTATTGGCCGTCAAGTTCTCAGGGATCCTAGGATGAGATGGCTGGCTATCGATATAGAGTCTGAGAAGACTTCCGACGACGTCGGAGGATGGATGAACAAGCACAAGATGGGAATAGCCGTCTTGTGCGTCATGGATTTTTATACAGGTGAGAAGTTCATATTCTCTGACGGATATCCGGAGGCGAAACCGTTGAATGATATATATGATTTCCTTAATGGAAACATTCTTATAGGATATAATATAAAGTCATTCGATCTCAGATTGTTGTTAGAGCAGTTTTTGAAGGAAGGAAGGGATGTTGGCAGGTTTGTGGTTGGGATATTCGACGTAAGCGTGAAGAGGTTGCCTCTCGGAAATCTGACCAGTGCCATGTTTGGGGATGAGAAGCTGATGAAGGGAGCTGATGCTCCAAAAGAATGGAAGAAGGGAGGAGTTCGCAGGGACAAGGTAGTGGAATATTGTATGGATGACGTTGCTAAGACCATATCCGTTTTGAATCACGGTCTTGCGTCGGGTTTTGTCACATGTTACGATACCAATGGTGAGAAGAAACAGATACCGGTGGCGTGGTGCGAAGACATATCTCAGGTGATGATGAGAAGTTTGGCACCAGAATGCATGGGAGGATTCAGGGTGGAGAAGAAGGGCTGGCAGTGCGCAAGATGTGCGTTCAAAAAGGATTGCTTGGAGATATCAAGATGAATGAGATAAATTTCAGTCATGCCGGATATTTGAAGTTCGACGGCATGGAACTTGAATATGGATTGGTCTTGCTGGAGGTTTTTATCAAAAGCAAGAACGAGATGTCAGATGAGTATGTTGAATATGATACGGCTTATGTAGAGCCTAACGGCACAAAGGGTAATTACGATCTTCCTGTTGGAAAGCAGATAGTGCTGTTGTTCAGGGAGCTTCGCGACGGAAGGCTTCTGACTACCATAAGACGATATACCCCTAAAAAATATGATTATTATATGGAATCCAGGGGAAAGAAGTTCGATGTGGTGTTCAGATGAAGGTAAGGCTTTTTCCAGACGGTAGGATACATTCTGCTTATTTGGATATGGTCAACCATCCACCTGAAGGAATCGAATATACTGGACAATTTGAGTTCTCTCCAGGGACTTCATATGATATGGTAAATAAGGATATAGTCAGAAAGGCTGCCGATCTCATGGAGCTGCCTTATCTATTCAGAATAGATTGCGCATCTACGATGCGCGGCGTGTCCAAAGGATTGGACACGTCTGATAATCTGATTCATTCCTGTCAAAAACTTCTCTGGACTAAATCGGATTTTGTGGTTGATATAGAACATGGTAATCCGTTCATGGGGGGATATCATGTCCATAAATACAGATGGCCGCAATTCAGGGGAGTGGTTTCAAACCTATTAAAACGCAGTAACTGTAAGGCTATAATGCCATGGTCTGTGAAGGCAAGGAATGCGTTCATGAAGAATTTCGATTTTCTTGGAAAGGATTTCATGTATGACAAGCTTAAGGTGGTATGTCCGGCAGTGGAGTATGTTGGGGAATGCAGTAAATTCGATAAGTTCACTTTCATTTTCGTGGCAGGGGGGTCGTTCTATGCGAAGGGAGGTCTTCAGACTCTTCAGGCGTTTGAGTTTCTTAAGCGCAGTTGTGATGGGGATTTCGATCTGATAATGGTCGGGGAGATACCTCGGGAGATATTCGACAAATATAGTGAAGCTGAGAGGAGTGATATGGGCTTGTGGCTATATTCGTCGATGCACAGGAATGTTCTTCTGTCGATTCTTGGTAGCTGTCATTGTCTCGTTCTTCCATCACACGCAGACACCTTTGGAATGACTGTTCTGGAAGCAAAGGCTAGGGGGGTGCCGACAATAATAGCCGATAATTTCTCCGCGAAAGAAGTCGTATGGCATAGGGAGACGGGTATCGTGGTGGATATTGACAGGACTGTGAATCCTAGGTTCGATGATCTGGGGCGAAAGAGGATCGGCAAGGATGTGTTTCACAGGCAGTTCGAGAAATATATTCCGGATGCCATGCATGTGATAGAGATAGCCAATGCAATGTTGGATATGATGGATGTCGGAGTTGCCGCAATGATGGGACGCAAATGCTTGGATGAGATAAAAGACGGGAAATTCTCGATAAATAGGAGGAATTGCCTTCTTAAAAAGATATATGAGGGATGTGAATGAAGGGTGTGGCTGTTTATGCGGCGTTGGTTGCAATCATTGTCTTGGGTATCATGTATTTTATAGGTATCGACGACAATCTTATGAACTATGACGAAGGATCCACGTATCTATATCCTTCGATGATGATGGGTCTTGGTCATGTTCTCTATTCCGACATTCCTCAGAATCAGCCTCCGATTCTGATGGTTCTACAGCCTTCGTCGGTTTTTACGGGGAGGCTTATCATGTTGGGTATTTTGGCTATAGCATGTCTGCTCCAGTACAAGGTCGGAAAGAGGTTTGGAGTGGGGGTGTTTGCCGTATTGTTTTTATTATCTTCTCCTATAACTATGGAATTTGGAAAGGTATACATGGGTGACATTCCGATAATGATGTGGATGGGAGTCGTTCTTATGCTATCTGTAAAGAGGTATGATTCCTTCGCGGGAGAGACAATTTTAGGGGTATGTTTTGGTGTCGTGTCTTTCTTGGCTATAATGACGAAGCTTCAGATGGCTGTTCCGATAGCGGTCATATCGGCTGGGATGTTCGTTCTAGGCAGAAAGGACGAGACTATCAATAGATATATCATTGGCGGAGCTGTATGTGTGTTGATATTTACACCTTTCATGGTCTCTGATATGTTTGATCAGTTGTTTGTCAAGAATTTCAATTCTGTTTTCACTGTTTGGGATCACTTTAGGATGGTTGCAGAATCTACAGTCATATTCACTACAAAGATAGCTTTCATGCTTCCTTTTGCCGCACTGGGATTTATGGAATGTATCAAAAGGAGAAAGGAGAATAAGATATGGGTATTATTCTTGACTCTCGTTGCTATTGTTCCGACTATGGTGCTTTATGATTATTTCAATTTCAGGTATTTTATTTTCGCTCTCCCCGTATTGGCTATCCTAGCTGGGATGGGATTGAAGGGACTTAAGAATGAATGGCTTGCCGTCTTTGTGGTATGTCTTACCATTTTGGTTCCGATATCTGAGTTCAAGGAGTCTACGCTCTATGACAATGATACCAGGGATATAGTGTCTATCGTTCAGACATATTCCGGACCGGATGATTATATTTATACCGATGAGCCGATGATATCCTTCATGGCTAAAAGGCAGATGCCTCCGATGGCTCATATGTGGAACTGGTTGGGTGTTTATAGGGGTCTGAATGACAGTGTAGTCATACAGGAGATAAGGGACTACAAGCCAAAGGTCGTCGCTCTCGTGACCGACGTTCCTTACCAGAAGATGAACCGTCCAAGGCTGGAATCTGTCTTTGGAAAGGATGGTGCAAGAAGGATAGTCGATTATCTGGATATGAACTATGCAGGAATGACTTATCATACCAGAAACTACCAGTATATGACCATATGGTTCGATCCAGATTTTGAGGGAGATAGGCTTTCTAAAAATGACTAAAGTATGATCTAAAATGACAAAGTATATATTTAGGTTCGATGATCTATCCAAATATTCTGATATTGACAAATGGAAGACCGTTTTGGATCCGTTTGTGAATAGGGCGTTGCCGGCGCTCATTGCAGTTATACCGGACTGTAAGGATGAAAAGCTCATGAAGAGAGAGCCTATATCTGAACAGAAGTTCTGGAGTTTCGTGAAATCATTGAAGATGCTTGATTTGGGAATGCATGGATTGCATCACGAGAACTATCATCTTATGTCAAAGGAGCAGCAGGGTCTATGGATGATGGAATCCATGAAGATGTTTGCAAAGAGAAATATCATCCCTAACGTTTTTGTGCCACCGAATCATGGTATAAATAGATATACGCTTCCTGCTATGAAGTCTCTTGGTATGGAATTTCTGTCCGAGGGTATTGGTCTATATCCATGGAAGGATGATGAGACTGATATTATGGTAGTGCCTCAGCTTCTTTGGACTCCGAGGGAGATGCCGTTTGGCACTATAACTTTCTGTCTTCATCCCGATACGATGACCGATGAACAAGTGGAAAATGTAAAAAAGTTCGTCGTTTGTCATTCTACAAGCATGATATCCGTGTGTGATGTTGAGCCTACGATTCTTTCTATGTTAAATGTTACTTTCGTGCCAATTTACAGGCATTTTTATAATAAGAAGGGATATTCAAGAAAGAGGTAAAACCGACAAGTATATATAGCAGTATTGCCTAATATATTACATGGGATGATTTAAATGTGGTTTTTCAAGCTTAAAGAGAACGAGGCTGATAGGGCTAGGCGTTTTGAGGGTAGGCATTCGGAACATACTGCCAATTTCTCGTATATTTTCACGGTGCAGAAGGGGGGGAGTAATTTCATCTGCAGGCTAAAATGCGGGGGATGCGGCAAGTCTGAGAACATATCTGATTTTGGAGAGACACAAAGATGATTCTGGCAGTGGCGGTTTTCATAGCCGTTTCTTTTGCTTTGGGTTTGCTGATATACGGCAGACTCAAGGAATTTGGAGTGGCTGAGGCTCCTATCATGTCTATCATTTTCGGCGTGTGTATCTTTCCATTGATGGGAATATTGCTGTCTTCTGCTGGAGCACTTGAAATATATACTGTGGCAGGAATATCCCTTTTGGTGATAGCCTCCTATATAGGTCGTGTAAAGGCTGATATATTTGGTATCGTTTCTGATTGTTTTAGACTATCAGGCATCGAAAAGATAATGATGGTCTTTGCGATAGTGATGTTTATTGTCTTCAGTATGGGGGGTTTTTCTGCACAATGGCTTGAGGACGGGGATCCGAATGGTCATGCTGTTGCCGCGTCATATATAGCGCATTATCATACTTATTCCAAACCGGCGGATCTTTTCGTCGCACGCTACATGGAGCCATATCCTGTGGGCTACCAGCTCTGGATGGGCCTCCTCTCGCAAGACGGGCTGTTTGTCAACCAGACGCTCAAGGTCTTCAATTATGTATTTATCTGTCTTGGGCTGGTAGCATTCTTTTATCTAGTCAAGGTATTGTCCGGAAATGAGTGGGTTGCCGGATGCTCTTCTTTCATATTGCTTGTTCTTCCAAGTTTCTCTACAAGATTCATATTCTCCCAGTCTCTCGCTATTACGCAGGTGATAATGGTGATGTATCTTATCGCCTGTGCCATAAGAAGAAGCGAGAAGTTCTGGTGCTATGCTGGTCTCGTTCTCGCATCACTGTTTTTGACTCATCCAACAACAAGCGCTATCATGGGCGGATTCGTTGTTATATGGTTTGCAGTCGACTGGCTGGCAACCGGTAAGTTCAACAATGGTTTCATTTATATGGTTATCATAGCTTTGCTGATAGGCGGATCGTGGTGGTATTACGAATATCAGAAGTATGGAATGGATAAGATAAAAGAGCAGTTGAATCTTAACGTTCTTCAGCACGGAACAGGATTCAGCGATCCAACAATGAAATATTATACGCTGTCTGATTTCATAGTATCTCCACAATCTAATTCTACGGACAATTCAACTGGTGTCGGAATGGGCGTCTTCGCTTTGGCTCTGTTGGGATTTGTCAGGTTTTTAAAAGAACGGAAGGACTATCAGATACTAGGCATTGCTTTATTGATTTTCGGAGTTCTTGGCGTCATGTCAAACTATCTTCCTGTAAGTCTCGTGCCGTCAAGGTTTTGGGCTTTCATGAGCATACCTCTCGCTTTGATAGCGGGAGAGGCTTTGTCTTTTATAGTGTCGAAGAAAGAACTCGGAATAGTGGGATTCATGGCAATTGTCGCGCTTCTTGCGGCATCCGGATATCCGAAGTTCATGATAAACACTTCAACGTGGGGAAGTGCAAGGTTCTTCACACCAGGGGATTATGCCATGGTGGACTATGTCATGAATAATACAGTCGCAGGGGAAAAGGCGTTTGATGCATGTATGTATGAGAGAGTATGGTCTATGAACCTATGGGAGGATCCACTTGACAGGGGCGCTATCACATTCAAAAACATAGCAGTCAATAAGAGCAAGTATGGGTGGGATTCCGAGGGATGGCTAAAGCTTTCATCCTATAACAAGTCAAGAATTTTCTCTGAGAATGTGACTTATGTGTCTCGGTTCATGAGGGCACAGAGTTACGTTTACATGTTTGTTAATTCAAGATGTATTTACAATGGGGTTCCGGAAGACATTTATAAGAAGAGGATAGGAGAGTTCGATTCAAGTCCTTTGTTTGAGGTATTCTTCAAACAAGGCGATGAAAGGGTTTACAAAATGAATGAGGAGGTATAGATGGATAATCCGGTCATAGGTATGTCGGAATCTCAATGGTATTGCAATTCCTGTCAAAGGATCCATTATGGAGATGAAGACTGTCCGTCGGCAAAACCTAAAGATTGCGGTCATGATGACAATATGAAAATAGTTGCATTTGTCTGTATAAAGTGTGGATACAAAGAGTGCGCCGAGTGCCAATATAGGGTTGGCGGCAAATGTTTCCAATGCGGTGGAGACGTTAGGAATGATAAAAAGATGGAGGTATAAAAAATGAGCGGAAGTGAAGTGGTTTTATATAGCCAAGCGGCAGAAGGT
>Ga0315284_10003778_pt1 | contig 21501 bp, 16 predicted proteins | sample YL17G09_16_MG_FD_203696 | JGI IMG/M metagenome (GOLD analysis project Ga0315284, IMG submission 203696) | Sediment microbial communities from Yellowstone Lake, YNP, Wyoming, USA - YL17G09_16 | ecosystem: Environmental > Aquatic > Freshwater > Lake > Sediment | place: USA: Wyoming | collected...
GATACTGTATGGCCCTAACTCGCCAATTGGGACCTCGCCATTTTCTGCCGCATTAAATAGTGCACCGGCTACGGTTGGTGCTCAATTTGCTGCCGTCGACAAATTGATGAATAGACTTGATGGTGCCGATCTTAAGTCATCCACAAAGGCTAGGCTGCCAGGAATATCAGATGCATCTGGCCAAGTCCTCGATGCGCGGCTTGCGGTGCCAGATCTTGCGGCTAATTCAAGCCGTGGTGGCGGTGACTCCTCATCTCGGCAAGATAATGGCAGCAGTAATCAAGGTGGTCCCCAATTTGGCCAAGAAAAGTCGGTCAACGATACGCCAATAAATAGATCTGTCGCTCAACCGTCCAAAACAAATAGTGCGCCCTCTACCTTCGCTGCTCGCGGCGAAAATGCCGAAGTTGGGTTGTCTCCGCAGCAACGCTTTCAGATTATGCAGAAGGTGATGAATCACGCCACGATGATGGTCAGAGAAGGTGGCGGCACTGTGCGCCTTGATTTGGGTTCGCCTGAACTAGGATCGATGCAGGTCGCGATCAACATGAATAAAGATCAGATGGATATGCGCGTCATTACCAGCTCTGACCGAGTCCGTGAAGCCATGATGGCTGAGCTAGGCCAATTAAAGAATGCACTGTCGGTGCAGAATGTTCGGCTAGGTAACGTAGAGGTCGGCGTTCAAGGTAGGCAGCCTAATGGATTTGCCGGTTTTGACAACAATGCGGGGCAGAACAGTGGGCGTGGCTTTGATGGACGTCAACAAGCGGACCAAAGATCCCAAAGTGGTATTCAGGGTGTTGGTAATGTTGCGCGCCAAAGTTCGGTGCGGTTTGAGCCTGTAAATATGCCGAATGTAATTACCTCTAATGGCGGTCGCATCGCGGTACGCGCATAATCTCTGAAGTTTAAGCATAGGAGCTGGAACATATGAATGGGGCTCTGGAAGCAAAATTTAAGCCCTTCGAATCGCCCTCTATTCGCGACTTTAGCGATGCGAAGGTCAACGATCCGAATGCGCCGGCTAAAGAAAGCAATAGCAAGGAAAAGGTCAATTTTCGCGACGTTTTGATGAACTCAAACGACGATTCTGCGCGCGACCGAGCAGCGCAAAAGAATGGCGACACCTTGCGTGCCGCGAAGAGTGACGAAGAATTTGCCAAGATGATGAGCGATAAGGCAAACCCTGATAAGTCGCGCAAGCCGCAAAACGAGCTTGATAAAGATGCGTTTCTTAAGCTGTTTGTGACCCAGATGCGCAATCAAGATCCGCTGAATCCAGATGACAGCGCTCAGATGGCGTCCCAGTTGGCGCAGTTCCACGGCCTTGAGCAGATGATGAACGTGAATAAAAATCTTGAGAAAATGCAGACCGACGAGGCTATTGGTCGGGCCGTCAATCTAATTAACTTTGTTGGCAAGGACGTAACCCTTGGTAACGGGAAGTTGATGATTGAGAACAGTCAGATGGTAACGGACGCGCGCGTTAAACTGGACCAGGAATCCGTCAACACTAAGATCGAAGTGCGCGACGGCGCTGGTGTCCTAGTGGCGTCCACGGATATCGGGCCTTTGCCATCCGGCGAGTCGAAACTCGAATGGAATGATGTTGGTAAAGACGGTAAGAAGTTGTCAAATGGTGCTTATACTTTCAACGTCGTTGCCACAGATATGAACAATCAGCCGATCCCCACGAGTATTGCGAGTACGCTAAAAGTTACTGGTGTAGATCTGCATGATACTGGCGGGGCATTCTATACCCAAATTGGTAAAGTCGGTGTTCGCGATGTGTCGTCAATCGGCGGCACAACACCGGCAAGCAATGCAGCTGCTAAGCCTGTAGCCAAGGCACCAGACGGTGTCGGACCAAGTGCTGATGCAATTGCAAAACTGATCGAGGCTGGAGCGGCTGGTGCACCGCCAGTGAAGGCGCCGGCGCCTAATGCCCCAGTCGCCAGTGCTCCACCTAAGGCACCTGCGCCTAGCGCTCCAGTCGCTAAGGTTACTCCGACGGTTGATACTAAAGAGGTGAACAAAGCGGTGAACACTGCACATGTGAAAGAGGCTCATTAATGCGGCGAAGTGCTCTGATTCTGCTGCTCTCGGTAAATCTTTTGCTAGCTTGCACAACGACTGCGCCTACGTCCGAGCGGACGGATGAGGTAAAGGCGCCAGTTTTGGTGGAGCCTAAGGCAGAGGTGAAAGTTGAGACTAAGCCAGCAAACAATACGGTTGTGGCTGCTATTGAGTGCCCAATCAGTGACGTGATTTGCCCGATGAACTACGCACCTGTGGTGTGTTCGGCAGGCACTTATGAAGGTAAGGAACAGCCACTGTCAACGCGCTTGATGGTGTGGGGCAGTAATGCTTGTGTAGGCCGCTTGCGACTGAATAAAGAAGCTTGCTCGCGTAAGCTGTTGCCGTCTAAGCTCGGTGATGTGCGGTGTGTACCAGATGCGACGGGTGGACACTGTCCGGGGACGCAGGCTGTGTGCAAAGAAAACGTCAAGCCATCAGTCTGTACGGCAACTTCCTATGCCGGTCAGGCTTTAACTGAGGACCAGAAAATTACTGGTGCTGCAAAAAACGAATGTCTAGCACGGGCCGCGTTACGTATGGCTGCATGTAGGGCAAATCTCGATCCGGACTCTCTGGGTGGCATTGAATGCCGTGGTGCTTCAGGGAGAGGCGGTCTGTGAGGAACGGTACATGATCTTTCGGCTTCTTTTGTTGCTTGGCTTGTTGGCATATGAGGGCTTGGCCTGGGGGGAAGCTGTCGAAGGTACGGTACAGATCAAAGGTTCTGCCTTGAAATCACTTACCTTCGTTTCTTCAGAAGTTTCCTCTGGCGTCTCTAACGGTGATAAACAAGAAGGAACAAGGATCTGCGCCTCTGATGCGGAACAGCGTATCCGGCATTTGACCGATTTAACTGTGCGAGTGACCGGTGAATGGCAAGCTACGAAGTCCGGCGAGAAGGACTGCCTCAATGCTAAAGACTACGTAGTGCTGAAAGCTAGTAGTGGCAGAGAGGCGGTAACTGGCCTGCTGTCGCGATCTGGGGCTGGATACGTGATTGAGAGCGCAGACGGTCGACGATTGGTCCTTCAGGAAGTGCCTGACGGGCTGAAGAGCCTACTTGGGCTCAACGTCATGGTCGATGTCAAGTCCATCGCCAGCCGTCAAGCAGCTGAGGCAACTAAAGTAGTCGTCTCCTATCGGTCTCTCCCCTGAGCGACACTGAGCTCCAAGGTATTCTCGCTTAATGCAGGAAGTCGCTGGATTTTTTGGCCATGGGCGAGAGACAATAAGGCTCTGATTCCTCTGGAGGGCCGATTTATGTGGTTAAGCTCGCCTAAGTTTAGTGTCGTCATGCGTGCGGGTGTGGTTGCTGCGATGATTATTGGCGCCGGCGCGTGTGGTCGTGACAAAAAATCAAAAGACGAAGTCCCTGCGACTGAGTCTAACGAGTGTAGCTATAGTGCTGCTGGCCAAGGCTGTGTCGTGAAATCCACCGGGGACACAGTGACCATGGATTTCTCCTCAGCGGTTGTTGGGCAGCAATATATTGTGGCTCCATTCGTATTAGGTAACGTGAATAAGATCGCGGGGTCTTTGAGGCCGCATAATTTCACCTTCAACGTGCGTACTGCCGGTGGCACGGCGCTGCAGCTTAGACGCAATTCTGCAGACGTTGAAGGCGGCGATAAAGACGGTTGGCAGTCCAAATTTGCAATGGATCACGACAAGCGATCTCTCGCCAACCGCTTTGATCCAAGCAAGGGAATTGATCAGGGAGAGTGGTTTTGGCAATTGGCGCGTCACCTCGACGGCGAGAGGCCGGAGGCACGCAATCTAGTTGGAAGCGACAGGCCCAGTGTAGAGGGTTTTTACCGTCAGTTAGCAAAAAATCCGCAAAAAAATAAGCTGAAGCGCGTTTTGGATTTGGTCGATTCTGGTTGTCCAACGGCCACATTGAAAGTGCCAAAGGCAGACGGTGCCAATACTTTAAGTGTACCAGTTAGCGATAGCTATGCTGATCCATCGGACAAGTTCTGTGTTGCCTACGTTTCAAATCCGGTGACAGTCTCGGATAAGGAAGCCATTAAGGCTGCGATCGCAAAGATCCTTAGAGTTTATTCCGGTCCAATTTATAACGATAGTTTTGCGTCTAAAGGCGCTTATAAATTTCGCCCTGTCTTTGCGTTTGTTGACGTGAGCGACGAAGATGTTTGGGATCAAAGCGCCGCTCTTAATCTTGCTGGTGCCTTTATTTCCTATACATCTGTGGCTGCTGGCTATCCGGTTATCTATATAGCCTCAGACTTCACTAAGGTTGGCTCGTTCGGTGAGAGTAGTCAGACTTCTGTGCTTAGAGGGCAGTTTTACTCTGTGATAGCACATGAAGTGCAGCACGCGATTCTACATTATTACCGTCTGAATCAAGCGGGTACAGCTTTGTCTAATGCCGAGCCTGTGTCGATTGACGAGGGCCTGGCGCACTTTATGGAAGATCTGTTTGGCTATGCTGCCGATGGCTTTAAGTTTTGGGCTGTGCCTTTTCTGCAAGGTTACACTGATGCGACCAATCCATTCTTGGTAGGGAGTAATGATTACGGTGACGGCGTGAGTGCGCCGCTTGCTCGGAGCGCCTCGCATACGCTGCTGTATTATCTTTCAAGCCAAAAGGGCGGCGTTACCTTCGATGCTAACGGAGAGCCCAGCGGTGGCGGCGGGCTGACTTTTGTGAAGAATGTCGTTAAGAGCGCCACTGCAATAGGCCCGGCTAATCTTGCGGCTAACTTTAGCGGCGACTGGTGGGTGACTATGGGTAATTACTTGGGCGCCCTAGCAGTGGACCATGTCGACTTGGGTGCAACAGTCGCCAAGAAATACACTGTCCAAGAGCCCAGCAATGTGGTCACTAATCTGACGAGCACCGCGGCTCAGTCTTACGGTATGCGCTTTAACAACTATCTTGAACTGGCAACGCACCCCAACAGTGACTACGGTAATCCTAAGAATACTCCTGCTGTGCCCAATCAGATGAGCTATTACATGACTGCACCGTTGCTCTACACCATCACAAATCCTGCGGAGAAGTTAAGCTTTCAGTGTGATTGCGGGGGTGAGACGGAGAACATTGCTGCATCTGTTGTGCGCATTAAATAAAGGAGCACATATGTTGCGACTTAATCAGGTCCTTCTTGCCTTAGCAGTTTTAACTACGAGTGAGCAGGTGCTCGCGGATCAGGTAAACGGGCTTGTTCGAGTTTCTGGTACTGCGGCAGCTAAGCAGGTGGCGATTACCAAGGAGACCGAGTTTTCCGGCACTAATCTCTGTCCTGGCGACAAGGCAAAGCGACTGATTGCGCTGGAAAGCATGATCGTTAAGGTCTGGGGCAATACTCGGGAGCAAAACGGCAGCAAGTGCTTTGACATAGGCTCATTTTCTGTACTCAAGACTCCGGCAGGGCGAGAGGCTATCGTTGGTACTTTGACTCAGCACGACGGAGTATTTCAGATTACAACTGATGATGGCAGATCAATGCGCCTCGTCAGTGTGCCGGACGGTCTCAAGGCGATGTCGGGCAAGAAGGTGATTGTTGATCTCAAGTCGGTGGAGACTCCTGAATCGACGCAGGAGTTGACGACTAGCGGTTTTAAGGCGGTATATTACGCAGAGTTTCCGTGAATTGTAGGTGCCGTAATGGTGTCTAAATAAATCATGACATAGAGGAGTCTGGCAGATGAAGATTCTAGGGTTGAGAAAAGCATTGTTGGCGTTAGTCACAGCGGCCTTTGCTTCCACCGCAGTCGCTGAAGTACGGACTTTAATCGAGCTAAATGGCGCCACCCCGACCGCTGGCTTGGCTACTTCGTGGAAAAAGGTAAAAGACGGGGAATACCAGTTCACCATCGACCTATCTAAAGAGATCGGCAAAGGCGTGGCCGTTAGCGCAGGCGCTGTTAAAGATTCGCTTGAGACTAAATTGGGCTCAAATCTCGGTGTTAAGGTGAAGGAACAGTCGGCGACGTCAGTAGCCGTCACTTATACTGGTGATGAAGCTGGATTCTTAGCCGCTGTAGCGAAGACTAAGATTCGTGCGCCACAAAACGCGCAAATCGCTTTGGAAAGCTCAACGTCAGAGGGTGGCATCAGAGCTAATCCAGGTAACCGTTATCCTAAGGACGGCGAAGTTAAGGCGACTGTCATTAGTGTGCAGCCAGGCGTGATCGTTGCAAGGGTTAATGACTCCAAAGTAGCAGACGTAAAAGCTGGCACTAAAGTCAAAATCAAAGCGGACGGCGCGAATTTTAAACCGACCAAAACCGTGTTTTTTGCGCCAGAAAAATTGGAAGGCGATACCTGGCTGCCAAAGGCTGGGTCAGTGCTAGATCGCTAACGAATTGGTGATATGGGTTTTAATGCGAGGCCGCGATTCGAGCCAAAAGTGGTTGCGAACGCGGCTTTTTTGAGCCGTAATTCAGACCATTTTCGTTACTTTTTCTGATCCACTGCTACGAAAGATCAAAGTACAGTGGGACAAACGTGATTTGGTCCGAAGTCGAACAGTTGTCGCGTGATTGAAGGCAAAAACTGCTTTTAATGTTGTCGTAAGACTTTAGCAGCAAATGCAAGCTACGCAGACGTCCGCTGGATCCACTTTTGACCTCAACCGGTGTTACCTGTCCATCTCTCACGATGAGATAGTCGACCTCGGCCCCAGAGCCCTTCGCCTGTCGCACCCAAAAGTAAAGGCGGCCGGCTTCGCTGCCAAGACCTGATGCTAGCAACTCTTGTCCAACGAATTGCTCCGCCACCTGTCCTTTAAAGCTAGCGACCAGATCATCTGTAGCCATAATGTCTCGGGCTTGACGACCACATAGCCGCTGCATCAGGCCAACGTCAATGAAAACGGGTTTAAATGTCTTTAAATCAGACGATGCGCCGAGAGGCAGTCCTGCTGGTGAGGTGCTATGAACCATGCTGAGCAGCATCGCTTTTTCTAGCAAGAACAGCGATGCCTTAGTGCGTTTCGAATCGTCATCCACTAACTTTGTGAAGGTTACCTGCTCGCCCACTGCAGCAGCGATTGCGGCAAATACTTGTGACACATTTCGACGCTGGAGTTCGCCGCTAGCGTACTTTGGTATGTCGTCTCGAAAGGAACGAATAAGCCGATCATGAATGCGTTGAACTTCGAGGAAAGAGCGCGTCCTTTTATAAGTAGCGACGGCCTCGGGCATTCCGCCGACCACCAGATATTCTCGCAGCGCATCATTTAGAGCTTGTGCTGTTGTCTGTGATAACTCAGAGGCATTATCCCATGCGGTGCGACGCGGTCTTCGTTCCACCAAAATGGCGCGATCTGTTGCGGTGAGAAACTCGTCGAATGACATAGGATAAAGATGCATGTAGTCGACGCGCCCAACCGGAAACGAAATCTCACCCAAGGCGAACTCCAAAAGACTCCCAGCTGCGATCACATGCAGTGCAGGAAGTTTTTCCTTAAAGTATCGCAGGCTCTGGATGGCCCGTGGGCACTCCTGAATTTCATCAAGGATAAGAAGTGTCCGACCCGCCTCAATACGGACGCCGAGAGACGCCTCTAAATCTCGAATAATCGCGGTAGGATTCAAGTTTCCGGCAAAAATGTTACGCAGCTCAGGAGCAAGTTCAAAGTCAGCAAGTGCATGGTTTCCAAAGCGAGCCGCTAAGGCCATCATTGCCTCGGTCTTTCCCACCTGGCGACCGCCTCGTAGGACCAATGGGCACCGACTTGACGCATTGGCCCAAGATTCCAGAGATGTATCAATCATCCTGGGTAGATACATAGAATGACTCCAAGAATATGGGGCTAAATTGGGGGCCATATACCAATATTAAGGGGTAATTTTGGTATTAGAAAGGCAAAAAGTGGTGATTTGATTGGCCGCGAACGCGGCTTTTAGTTTGCGCGCAAATTCAGTCTCAGCCTTCAGCCAAGCGTCCCATTCGCTTTTGCATTAGCGCCGAGTATTTTCTTTGTAGCTTAGTCGAAAGAAAACTAGCGCTGATGAGCGCTTGAGCCTGTTCCTGTGTGTTTGCGAACCTGCCGATCACCGCTTCGGCGACTCGCCGTAGGAGTCCTATATTTTCCGCAAACCGAAGGAAATCAGTGCGCGATAATTTTGATTTCTTGCCGTTAAGGCTCAGTGCTAGCTCTTCCGGATCAACGGATTCTGCAAGAATGAGTCGAGTCGACAATAGGTCATATGCCGGACTCATAACAAAATCATCTTGGTCTTGTATCATAGCGAAGTTTTTTAAATGCATATCGGCATTGCCGGTAATAAAACAAAACAGCGTTAGTTCAAAGTACCGCAGTAAATCGTCCCCTGGTATGGTCGAATATTTTTTGATCTGTTTGGCAACCCGCTCATGTGAGCTTCGGTATTTTTGTTCGGTCATGACCTCTGATAATTGGCACAAATCTTCGACGGCGATTTTCCGATGCTCGACTCTGTCGAATCTTTTAGTCAGGTAGGCCAATTTTCCGTCGGCCATGCGGATGAGGCTGTGAGTTGCTGTTTTTATTCCAAAAACTTGCGCTAGGCTCATCGTCAAGTGCTCGTTCTCTGGCAGCTCGGAATATTCGTGGCTAGGTGGCTTAAGAATATAATTTCCGCCGAGTGCTCCCACGATAGTGAAACGATCCGGTGACGCTGCAGTTAACTCTAGCGATAGTTTTCGCTGTACACCAGTTACAGCGATGCGCCGTGTAACAAGAACTTCTGTGAATTTTTCTAGTTCATGTTCAGTCGTGTCGAGATGGGGCGGGATCTTTTGACCAAATATTTCTTGCGCGCAAGATGAGTGAAAATCACCTTTATCTAGATTGCGGCAACATTTTAGACATTTCATCAAGTGCTAACCTCAGGAGCTCGCCGCACACTGACATTACCAATGCAGTCCTCGCATGAGGAAAGTAGCAGTCCCATGCGATCAGTCACAGCCAGCTTCCAGTTGCGACTGACGACATCTAGTAACCATCCCTCGGGAATTAGACCATCAAAAAAGGGAAAAAGTGTAGGGCAGCGGTAGGGCTCCGCCCTAAGTGGTAAAGTGCGGCTTACTGCTAAGGCATGTTCGTTATGCAAGTGGAGCTGGTCATAAGTGAAAGTAAAATCACCATCGATCGTCTCGATGATGTCGCCGACTTTCTCCCCATCAATGTACACATGGCCTTTGCGCATCTGTTCACTTCTCGAATGGAGCTATTGCTCGCGTGGTAATGACTGGGGAGCAAGTTCGGCTCCGAAATAATTTAGGACCTGATTCACCTTGTCCATTTTGAGAGTAGGTTTGCCGATCTCTAATTCGCGGATAAAGCGCAGTCCAACTCCGACCCGAAGAGCTAACTCCTCCTGGGTGTAGCCAAGTTTAGCGCGTCGACTGCGTACAAACTTGGCGACCGGTCCGAGGGCGGCTTCGATTTGCGCTGATTTCCTCTTTGCCAACGGGATGTTCCATGGTTGTCGTACCTGATCAGGTACAATAATTCGCATTATATATTTATTATACCCGTAAGGGGTGGAAAGTAGAATATTTCGATTTTTAGTACCCGATCGGGGCCCAACATGGTCGTTAGGTGTACGGTAAATAAGATGTCTAGTCTTAATCGAGCAGAATCTTGTACCGATGAATGTAGATACGAAAAAGAGGGTCAGAGATAACGTAGGCCAACTCGCCGTCCGGACCAGCGATACGCTCCACCACTGAATCGTCCAGCATTCTCGCCACGATCTTTTCGATTCCCGACTTGGAAAGTTGTTGAACTTCATTTACGAAGTCAGCAGCTAGCACGCTGCTTGTATAATGACGTCGGGCGAGGGCGCACAGAACCAGCCGCTGTCTGGCCGTAAACTTAACGTATCTCTGTGAATAAATAGATAGTGTTTGGTCAAGTAATGTAGTCAATCCGTTGTCGATATTTACGTTGTCTATCCTGGTCACTTCCGGGAGATCGGCAAGAAAATCGCAAAGACGATTGATACTTTCGGGTATGCGGTCCATCAAATTTTGCAAGTGGCGAGATGCTTCGATATCGATAGATTTCCCAACAGTGCGGAGGCGCGTCGCTATATAGTCGTGGTATGCATCATAGGGTATCTCCTTAAGCTCAATCGTGGTCCCCCATGAAGCGAAGGGCGCTTTGTTTCGATCGAAAATCTCAGCTAGCATATGTTGCTTGCATCCCAGCACGACGACTGGTGTCTCGTTGTCGAGGGTCTGTAAACTCTCGCGCAGCTTTGCATCGGCCTTGGGAATTGCAGCAATCTGCTGAAATTCATCGAAGATGATGAGAAAGCGCAAATCTCCTTCGCGGGTGAGATTGCCAATGTTGGTGATTACGTCCTGAAAATCGACGACGGAGCGCCCGGACTCCGTGCGGATACTGAACTCGCCAAAACCGCCTTCTGCAGTTGGGGGTTGCCAAGTTGGGCGCACGCGCTTAAGAGCGCGCATCCAGTCCAAACCGCGCTCAAAGAGATTTCGCTTGCGTGAGATGGCCGAATTGAACGCCTTAGTTAGTTCAAACGAGATATCATCCAGGTTTCCGATCGAGAAGAAATCGACATAGACAACGACGCGGCGTGAAGGGTCCCTTGCCTCCCAGCGCTTCGCAGCGACGTTTTTGACGATTGAGGTCTTTCCGAAATTACGACGGCCATAAAGGCGGACACAACGTCCGCGCTCCAGATGATCGTTAAGCCGATCGATTTCGGCGACGAAGTTGCAGATATCCTTTGCTTCGATTAGGCGATCGTATAGAAATAGGGCGCTCATTTGAAAACTTCACCATAATTACAGTTTGTTATGATGGTCCACTAAAAGTGGACCACTTTTAGTGGACCATAGAAAGTGGGGGAAGGCAAGGTACGGCGGGTCAAGGTCACCTAGTGATTGGACCCGACTGGACGCAATCAAGGGCTTAAGAAGATGATTATTGCCCGGTCAGTAGTCCAGGTGTTTTGGCCCTAATGAGAGCAGACCGCTAAGTCCGGGAACTTATCGCAAAGCGCTCGTTTAAGTAGCGCAGCCTCTGCCTCAGCCGCATCAGCACGAGCCTTGAGTTGTGCTATCTCGCTGTCTTTTTCAGCCTTGAGTTGCTTTGTGCCTTCGATCAGCACTGCTGTTAATTTCGGATAATCGACAGTTTTGATGCCGTCACTGCCCGTGCGCACTAGCTCTGGTAGTATTTTTTCCACTTCTTGGGCGACTACCCCAACCTGACGAGTTTGGTCTGATCCGTCTTTCCAGAAGTAATAGTAACCATGAAGCTCGAGTAGTTTATCAAACGCATCGGGGATGACTGCGAGGTCACGTTTCAGGCGGATGTCGGAGAAGGTATTCCAAGCGTTTGCTAATGCTACAGTGCCGTCGCCGCTGGTGCCGACTTGAAGGCGTTGGGTGGGGGAGGTGGTGCCGGTGCCGACGTTGCCGCCATTTTAAATTGGTACCAATTTTTTCCATTTGCATTGGGTCTAAATTGAGGTCTAAAATTAGACCTACTGGAGGCCGGTCAATGACGAAAAAAAAAGTTCATTCTATCAGTCATGTAAAGAGCCATTTAGCTGAGATCGTGGAAGAAATTAATACTACGAACACTGCCGTTATCGTGACACAAAATGGTGAAGCTAGAGCAGTCATTCAAGATCCCGAGACCTATGAGAAAACTCAACAAGCGATAGCACTTTTTAAGATTTTGTCTCTGGGCGAGGTTGATGTGCGAGACGGCAATTTGACTCAGCATGAAAAGGTCTTTCATAACCTTCGCAAACGCCTGAAGACTAAATCATGAGCTCACAATTCAAAGTGCTTTGGACAGATGCCGCGGTAGCTGACCTTACGCACTTGGCAGACTTCATTGTCGCGCGCGATTCTCTTGAAAGAGCTCATGAGGTTTGTGAGAGGCTTGAAGATGCCGCCAGCTCTCTTACATCCTCGCCAAATCGAGGGAGAGTTGTGCCTGAACTTCAGGAGCAAGGAGTCGTCGTATATTCGGAACTATTGGTTAAACCATGGCGGATCGTTTATCGGGCGGAAAATCGCGCCGTCTATATTTTGGCCATTATTGATTCCAGGCGAGACGCCGTTGATCTACTTTGGGAGCGCTTGACGCGATGATGACAATACAATCGCTCCGTCTTAAGCGTTTATAATTACAAGTAGCGTGGCAATCACGCTGCTCTTTTTGACTAACTGCCGCTTACCTTGGACAGCCGTCTTAAACGTGGATAAGAACACTTAAACAGCACATTTGCTGCGATGTCGACTTCGCGACTGTATGCAGCAATCGACATGCCGCTGGCGAAGGCTTCTTTTACGATTTGAAGTTTTTGATCTTCCGAGAAATTGCGATGAAGCTGAGTTTTGGTGACAACTTGCACGTCGGGGAGTCGATAATTTTTCATTGTCAGCACCGATGCCGGCAACGGTGCTGAGCGTCAAGGGGCCGTCAAGTGAGCGGCCGCGGTTTCAAAAAAGACTAATGATGTTATCGGGTGGAGGGAGCGAAACAAGAGAAGGGGTTAAAGCCCAAGGTACGCTTCAATGAATAAATTATACCCGAAAGGGATCCAAATGTGGATATCTTGATTTTTTATACCCGAACGGGACTTCAGATATTCGGCTCTTAGTGCGAGCAGACCGCCAAGTCTCGAAACTTACTGCAAAGCGCTCGTTTAAGTAGCGCAGCCTCTGCCTCAGCTGCATCAGCACGAGCCTTGAGTTGTGCTATCTCGCTGTCTTTTTCAGCCTTGAGTTGCTTTGTGCCTTCGATCAGCACTGCTGTTAATTTCGGATAATCGACAGTTTTGATGCCGTCACTGCCCGTGCGCACTAGCTCTGGTAGTATTTTTTCCACTTCTTGGGCGACTACCCCAACCTGGCGAGTTTGGTCTGATCCTTCTTTCCAGAAGTAATAGTAACCATGAAGCTCGAGTAGTTTATCAAGCGCATCGGGGATGACTGCGAGGTCACGTTTCAGTCGGATATCGGAGAAGGTATTCCAAGCGTTTGCTAATGCTACCGTCCCGTCGCCGCTGGTGCCGACTTGAAGGCGTTGGGAGGGTGTGGTGGTGCCGATGCCGACGTTGCCACCCTGAAATACGGCAGCGTAGTTATTAGTCGCGCCAGTTTGAGCATTAACGAAAAGACCATAGCTATTGGTTTGCGCTCCGACCGCTGCGGCACCGATGCCAAGTGCCACTGCGTTGGTGATGGTGTCGTTGGTGCCTTTTTTCGGGGCGCCTGCGAGATACAATGAATAGGCATTGGTTGTCGTTACTGTAGCGTTGGTAGAGGCTAGGGTTGGTGCGGCGATAGCATTGAAGGCCATGTTAGCAGCAGTGCCCGATGCAGCTGTATTGTTGTCAGTGAACGTCGGCCCAGCGAAGCCTATGTATGCGCCCGTGAGGCTTGGGGTCGCAGATTTAGCACCGCTTACGTCGAGCAGGGCTAACGGCGTTGTTGTACCAATCCCGACGTTGCCGCCGGAGGAAATTCTCATTTTCTCAAACCCGTTGTCATAAAAGAGTAAGTCACTACCACCAGTCTGTGATCCACCACTCATGAAAATCCCTGAGTCTCCATCAGCAGAGAATGCATAACCGATATTCATGTCGTTATTAGCGCCGGAGGGGGCCCCTTTGGCAGCGCGAATGCCACCGTTTACATGAAGTGCTGATGTAGGCGCCGTCGTCCCGATCCCAACATTCCCGCTGACAATCAGGCCATTACTAGGCGCAGTATTTACGCCCGCATAGCTACCAAGGGACATCCCACCCGATACGTCTAGTGCCGACTGAGGGATAGAGGTACCGATGCCGACTTTACCTGAATTGAGAACGCGCATCCGCTCCGTGCCGTTAGTGGCGACGACGATTGCACCGTTTCCGGCCGCACCTGAGTCTGCGACTAAATTAAGGTCTGTTGAACTTGATGCACCGGCGGTTGTAGCAGTCACTGCGGTCGTCATGATTGTGCCGTCGGGGAATACGAAGCCACCAGTGCTTGAGCGAATTGCACCAGCAACGTCGAGTTTTTGCGCAGGTGCAGCTGATCCGATACCGACGTTACCGCCGCTAAAGACGGCAGTATAATTATTGGTAGCACCAGTTTGCGCATTAACAAATAGACCGTAACTATTGTTCTGAGCGCCGACGGCTGCAGCACCGATGCCGAGTGCCACCGCATTGGTTACAGTGTTGTTTGTGCCTTTTCTAGGAGCGCCAGCGATATAGTTTGTATAAGCGTTTGATGTGGTCACCGATGTGTTGGTCGAGGCCAAGGTTGGAGCAGCGATCGCATTAAACGCCATGTTTGCAGCTGTAGCAGATGCAGCCGTGGAGTTGTCTGTGAATATAGGGCCGGAAAGACCTATGTATGCTCCCAGTAAGGTAGGTGCTGCCGATTTTGCGCCGCTTACGTCTAGTAAGGCCGCAGGAGCTGAAGTGCCGATGCCAACATTCCCGGTGTTTTTAATGGTAACCATCGTGCCAATTGATGAGTCGAAGCGAATATCATTTGCTACGGTAGCCGACCCCAAAGAGATTAGGTTGGTCCCACTCTGCTGTCCGATAAGCCAATTGCCGTTCGAACGTATCGCGTTTCCTTGTGCGATATTGATCGACCCTGCAACATCGAGACTTGCCGTCGGTGCGCTGATCCCGATTCCCACGTTTCCTTGTACAAGAAGCCCATTACTAGGTGCGTTAGTAACACCTGCATAGGTGGTGCCGATAGACATACCACCCGCAACATCTAATTTATTTACCGGTGCTGCTGTGCCAATCCCAACATTACCGTTGTAATCGATTCTCATGCGTTCGAGATTATGAGTTGCTAAAGTGATAACACCCGCATTGCTAGTGCCCGTGCCCGTGCCTGAAGCAAAAGCGAGATCGGTATCACTTGTCGTACCGCTTGATGTGCCGCCAGATGCAGTGGTCATGACGGTACCGTCAGGGAACATAATCCCACCACTTGTCGAGCGAATGGTGCCAGCAACTTCCAACATCTGACTTGGTGCAGTTGTGCCAATACCGACGTTGCCACTAACGGCAAGGCCGTTAGTAGGTCCAGCGGTTGAGGTTGAATAGCCGATTGCGGCGTTTCCGCTTACCTGGAGTTTAGAGCCAACGGAAGTAGTGCCGATTCCGACGTTGCCATCCGAGTTTATCCGCATGAATTCCGTAGTGGTCGCCGCCCCAGACGTCGGTCTGAGTAAGAATGCTAATGCCGACGATATAATTCCGCCCGTAACAGCGATGCGGGCGGAAGCTACGCTGGATGATCTGTTATTAAACAGCAGTCCAACGAAATCAGCGTTTGAGTTGTTGCTATTATTGGCCAGGACTAAGGCGTCGGAAGTCGCAGATCCAGTTGAGAGTGAAGAAGTCGAATAGGCCGCGGTATCTGTCAAGGCGACATTGAGCGGCGCGTTCGGACTCGTCGTCCCTATCCCGACGTTACCGCTGACAATCAAGCCGTTAGACGGCGCCGCAGTCGCACCTGCGTAACTACCAACAGCCATACCACCCGCGACATCCACTTTCGACAGAGGTCCGGCGGTACCAAAGCCGATACTGCCACCATTTGTAATGCGCATTTTTTCGCTGCCGCGTGCGGCAAAGGTGATCACACCCGTGCCAGTCGACCCGCTGTCAGCTACGAAGGTTAAATCACCCGTACTACTTGTGCCCGTGCCAGGAGTGGCAGCGGAAGTCATTACAGAGCCGTCAGGGAACATGATCCCACCAGTGCTCGACCTGATGACACCTGCCACGTCTAAGGCTTGAGTTGGTATATTAGAGCCAATTCCAACGTTACCTGTGAAGTCGGCACTTCCTGCTACGGAGAGTTTATTGAACGGTGTGGTAGTCCCGATACCAACAGATCCACCTGCTTGGATGCGCATTTTCTCCGTGATGCTGGTACCATTATATGTACTAAGAGTTAAGTCTGTAGCCCCAGTAGCTGCATTTGAAATAAGTGCATCGATCGCTGCATGGCGCGATGCAGTTGCATTCGTCAGCGCAAAATACAGTCCTGCGCCAGTACCTGCAGTGGTGGAAGCGCCCGCATTACGTAGGACTAGTTGTTCTGTTAAGCCGCCAGAAGCGCCGGAGTTTAGGTCGAGGCGACGTTGGGGGGATGTGGTTCCTATGCCGACGTTGCCATTTACCGATCCAAAGCTGGCGGTCGATAAAATCGAAGTTGGAGCAGTTACTGAAGCGGTTGCTGTAGAAGCAGCCCATAGAGTATCAGTTCGGCCGCTTTGCATGATGGTCACATATGCGGTACCGTCGACAGTTCCGCCAGTACGGCGCAAGCGCAAGGAAATCACGTTAATGTTAACATTCACGTCTAGGGCGTAGTCCGCACCGGAGAATGCGCCGTCGTCTGAGATTGGTTGAGCCACCATCCAAGTGTTAGCCGTTTGATTGTATTTGACGGGGAAGATGTAACGCTTCGCAACCGAAAAATTAGAATTCCCTACAACTACACCGATGTCTAGAGAGATAGCTGCTGTGTGTACGGTAAACGTCCCAAGATCGATCGTGTCATTAACAACTGTTGGCATCGTGCGAGTTAGGGAAATCGTACTGCTATTACCAACAACCACATCACCTGCAACGTGCAGCGCAGCAGAGGGGGAAGTCGTCCCAATCCCAACATTCCCATTATTTGCCACCCGCATACGTTCTGTGCCAGCGGTGGAAAATGACAACACACCTGAGCCCGCAGCTCCGATGTCAGCGCCTAGGTTTAGATCCGTGATGCTACTGCTGCCCGTCGATGGCGAAGCTGCACTGGTCATGACTGTTCCGTCTGGGAACATAATCCCACCAGTGGATGACTTTATCGTACCCGCGACTTCAAGTGATTGAGTCGGGACCGTGGTGCCAATGCCTACATTGCCAGTAAAGCTTCCGCTTCCTGCTACGGCAAGTTTTGTGGATGGGGCGGTAGTGCCGATGCCGACGTTGCCGCTTGAATCGATAATAAATCGGTTTGCTGAACTAGTGTTGTCGTAGATAAAAAACTTTCCACCTCCTAACCCATTGGCGTTATCAGTCGCTCCGAATCCATATTGCCTGCCACCTATGCCAGTTGGGTTCAAAAATAGCTGAGCATTATTAGCGTTAGTAATTTGGATGTGACCTGCGACTTCGAGCTGCTTACCTGGGTTGGTCGTACCAATCCCCACATTACCTGTACTAGTAATTCGCATTCTCTCGGTCGGCTTACCAGCATTTGGCCTCGTATTGAACGCAAGGTTAAAACCCGTGTCTCCCGCAGTTGCATTATTCTTCATCGCATGGATTGTGGCACCAGCAATTGGTGTGGTGCCAGTGTAGTTACCCCAAAAGGCGATACCACCACCCACGCCAGTGTTTGCGAGTGATGCGTCTCCCACAGCTAACCCTGGAGTTTGTGGTGTCACAGTAGATTCTTTGGTGGACCAAACGAATAACTTATCGGCAGGGTTGTTAGTTCCGATCCCAACGTTGCCGCTGTTTGCAATACGCATACGCTCAGCACCGCGCGTGGACAGCATGATGTCACCGCTGCCTGCAGCGCCAGAGTCTGAATTTAGATTAAGGTCGGTGGTACTGGAGCTGCCGTTTGAACCAGTCGAGGCAGCAGTCGTCATCACAGAGCCGTCCGGGAACATGAAGCCGCCGCTCGAAGATTTAATCACGCCAGCGACTTCAAGTGGTTGAGACGGAGCACTCGTGCCTACGCCGATGGTGCCGCTGACGATCAAGCTGTTGTTGGGTGCAGAGATTGTGCCGGCATAAGATCCGATAGCTGCGGCACCGTTAATATCGAGTTTTGATAATGGAGTTGTGGTGCCAATGCCGACGTTACCGTTATTCACAACGAGTGCAGCTGCCCCGGCGCCCGTTTGTAGAATTAGCTTCTGAGCTGTTGTTTCTGCGCGCAAAATCATATCACCCTGCGCAGCGCTAGCGGAGTTTTGACCCGATGCTCCAGCTACGCTAAAGGACCCGTCCGCGGCGGTCCGACCTACCTGGACAGCGGTCGGGGCCGTAGCTGAGCTACTTAGTACTGTAGTAACACCCCCCCACACTGTAAGGAGGCTGCCAGGGGCGGTAGTCCCTATACCTATATTCCCGCTATTAGTAATCCGCACTCGTTCGGTCCCTTTAGTGGATACCGAAATATTACCCGTACCGTTTCCACCAGAATCTGCCGCAAGGTTAAGATCTGTAGTGCTGTTGTAGCCGCCGGAAGGTGTAGGTAAAGCGGAGGTCATAATAGACCCATCAGGGAACATGATGCCGCCTGAGCTAGAGCGGATGACGCCGGCGACGTCGAGTTTTTGGGCAGGTGATGTGGTGCCGATGCCAACGTTACCACTATAGTCCGCCGAGCCATTGACGCTTAATGCGTTTACTGGGCCAGCCGTCCCGATCCCGACATTGCCCGAGCTCGCGACTATAAACGAACCAAGTACATCGAAAGTACCTCGTGGTGCAAAGGTACCAACTCCGACACCGCCTCCATTTGGATTGAGAACTAATGGATAAGTAACGCTCAGATCGCCCTGATAATCAGCCTGTATCCAGGCTAACCGCCCGCTACCTAATCCTGAGGTGGAATTTTTGATCCCCATTTCAAGCACCGAATTATTCGAGCTAGTCTCCTGAATTCGGATGCCACTAGTAGCGACGGTTCCACTATTTGCCGGAAATGCTGGGGGCATTGTCACAGTAAGAGGCGCGGACGGAGCCGTCGTCCCAATCCCCACATTCCCACTCGGCGTAATCGTCATCCTAGTTGCTCTAGTATTAGCAGTCTCACCCGTCACATCAGCCGCTGCTGTAGCAAACTCAATATTCCCTGAGCCACCAGTGCCCGTACCGTTACCAGCTGCAAGAACGAGATTTCCTCCCACCGCGTCACTGCCCGTTGCATTAGCAGCACGCAGCATACCAGAGGCGGGAGTTGCGCTATTATCAGCAGCGCCTGCAACATAAGTTGCCGCTGCTAAAGTCGCTGCATTCACTGCGGCAAAAGTTGGTGATGCCGTTGGACGAATATCTTGCGCTGTATCAAGTGTGATCGATCCAGCATCAGTCGTAACAGTGACGCCAGCGTTAGCTCCTGAGCTAAGCGACGCTGGCACTGGTGCAGTACCTGTTGAACCAATTAAAAGCTGACCATTGCTTAAAGCTGCGTTGTTTAGCGGCGCATATCCCAAAGCCGCAGTGATATCGGCAGACGTAAGCGAAGTGCCCGCCGTCACGCGGCCCTTCACATCAAACGTAACTTTCGTCGCAGTCCCTGGGAGAGCAACGCTCGCTAGTATTGCGGTACTTGATCCTGGTCCAGTAGCGACGACGTCGCCAGTGAGGGCTGTTAGGTAATTACCTGCGGGCTGCATTCCGCTACCACTACCGCTTCCACTTCCAGAGCTAGTGAGAGTTGTGGGTACCCACTGTCCACCGTTAAAGGATAGGACTTGTCCAGAGCTCGGCGTAGCAGCTGCAATGGTTTGTCCTTGCAGCGTGGTAACTCCTGGACTTCCCCAACTCAGGCGGCCGTTGCTGTCTTTGGTGAGAAACTGATTCGCACTAGGTAAACTAGTTAAAGACAGGCCGAGTTTGCCGTCAGCATCGAATGCGAGTGTTTTGTTGTCGACAGGTACCCGCAAAGCTAGTGGCACGTAGGTATAGTGCTGACGGGGGTATGTTTTCCCTGCTGCTGTAACTTCGATGAACACAGGATCGGTACCGTCACCGAAGATGGCGCTGATTTGCGCGGGAGTTAGTTCAAGAGGCAGGGTGAATACGCCTTGATTCAGTGTGACGTTCGCGAAGTCGATGGGAGTCCCAAGGGTATTTCCAGCACTTGCAGACGTCCAAAACTTGACCGTGACGTCAACTGGACCGTCGACGGGTGCGCCCGTTTGCTGCGTCAACCGGCCGGAGTAGGTCATAGGGAAACTTGCTGCTAGCGAGACTTCGGCAAAAAACGCCACGCACAGCGAGCTAGCCACCAACTTGAGGCTAGTCTTAAATTTCGATTTAGCAATACGACGTGACATAAGTCATCCCGAATGATGTCCACAGGCGCAGCTGGCCCTAGGTTTCCCCTCTATTGGCTCATTAAGGCCATCGGCCGTATGCCAGAAAAGTTTAGGTGAAATTTCAAGGCTCTGATTTTTATTGGTTTTTTGGGCTTGCGAGGTAGTAAGTGAAATCAATCAAAATCGGAAATCTGCTTTTTTTACAGGCACTACCCGGTCGACCGCTTGCGCGGCATGAGCCTGCTCGGAGTCGTGCCAAGACTTGTGAATGGTCTGTAGCGATGTCATTTCTGATTGGCAAGATAATCGTGCTAATAGCCTTCGTGAGACCGACAGGAGGTTCTTAGTGAAAATACCGAGACAGAAGATTGGCACCACGCGTAGTGGAGAAATCATTTATACATTTACAACCAGTGATTGGGATTTGATTAGGCAGCAAACAAGAGACTTTAGTGCAGAAGATCATTTCGACGCGTGGGTTATCTTTGAGCGACTAACCGTGCGCGAGCTGCGACGCCATAGTGATGAAACTGCCGATTACTTCCGATTTTTCCGCTATAGCGACTTTCATAGAGAAAGTATTACGGCCGGGTTCATACAAGCCGAAAAGTTAAGACTTGGGCTAGCGACGTCTCCGGATTTGGTCAGGTTCGCAGCCAAGCTTACTGAAGACGTCTTCCTCGATTAAATGTCTTTCGGGATCGATCCAAGGGTTGTAAACCAAATACGGATTTTTATCGCCGGTAGCTAGCTTATAGACGCGCTGCTCTGGAACATAGCGGTTAACGTAGCGATGGCCTGAGGTGTACGTTACGATGTGGTATTCCGGATTTTTTGCACAAAAATCGAGAAGCGATGGAGTATCGGACTGCTGAAACGTCCCTATTTGGCTGAACGGATCAAAACCAAGCCAAAGGATTTCATCACGATCAATAATGATCTTCACGGCTCTATGGAACACTTCGCTGTCTACCGTCAATTCTACGCGTTCGCTGTTTGCCACTGCGCTCATTGATCACCGCCCCCCGTCCGTCCATCGGAACAAATGAGGGCGATCCTTAAGCGGGGGCTGGATGATGGCTCGTGAGGAGCGTTGGTCGTATGCCGAAAAAGTTGAGGTGAAATTTCAAATCCCTGATTTTTATTGGTTTTTTAGGTTTGCGCGGTTGCGCGTGAAATCAATGAAAATCGGAAATCTGCTTTTTTAATAGGTACTACCAAAAATCTGCCTCCGATAAACGAAAATATGGCATTTCATTTGAAGAGGCAGGGGATGCCATCTTTGAAGGCCACAATCTCTTGGCGGTTGGAGTTGCATACCAGGATTACCCACATCAAATGTGCCTATCGGAGCTGTTGTCCCGATAACGACATGCCCTCAGATCAT
>Ga0315284_10003779_pt1 | contig 21492 bp, 19 predicted proteins | sample YL17G09_16_MG_FD_203696 | JGI IMG/M metagenome (GOLD analysis project Ga0315284, IMG submission 203696) | Sediment microbial communities from Yellowstone Lake, YNP, Wyoming, USA - YL17G09_16 | ecosystem: Environmental > Aquatic > Freshwater > Lake > Sediment | place: USA: Wyoming | collected...
TATCTTTTACCACTTTAGGTATTTTTTTTCTTTTCCCCATTTTAACTCATACGATATCGTTTCCATCTTAAGTTAAAACCTGCAAACTTTAAAAAGATACTATTAATAGCTGACTCAATAGATTTAACGTCTCCTGAATTTCCCACTAATTTGTCTCTAATACCAAAAATAATTTCTCTTGACGCCTCTACAATAGTATCTTTTCGTCCTCTTACATCTTCTGAGTTTGATCTGAAATAAGCTAAATAATTTGCATGTGTACTATGGTTTTCATACCCAAAATAACCAAGAACAATAGCAGCAACCGTTTCAGCTTCAACTTCACGTATTTTTTTGGTTGTTTCTTTTTTCAGTGTTCTTTTTTTGTCTACCCAGTGTAAAATTTCATGGGTAAGCTCATGAATAACAGTGGAAAATCTTCTAGCTCCTTCAGACGATTCACGAATTTCTATTTCTCCTCCGTGAGATACCCCACCAGCATCTCCCGTCTTAGCTTTCAAATCAACTTTTATTCCTCTTTCTGAAGCAAATTCAATAGCTGCTTCAACTAGTGCTTCAGCTTTTTTATCCGCCTCATTTGATGGCATCCACTGATCATCTTTAGGTGGTTCAAATGGACCGTTTCCAGATTCATCTTTCCACCCAGGAACTGGATCAGTTTGAGAAATATCAAAATGTGAATTAGTCCAAGAAAAACCAGCAGGACGCATACCAAAAGAGTCATATTTCTTAACATCCTTTCCTTCAGAAGCAGACTCATCTCTTATTTTTTTCATTTCAGACATTTGTGTTTGTGTAAAAAATGGGCGGAAAATCCCCATTGATTTTTCTCCACCCTTAACAGCTCTACCAACAGCTTTCCAGTCCTTGAATGTTTTCGTGTATGTTGCTTTTCCTCCAGACTGAAGCATAAGTATCATTTGATTAAAAAATGATAAATTATGATGATTTTGTGAAAAGTTAATAAAGCTACGAATAAAATCTTGTTTAGCCGCCTCATCAACTGAATTAGCTAAAGCCTCCAGTTTTTTTTCAATAACTTCAAGAGCATGGGTTGTTTGTTCATTCTTTGGCATAGCACCCATTTCTTCTCTTAATCTAGATCTCCACTGAAGAATCTCCTGATCTGCTTCAGAAGATTCTGCTTTTGGTTGCTCCGTAACTTCTTGTGTAGAAGGACTGTCAACAAGCTTTGAAGTAAAATAAGGATCTTGCAATTCAGTCCTATTAAAAACAATATAAGAGCCACTATTTTTTATAGATCTTTCAATTTTATCTAAAATTTCGTGTAATTCATCCAATTGTTGAACTGTTTTAATCGGTCCTTTTGTTCCAAATTTACCATATTTTATTTGAAAAAATGTTAAAATAAGATTTTTATGTTGCATATAAGCATCTCTTGGAAGTTTAAACGTCACATAAAACAGCTTATTTGTTTTTGATTCATATACATCCAATGGAACTTCAATAGGTTTAACAAGCGTTTCTGTATTTAAATCCGTTTGTTCGACGGGCTCTTCAACAACCTCCTGGCTTACGTCCGGTTCAGGAATAGCAGATTTTTCATCAAATGTTTGTGCATTTTTCAAATTAAACATATTCAATCTCCCTTTATTTTTTTCCAACCATCTATTATTTTACTAAAAATTCGTCCAGATTCTGTAAGGGAGGATTCCGAAAAAGATTCCTTTTCCCCTTCATAGAACTTCCTAATATCGTTTACTATTTTTGTTGAATTAATTCTTGTTTTGCTATAATCAAAAGAAGAACTGCCGTAAGATAAGCTTTTTTCAGGAATAGAATTTCCACCATGAGACATATCTATATCGATATCGGACAACGATCCAATAGCAGATTTTATAACCATATATTGAGATGGTGTTGGAGGTTTAGAAATATCAAGATTCAAATATTTGTTAGAAAAATTACATCTTATTGCTCCTAAATCCATAAAAACAATCATAGGAAAAAAAGATTCATCCCTATCCTTTTTTGATTCTGGGTGTCTTGTAAGAAAATCTTCCATTATTGAATCTGGAATAACTGAGTGTATTTGCCTATGGTCATATGCTCTAGTTCCCAGAGTTCCTCCTTCTTGTGCTCCAGAAAAATCCAACAAAGAACCATCTGGTAGAATAAAACCAGCACTGTAAATATCGTTAGTTACTGAAAATTGTTTTTTTGCCTCTTGAAATACATTAAAAAAACCTTCTCCATCTTCAGGTATTGCTCCAAAAACAGAAGTAAAGAATTCATAATGATCCGGATAAGAATCCTGATCTATTTTTCCACTTCTACCCAATAATTTGTAAAAAATTCGTTTAGTGTCTTCAGATCCTCTCCAATCAAAATTCCCAGATACTCCCATTTCATTGATTTGCTGCCAATCAGAATCAGATAATTGATTTAAATGCTTTTCTTCAATCGGTGGATTGTCTGTAGAAACCATTTTGTTGGCTTCAGCAATATGGTCGTCTTTATTTATTATAGATTGTTTAAATGATTCAGTTTTATCGTCTTTTCCCCAATCAGTCATATCTTCTTCGTAAATACGGTCTTTTTTATTTATTTGTGTTTCTTTTGTGGGAACAACTTCTCCAATATATGCCACACTTCCAGTAATAGAAGATGTAACTTCCCATAATTTCAACAAATCTCGAATAGGGATATCTCCACTTTTACTTAAATATGGTTTAAGTGCTTCTGGTTCATCCCCTTCTTCCCACCAAGCTATTCCTTCTTCGTAATACATTCCTTTATCAACAAGGGAAGGTAGGTCTGCCATTATTTTACTTTTATCTAAACTAGAATCATCAATTTCATATAAAGAAAACTCATTATCTGAAAATGCTTCATCTCCAGAGAGATACCAATATTGAGGTTTCCCTACAGAAAGAAAAATTGGCCAAATAGGATAATAGTCATTACTCCAATCTCCGGTGTCAGTAAAAGTCGTTTCTTCTTGTCCTGGAGAAAGTTTTTGCAAATCAGGACGACCAATGTGATAAAATTTTGTTTCCCCCATTGCTGTTTTATTTACATTATTTGCTGTTTTATTTACACTATCCGATAATGGCATAATATTATGTTCAATATCACTATACTCTTGAATTGGAATCCAATCCGTTCCAACTTTTACTTCAATTTCTTCTGGACTGATTGTTCTATTTGTTTTGTAATCTCCACCATAATGAATATCGCTATCTGGAATCATATCTTCTGTTTTTCTAACTCTTAATAATCTATCTCCGTTGCCTTTTCGATCTGCATAACTCTGGGCGTATTCTTCTGAATCTGAAAAGAAATTTGTTTTAGATGTCATCCCATTTTGACGAATATTCCTAAAAGAACCTTCACTTGTTCCATGATAAAGCCATATTACATTATGTTGCAAATTGTCGTATTCTTCTAATATTTGTGCTGTTTTATACCAATTATTTTTTTCACCAGAAGAAACATTAGGAAGTTCCTTGTTTTTATCAATCATTGAATCGTTTATTTCTGAATCGATTATGCTTTCTTCTTTTTTGTATACATGCATAAACCAATGATCATTAGATAATGTATAACCTGGAATATTTCCAATATAAGATCTACTTATTTCTGAAAAACTGCCAAATAAAAATATATATTTTGCACCACTGGATGATAATCTATTTGTCCAATTTTCAACAGAATGATGTTTAGATACATTAAAAAATCCAGATTTTCCTACATAGTTGTCAATACGGTCTGGGTTTATAATGTTATGAACCATTATAATATCATAATTAGAAGACTCTTCCAAAAAATCTCTACCTTTATTCAAATCTATAATATCAAGATCAAATGATTTACCATCAACAAAATCCGGATCATTTTCCGTTAACCAATTCTCTGCTGCATATAAATGAGTATCATCAGACTCTTCAACAAACCCAACATTAGCAACAGATAACTTCTGATTTGATTTATCACTCAAGACTGTATGTGATAATTTATACCAATTATCTTTTTTAATAGAAGAACTATTAAAACCAGAAGGTTCATGGTCTTCGTTTAATCTAAATCCATATGAGTTGTAAACTTCTTTTACTGCTTGATCAACATTTTCAAACTCAATACCTTCCCAATCTTCTATATGCCCTTCTGATTTGTTATAATCCATTTCATCAATTTCATTTGCTTCTGAGATCGGTTTCCATTCACCTTGCCACAGAAATTCAATATCAGAAGGGCTAATGGATTTTTCTGTATACAACTCTTCACCATAATAAATCTCTTCATCATGAACAACATTTGCACGATCAAACGGAACCCTTAGAATAATTGGGTGTGAAGCAATTTGATCTTGTTCCAATTTATTTCTAAATATAATAGTAGAATAATAAAGAGAATTTTCTACTGAATCAGTAAAGTAGATTTTTCCAAGAGAAGAATTACCTAAAGATCCTCCCCAATTTGGATTAATAGAGGGGATGAGACCCTTCTCTTTAATTGAATGAATTAATGAAGCAAAAGTGCTATGATATAAATATTTTGGAGTTATATCTTCTGTTTGAGCAATTTTATACCAGTTGTTTTTCTTTGCCTTGCGATACCAAAGCTCCTCTTCTTTCCCCCTTAAATTAGTTTTTACTCTTTGGAATCCCCAACTCTTAGGGAAGCTTTCATAGAAAACTTTTCTAGCTCTTTCACTTAAGTCTCCGCTTACAGTTTCACTTGTATTCATATATATGTTTTCAATCCCATTCTCTTTAGCTTGTAACCAAACATTTTGAAACACTATATTCGGCCAACCATTTATTATCCAACTTAATTTGTCTTCTATATACTCTAATTGTTCTATATTTAAATCTGATAATGTGTCTTTACCTTTTGTACTTAAAATGTTTTGATCTACTAAATTCTGCATCGTTGTTTGATCTTGTGATATATTTAACAATGCTTCTTCTTCCGTACCAGCTTCTCGTAACTCAAACATTAAATTCGGATTATTTAACATTGAAATTAAAACATTTCTATATCTATCTTGTTGAAGAATATTTATATATCCGCCTCTATTATTTGCATTTAATTGAATTTCTAATTCATCAATAGTTACCTTATTTGAAACAACATGGTGTTTTTCTTCACTCACTTCATCCAATATATGTCTAAAATCCGATACTATATCACTCTGAATTTGGTTAATTACCCATGTTTTATCATCTTTTTCATAAACTAATGCCCAACCTAATGGAGAAAAAATACTACTAAAATGCGAATATTCAGGTTTGTGTGATATAAATTTGTTTATTAATTTATCGTTTATATATTCATTATATAAATCTTTGCTCCAATCTACTATCAAAACTTTCTCATCTGCATCAGTGAAATTTTGTCCAGAATCTTTTTTCCACAAATATTCTCTTTTATTTAGAGTTTTTGAATCTTCAGAATTTCCTAAAAGTATTTCATCTATTTCTTTTTCTGTCATAACATTTTCAGCTAAAGAATATTGTTTTAACTTTTTTAATTGTGATTCTAACTTTCCTATCTCATTGTTTGTTTGCTCTTTATTATTTGATGTATTTAATTCTTCTCTTAATTGAATTATTTTATTTGAAATATCTAAAAATTTACCCTTTAACGATTGATATTGCGATGTTTTTTCTGAATAATTAAAATTTGAATCAGATATAAGTAAGGGTTTAATAAACTCTGGATTGTTTCTTAATTCTTCTGATATATATTTTAAAGTATCTGTATTTTGTTTTATTGCTTCTAAAACAAACTCTTTATTATTTCTTAATTCTTCAGAAGCATATTTTAAAGAAAACGAATTTTCTCTTATTGCCTCTAAAACAATCTCTGTATTATTTCTTAATTCTAACGACGTATATTGTAAAGCAGTTCCATTTTCTTTTACTGCCTCTAAAACAATCTCTGTATTATTTCTTAATTCTAACGACGCATATCGCAAAACAAGTCCATTTTTTCTTATTGCGACTAAAACAATTTCTTTATTGTTTCTCAATTCTTCTGATGCATAATTCAAAGCATACGCATTTTCCTTGATTGCTTCTAAAACAATTTCTGGATTATTTCTTAATTCTTCTGATGCATATTGCAAAGCATCTCCATTTCGTCTCGTTGCTTCTAAAACAATTTCTGGATTATTTCTTAATTCTTCAGAAGCATATTTTAAAGCAAACGAATTTTCTCTTATTGCCTCTAAAACAATCTCTGTATTATTTCTTAATTCTAACGACGCATATCGCAAAACAAGTCCATCTTTTCTTATTGCGACTAAAACAATTTCTTTATTGTTTCTCAATTCTTCTGATGCATAATTCAAAGCATACGCATTTTCCTTGATTGCTTCTAAAATAATTTCTGGATTATTTCTTAATTTTTCTGATGCATATATCAAAGCCATTCCTTCTTTTTTTACAGCTTCTAAAACAATTATTGGATTATTCCTTAATTCTAACGACACATATTGTAAAGCCATTCCGTCTTGTTTTAGTGCTACCAAAACAATTGTTGGATTATTCCTTAATTCTAACGACACATATTGTAAAGCCATTCCGTCTTGTTTTAGTGCTACCAAAACAATTGTTGGATTATTCCTTAATTCTAACGACACATATTGTAAAGCCTCTCCTCTTTTTTTTACTGCTTCTAAAACAATTTCTGGATTATTTCTTAATTTTTCTGATGCATATATCAAAGCCATTCCTTCTTTTTTTACAGCTTCTAAAACAATTATTGGATTATTCCTTAATTCTTCTGATGCATATCCTAAAGCCCATCCATCTCGTTTTACCACATCAAGCACAAAAGAATAATCACTCCAATTAGATGGATATTTGTATTTATTAAATGTTTCATTATAATATGCATTTTTATACCAATTACCATTACTGTAAGCAAGTCTATATTTATCTTTTTCTGAAGTATCCCACATCCCATCAAACAAATCATGTTGTTCTGGTTCAATATTAATTTCTTCTTTATTTCTCTTCTGTTCTTTTTCTTTTTCAATATCAGCTAATCTTTTTTTATACTTTTCTTCTAACTCTTCTAGTAATCCATAATATGAATCCGCTTTTTCATATTCCCAGTCTTTAGCGAAAACAGAAACAAAGGTTTTATTATTACCCTTACTTAAAATATAACCAAATATTTTATCATTACTATCTCTTTTTTCAGTAACATATATATTGTCTTGAATAAAACTTGCACCTTTTTCCAACATATTTTTAAACGGCTCTTTATATTCTACTTTATCAACCAATTTCAACGGACCAACACGAGTTTCCAAATCTTCAACGAATTTATCAGGCAAATTCCCATATACAACTTTCACACCTTTAACATAAGAATTGTATTCAACAATTGCTATTATTTTATTTGATCCTGAAAAACCAATAGGTTCCAAAGAACGACCTTTTGATGAAAAATCATCCTGATGCTGAATTGTAGATTTCATCGTTCTAGTTATCTGATCAATAAAAGCAGAATAACGAGATTCCGCTTCTTCAATTGAAGGAGGAACTGGAACCGTACTGTCAACAATATCAGAATATATTTTGTTATGTTCATCCCTTGATAAAGATTGATCTATTTTAGAACTTTCCTCTTCAAGATGAGTTCTAACACTGTCCGGCATATTATTATAAAAATATTTTTTCCATTCATGTATATCTTTATACATATCATAAAGATGAGCAGCCTGACGCTCTAACACGGTAAACCAATTTTTAGAAAGAATATCAGTCAATCTTTCTTTTAATTTATCATTAATTTGTCCCTTTGTTAAATAATTAAAAGATTTTATAACAAATTCAATGTAGTTCTCTTTAACTTCATCAACATATGATTGATTACCGCCAAGTACAGTAGCCATATAAACCGAACCAACAACATAGTCATTAGACAATCTATATGGAATCTGAACAGCCTCCTTTACATAAAAAGTCAAGGTGTCTTCATCTGGTATAAGAGATCGAGATTGAAAATCAATAACAACAATCAGATCGTTTTCTTCCTTCCTTCCGTTTCTAGTCTTCCAGCTACTAGATATTGCCGTCATAATATTTTTGGTTATATAAACCCCACCAATAGATTTCCTAGACGGACTATTATAATTACTACCAGGATCTTCATCCCATGTTCTTTTTTTTGGGTTTGGAATTAAACCCTGAGACATAATAGAATCAATAAATCTAGCACTAGTTCCGTGATACCAAATTCCACGAGTCTCTTCAGATTCTCCATAACGGCTTGTTTTATACCAATTTGACATGTGGTCTATTTTTTACCTTTCTTGTTTTTTCCGTGTAAATTTTGAAGCATCCCATAATTATCAATTACCCACGCAGTTATTTCAGGAAAGTCTCCCTGAACCATAGGAGTTCCTCTATCAGAATGATATACAGCCCAATCACTATCACCATCAACTATACGAATTGGAAAAATCATTCTTGTATCAACAGAAGGCCCCCAAAAAATAATTTGATTTTCTTCGTCTCCAGAATGATATGCTTTTACACCGTCACCCCAAAAGACAACGGCCTCATTTCCATACTTTCCATCGCTAGCTACATTTTTTGCATCTCTACTTCCCTCTTCAAATGCAAAATTATAACCTGGATTCTTTTCACGATTCCTTTTGTGAGTTGTTAAAGCCAATCCTATGTCCATATCCTCATGTCCATATTTAAAACCATTAAACGAAATACTAGAAGCATCATCAGTGAAATGAACAAGCCATGTAGGTTTGACATAATTAACAAATTCCATTGCAGAATGTGGAGGACCACTAATAGATGACTCACCATAAAATCTACTATTTTCAAACCATTTTTTAAATTCATTTATTTCATTTTCATCGGCCTTTGAAAGCCACTCATCTGCAATTTCATAATGTTCCCTTTCATCATCGTCGAAAACTAAATCTTTTTCTTTTAAGAATTCAAATATTTCATATGTATAAGCATATGGATCAAATCCTGATCTTAAATAATTACGAAGCCAAGCATTCTCGTTGCTTATTGATGTTTTGTACCAATTTTTATTCGATTTTGCCTGAAGATCGTCGAGAGTATCTACCCCTCCATCAATAAACCAATATGCCGCAGAACCTATACCATGTACTATGTTTAATGTGTAGTCAATTGACAAAAGAAGATCTTCTGAAGTAGAAGCATTTTCCAACATAGATAATGCTTCAGCAAAAGCCACCAATCCGTCTCTACTATAACGCCCATTACCGTACTCGTCTGATATATATTCATTCCAGTTTTCTAAATCTTCATCATTCTTAATAAAATCATTATCATCTAACAAATAACTATTAGCAATTATCTTACGAAGATTGTTGACAACCAACTCAGCCATAATATTTATTGTAGTAACTTTAACCTCTCCAGTTTTAGAATATTGATTCCATATTCTTTTAACATCGTTAGCATTAAGACGACTCCAAGGTTGTTTCCCTTTAGGATTTGATTCAAAATCCTCACGAATTTGATCCATTATATCATATAAAAGATCTGAATTGTCGGCTGTTTTATACCACCTTGTATTTTCTACAGCAGATGTTGTATTTTCTACAGCGGAAGGAGATTTAGATTGCAAAATCTCATCAATTGTAAGATCTGGATTCTCCTGATAACGATACAACATATCTTGAATTACTTCTTCTGGCACATCATGAGAATTTCTTTTTGTTAATTCTTTTACATCAAATTTCCAAGGAGTGTCTGGTTCTTTGATTTCAACTGAATATCCATTTTCTAAACCCGTTTCTACATAGGGCTTTGACTCGTAAGCACTGACATTAGTATTGTCAATAACAATGGGAGAAATACCTTTCTCTATTGCTTCTTTTGCTCTTTTCTGATTCCAAAGATGAGCTTCCCCATGTCTATCCCTGTCAAAAGCATATTTCCCATTACCAATCTCGTACCAAAAATCATCCGTTGATAAAACAATTCCATCCTTACCCAACTGCTCAGCAAAATGGGACTTACCGGAACCAGGAAGCCCACGCATGATGTAAAGAACCTTTTTTTTCTGAGAAGTTTTATACCAATTCTTTTTGTTTCTAATCGCCATTACATAAACATGTTCGCCTATATCAGTATATAAATCATGCGTCTTCCCAAATTCGTTTTTCTTTTTGTATTTTTTTATTTCTTTAGTGCCTGGAAAAGTAATATCAGAATGTCCACCTCCACATACCACATTTTCGTATTGCCTTTCTTCTTTTAGTTTTTTTGCAAAATCTAAATAAGAGGCTCTCAATTTAGTGAAATTCTTTTTGTTTTCTGGCACATTTTCGTCATATAGTCCAATGGCTTCTATGTTATCTAAATATAATGTATTAGATATTCCCAATCTAATCCATGATTGAGCAACAACTCGATTTCTGGAATCAAAAATAGCGAGGAATCCTGAACGAGGATTCTTATAACCATCATATACTGCATCTTCTGCAAAACCATCTATTACTTGACAACAAGATGTAATATTACCCAAAATAACACCCAAGGGATCTTCTTTTTCTAAAATCTTAAAGGTAAAACCACCAATTTTCCATTCACCAGATGGAATAAGCGGTTTTTCAGATATTCTTAATTTCTTGAAAAACTTATTTATTACTTTTTCATCATAACCATATCTGTCTAATGCTTCAGCAAAAGGATATTGTTCCGGCGTTGCATTTGGAAACTTATGATCTACTCTATATTTAGTAATCCCTTTTTGATTATCTGTGTAAAATTCAGATTCCAAAATTCTAATTATAATTGCGGCTGTTTGTTGATCTTTTATATCAGATCTAACAATTTTATTTATATCCTTCTGAACTATGTCAAATAAACCTTTTTCATTTTGAGTTATATAATGATTTTCAATATTTTCAATTGGAATAAGTAATTCCGTATGTTGTAACAAATATTGTTCTAGCTTTTCAGTTTTTGAAATACCAGGAATTATCATTCCCTTAGAAATTGCACCACCTCTACTATTTAGTAAAACCTCTAACTCAGATCTAGGAGTATTTAATTGTACTTCAAGAAAACTTGTCAATCCCTTTTGTTCTATGATGTCTTTTGAGAAAAACAAATATAATGCGTCATGGATGCTTTCGGATTGACTTCCAAAAACCCTTGAACTAACCCATGTTGTCATAAACTTTCCAAAAGCATTGTAAAGTTCTTCTGGTTCTGGATATTTTTCACCATTATTATTTTCTTCTTCGTTAGTTGTCCTTTGATTGTAATATTGTTTAGTGAATAAATCAATGTTGGTTCTTAACCAGTTTCCCCTTGTCCTTTTATCAACAGGAACCCCCATTCTAACTAAACTAGCAATTTTTTCATCTTTATCTATGCCGCCATTATAAGAAACATATCCTTTTATTATATTAGATATATTTTGTTTCATTTCTTCTGATAATTGTCCCAATGATTCGTCTTCTTCGTTTTCTTCATTTACTTTCTTTTCTTTTTTCTGTTTATCTATACTGTCTTTTGCTATACTATCTAAAAAATTAGGAAGTTGATCACCAGTGTAACCCATTTCAACCAATGTTTTTTCAATATGTGGACCATTGGGTCTAGCAGATAAACCATCGAAAACATTTTCCTTTATTTCAGAAATATAATTTGATAAAAATTCAGAAATTTCATCATCAAATTCGACTCTATTTTTCCATGATGAATAAAAATTTTCTATCTTAGCAAAACTAAAACCAAATATACTTTCTACCGGAATAACAATCTTTCTCCAACTTTTTTCATTTGGAAATAATTCTTGTTGTAATTCTATATATTCTTCATTATATCTTTCACCCCAATTTTCATACTCACTTTCTATTAGATAATTGCTGTCACTTTCCCAAATTTCTTTTATTAAATCATCTTCATCCAGTCTTTCAAGTGCATTATCCCAATTATTATTATCTAATGTTTTGTTTCCATCAATTAAATCATATAAAAACTCTAAATCATTTGAATCAATTGCATCATCATTCATATTTTGAAGTATTTTTTCAGCTTCATTATACTTTTCTAACACAGCATCTAGGTCTTCACCCAGTCCCTTTCTTTCATTGATTTTTCTGTGCCAACCATTTAATTGAGAAACAGAATCTAATCGTTTTTTTGCCAATATTGCAGCTTCTTCATAACTAGATAACGCTTTGGTATCAAAACGCAATATTTTTCCTAATAATTTTACTATCTCTGCAAAAGCTTCATTTTGTGCCTCTGGAGACTCTATAAAGTCAAATGAAGTAGCGGGAAGGACATAAGAAGGCAAGTGTACTTTTAAATTGGAAAGTAAAGAATATACCTTTTCTAAATAATTGTTTTTCAACATTACTAATTCTTCTTTATCATTTATTAAATCTGATTCATTTATATTATAATTTCTCATATAAGATTCTTGTTGCAAAACAGATATTATTTCATATATATATTCTGGTTGAAAATTAACATCTTCGAAGTTAGTATAATTTAACCCTTCATAGCTATTTATAACATTTGTAATTTCAGGCATAATAGCTTGAAATTCTTCTTTATCAAAAATATAATCTTTTATTCTATCTCCGTTGTGAAAATACGTATCTATTTGTTCGCCAGAATCATTTTCTAACATTTCTCTTGCGGAATCAGATACTTCATCATAATCAAAATCTTTTTCTGTTTTAACAATACTTTGGTTTTTATGTTCTATTTGCCACTTAAGAAGAAAGTTTTTAAATTTTTCTGAAGCAATATCTAAATTGTAATATTTACTCCACATATTTTCTAATTCTTCTTGATTGTTTATAAAATCTGGTTGATTTGGATTATAAGGTGGGGGAAATGGTTTTTCTGTCAATTCCTCTAAAGGTGGGTTAAACCAAGATCTATTGTTTTGTTCCTGTGAAAACTTATACCAATTTTTATTATTAGAGACACAACCACTCTCAACTAGAAGAGAAGATAAACGATTCCACTTGTTTTTAATTGAATTTTTTGATTTTATATTATACAAGGTACAAATATCCCTTTATGATTTTCTACCCAAATACAATATACTCTTTCGAATATTTACAAGAAAATACCTGCAAAACAAAAAAATACAGATAGGAATTTTGTGGAGTAAAAAACACCAAAAAACGGCGTTTTACCCCTTGACACTGGGTAGATCTTTTGGTAATATCTATTGAAGGGCGGAGAAAGGGGATTGGTAAATGGAAAATAAGACAGTTCTAGTCGTAGTTGATATGCAGGACTTTTTTGAAGCAGTAAATAACAAAAGGACCCTCATGGAAGTAAAAAGGCAAATTCAATTAGCAAAAAAAAGAAATGGGCCAATTATATTCTTGGAATATATAGATTGTGGAAATACACGAACAGAACTATTGGCTTTAGTAAAAAACTACAAATACAAAGCTATTAAAATAAAAAAGAGAAATAGTGGTGCAAAAGAGATTATTGATGTAATTGAAAAAAATAAGTTTGGAAAAAGAAAAATCAAAATTTGCGGAGTAAACAGCGATTGCTGTGTCCTAAATACAACAACAGATCTCGTTGAAAGACTTCCCGAGTCTAAAATCCATGTAATTAAAAAAGCATGCAATACAACTAGCTCAAATAAAGGATGGAATCACTATCCAACAAAAACAAAAAACCTAAAATTAGTTGGATGAAAAACATGAAAACATTTCATATAGATGCAACAAACCGGAATTATAAAATCGTATCAATTTTAGAATGGATTGGGGAACATGTTGGAAAAATAAAGACAGAAATAACATCTGATAACAATTAGTACAATGGACCATCCCCAATATATGATGTATTCGTAAAAATTGGGCCAGTATCAATCCACACAAGACATTATTAAAAGGACAAAAAACATGATATTCACCGAACAAATCAAAGAAAATTTCAAAGACCATATTGCAATGTTCTCAGAATATAATAATGAAAACACCAAAAGCTCATTTCGAGATGATACAATATATAAATTAATATGGGGAAATAAAAACGGATCAAATATATGTAAAATAATATATATTATTCAACTCAACAAACTGTTCGTAACAGGAGATCTTGGAGACGCCATATATATTTGGAGCGACAAAATCAACTTTAAATTCCTGGCAGAATGTGACCCACAATATTTCAAAAGCAAATGCAGAGCATCTAAATTTGGAAGAAACTATGTTGAATGGGATGATAAAATCGCAAGTAAAAGAATACGAGAATATGCAGAAGAAAATGAAATGGAAGAAACAAAAGAACCAATCATACAAGACCTTTTTGACAACATAGATACAAAAGAAGAAATGATGCATTGGATTGAAAATAATAGAGACGAAGTAGATGAAATATTCGGAGACAACTGGTGGGAATATCTTCCATCTGTAGGTGAAGTAATTCACTGGGAATGTCTGGCACACCTGATCGGTATTAAAATGGCCATAAAAAACATGTCCAAGACAGGCTGAAATAAATCTGGAAACGGCGTTTTATACCTTGACAAAATCAAAAGAGAATGTATAATACAGTTACTTTAAATCATATAAAATGATAAAGTTTTTATCTAGAGTAGAGACTGCAAGCTTCTACCATCTAAACTAAATAGTCCAGATTCTAACCAAAAGAAACCTTTCCTATTCATGTTTAAATTCCGAAAATCATACGGGATTTCAGGTAGGTTTATCTCGTGATTTTTACTAGCATTATAATCTGCGTCCTCTATGAGGCCGCAGTTATCACAAGTATAAATCTTCCCTTTCCGATTCGATTTTCTTACTATTCCGCATTCACTACATCTTTGACTTCTATAAGTAGAAGATTGATGAACTAGTTGGACCCCATTTTGTTCACAAATAGACTCTACTTTGTCTCGGATGAGTGTGTTCGTCCAATGAGACATCTTTTTACTAGTTGGATTCTTATAACCAATATTCCATATTCTCTCTAAATTTACTTTACAAATATTAGAAAAATCCAAACTATTTATACTCCAATTTATAAAATTCTTTCTATGATCTTGTGCTTTTCCAAATGCTATACTATTTTTCTTTTTTCTGCATAGCTTATCCAAAATAGAAGATAAACTGTGACCATGAATATCTTGTTTGGGAGTGATCTGACGATCACTCATATTTAAGACATCCAACATTCCTTGGTCAGCTCCTACCGTAATTCCGTTTTGTTTTTTAGACATATCTGGGATTTCCCAACGGAAATCCACACTATTATTCCTTATTAAAAATGAAGCTTTTAAAGTTCCTCTAGAAGACATTTTTTTAGAATGACTAGTATGTTTAATTGGAATTTTAATATCTAATTTTGTTTTTGTGATTGAAGTTAATCTTAAAAATCCATCAAATTCTTTACTATCTATTTTCTGATAAGAACAACAAATTGAATTTAATTCTATGTTTACTCTATCACAATTTGGCTTTTGGGGTATATTCTGTTTAATCTTTTTTATAAGCTTATCTAACTTCTTTTTTGTTTTGCCTTCTTGTTTAAGCTTATCTAACATATATAAACGTTTTCTCTGTTTCTCTACAGACGCATTTATTAAACCTGCTACTTGAGTTAAACAACATTTTAACGCTCTTCCTGTTAAAATAGTGTTTAAATTAGATTTCTTTATTATTTCACTAGTTAACATTGATGGTAGATCTAATTTGTTATCTTTTATATTAAAATATTTAATATTATTATCTTTATCTTTCCAAGAGTAACCATTGTTCCAAATATAATCTACAAATGCTTTTGTTGCTAAAATATACTCCTTTCTAAAAATAGAAAGATTGTCTCTTTTACTAATATTGGAAAATTTGAGAGTATGTTGACTTGACCTTATCATCTTGTTATATTCTAATATTTATACGAATTATCCTTTATATTATTTAATATTTATTATGTAATGTTTTTTATCATTTTATATAATTTACATGGAAATGATTGAACACTTATTTTATTTTCGTAAACCTCAAGTAAACCCCAATTGGGAGGAACCTCATACAACGGAATTATTCCTGGAAGAGCCATATAATAACGCTCCTCCCCTAAACCTCGTCCAGGTATCTTACGAAAATATTTAGAACCATCCGCCTCAAAGTCTCCATAAGTGGTTTTGCATTCAACTAAAATTGATTTACGACCTGATTTCCTAAACCCAATTGCATCTGGAGTCTCACGAGTCCCACCATACCATTCAACTAGAACAACCAAACACCCTTTTGTGTTGGTTAACCATTTTCTAGCCCTTTCTACAAGATCTTTATGGGTATAGTCCATTTTTCAATATTTAAACAAAAGTTTACTCTTGGCTGCTCGTCTGTGTGCGATCTCGATCTTACGAAGGAAATTTTTCACTTCACATGTATACTTCATTTTTACAGTGAAAGTCTCTGCCTTGCAACCAAATGCCTTCTCAGCAGCTTTGGCAAGGTCTGAACCTTCAAAGTCTTTTAAATTTGGCTTTCTGAACATGTTCTCTGTTCCGTTTCTTGTAGAATTTCTCTATCTATTACCTGGTTTCTCCACTTATCTAACTCTTCAGTAGAGGGAGTCCCATGACGCAACCTACTGTATGTTACATGCTCAACAACTCTACCAATAGCCTTTGAAATAGCTTTCTTTAAATCCAAACTGTCTATCTCAAACGAAATACTAAATAAACCATCTATCCCACAATCCCATGAATTTTCACCCTTGCCATTAAAAGGAACTCCCTGTGGTATTTTTATATCACAATAGTATCTCTTAAGAATAAAAGGCCAAAAAGGAAATCTTAAACGTTTCCATATATTTTCCTGAACAACCATCTCCCCATCATAACATCCCTCTGGCATGGGAATAACAATCTTCCGTCTTTCACTTATGTCCTTTGACAAGTAAATCATCTTCCCAAATAAAAAATCCTTAATATCAAAACAAATACCTCTCACCCACCAAGGATCTTTACTTCCCCAACTGTGGTAATGACCCCAAGGAATAAATGAAAACATCCAATCGTAAACACTTATAGAAAATTCTCTCTCGTCTGTAACCAAAAATTCCTTGTTATCAAAACAACAAACCCTCTTAGGTGAAATCTTATTTAAAAAAGAAAAATTCTCAAAAGACAAATACAACGAAAATAAAAGTAAACGAATACCAAAATTCCAACCTTCATGATCTATCGTGAAATTAAAACCAAAATATCTAGAAAAAGTTACCCATTCCAAACCTATATTACGCATAGAATCTTGACCAAAATAAAGATAAAACCTTCCATGCCAAGGGATTTTGCCATTAGACTCTTTTATGAAATGTTTATGCATTTTATATTTCAACTCCTTTTAACCCAGTATTTCTATCCAAATTGATAGCAAACGCCTTGTCTCTTCCTGTTGAAGATCTATCGTTTATCAGTATGCGATCTCCACAACCTAGACCCATTAATAAATGATCGTAGCAAATCCCAGATTCCTGTAATGTGGATTCAGTAATAGAACGGGTACTTTCCTTACGACCCGTCGTCAAAACTATAGTGTAATCCTTGCCTGACCACTCCCAAAGCTTTTCCAACACATCTGATAAAACCCTGGGATTGGTACTTATATAATTTGTTTGCTCAAACAAAACTCCATCGATATCACAAAAAATAGTCATCCTCCCACTAGAAATGACTGCATCTTCTCCCATAATGAAATTCCTTTCTGTGGCAACTTGAACCTACCACATTATACGATAAAGGATTCTCTTTTGAATATTCGAGAAACATAATATCATGTGCAAGAAAGAAGAAAATGTTAGCGAAGAAAAAGAAGAGTATATATGCCCACATAAAGCTGCATTTTTTATTACGGTTAGACAATTTTTAATTGCAGCAATATTGAGTGGATTATGCTGGATTATAACTAAAAATAATCATTATACAAAAATCACATTTGCAATAACAGGAATGATGGGATTGCCTCTATCTCTTGCATATTTTCTGCTTATTATAAGAAGAAACAAAATTCTAGAACTCACAGAACCTGAAAATAAAAAACAATAAAAAACCTCCTTTTTTTGAACTATATCTTTTTTTAAAAGACGGTGTTTTACCTATTGACAAACAAGCGTGGATTTCATATTATACATTCAGAAGTTGAGAAAGAAGGAACAAAAAATTTCTCAAAAGACGGCGTTTTACTACTTGACAAAAGGATTTTGGTTTTGATACAATAACAAATGAGCGACACAGATTTTGTCGACCACAAAGGACATAAGATGATTACAGATACCACAAAACCAAGAATCTCTAGAACAAATAAATCTGGAACTAAAATGAAAAAAAGTTCTAAAAAACAAGAAGTAAATCAAATAATTGAGTTCGATCTCAAAATTGAGAATATGCCAACAGCATTCCATCATTGTGTTGCAATAGGGTTTTGCCTTTTCTGTGAAAAAATGAAGGAATCTGGAATTGATGGTCCAAATGTTGAATTTATAGGTCCAAATCATATTCATATAACTGCTACTAAAGAAAATCTTATCAATCTGTATCAGCTATATTACAAAACAAAAACAATAACAAAAAAAGACAAAGAAGAGTTCCTTGCCCCTGACATATCTTGGTATTTTAATGCGTCTAGCTATCCAGAAGTGTTTATAAATTTGTATAATAGGGCTTTTTCAGAAGCCATTATACATGGTGGTATAACTAAGATTTTTAAAAATAAAAACACACCAGAAAAAAAAGCAATAGAAACAATAAAAAATATATCAAAGCAAAAGTCATGTACTATTGACGGATCTGTTATTCCCGGGACATATGTAAAAACATATGATGGAAGAGAAATAATTGATTCTCCTGAAAATGCTACAATATTACCGTTTTGGATTTTTGCAGTTGGAGTTTATGACTTGCAAAATATGGAAGAAAAAGATGGAAAAATAACATTTTCACACAAGGGATATACCTTTTGCCTTCCAAATGTTTCAAATCTTAGAATGTTTTACAAAAAATGGAAAGAATATATTAAAGATTATATTTCTGATGATGAACCTTTAAACATCAAATATCCCATACCAAAAAAAAGTGTTATCTGTATTCCGAAAGAAGGATTATATGAATTCATAGATTCAACGGCTAAGATAGTTCATACAAAAGAATTTAATAACAAAATAGCGTTTTTGGGAACATTTATAAATTTTGTAGAATATTATAGCATCTGTCAAATAAACAAAACAAAAACAAGAAAAAAAACAATCACTACTTCAAGAGAAACGGGAGGACTGTCATCATTTAATGTGGATGAATTTGAAAAAACTAATCTTTTTTTAAAAGACGGCGTTTTACCTCTTGACAACTCATCCAATTTCCTGTATCATACACTTGTTTGATCAGCAAAGATCAAACCAGGAACTGATAATCGGCAAGGAACACTGGTATAACGAAAAAGAAATGTTTGGAATCTGGCTGGTAAGATACGAATCGTATTAACAAAAATAGAAAGGAAAATAGAAAAATGTTTAATTACACTGGATTATTTTTTATGAAAATTGTGGACTTGAATGGAAAACCTGCTATAATACAACTATCTAATGTGGATTCCATTGTATCGGATCTGGTAACGGAGTTTGCTATCGTCGTATTCAATAGCGGGGAAAGACTCGAAACGGGAATAACAGTTGAAAGCTTTTGGAATACTATGAAAGAAATGAAATAAAATGAAAAATACTACCGAACATTACACTTTCTGTGAAACCGAGCATGTTAGACCTATATCCAAAAGTCATATCAGAAAATTAACTGATACCAAAAGTCTCTGTGGAATAACGGTCTCATTGAATCGTGATATACATAAACATAAATGTAATTTTAAAAATTCATTATGTTTAAAATGTATCAATATTTTTGAAAATCATAAAGTTTAATTAAAAAGAAAGAAAATAAAAATAACTAACAAAAAACTCCTGTTAAATGTATATTGGTTTAAAGACAATATAAAAGGAAAAAACCATGACGGAAGAATACATGTGTCCTCATAAAGCAGCATTATTTATCACTATTAAACAAATTATAGCTGCAATAATATACGGCGGATTATTCTGGCTTTTTACCAAAAACTTCTACTATGCTAAAATTGTATTCGGAATCGTAAACATGACTGGATTACCCCTTTCAATCATACATTTCTTCCTTGTTATAAGGAGAAACAAAAATCTAGGACTTACAGAAAAGGAAGGAAAATAAAATGGGATATACATGCTCAGCACACCTTTATGTCGGTTTGAGAATCGCCTCAATAATCTTGGAAAAAAAGACAAAGAATCGTGGATGCTCTCACAAAGAAACAAACAACAAGTTCTGCTCAACCTGCAGCAAACCAATGTGGGAAGTAGGAAGAGAAGTACCAGAATGGGTCGAAAATATGCAACATGATAAATTCGATGTCACAAGCGAAAGCTGTGAGTCAAATGTGCTGTTTGTCGGAAAACAAATAGCGGAGGTGTACGACAAAAATAGTGTAAAAGTCGAAAAATTCGATGTAGACAAAATTCTTACCAAAATACGCACCGAATTCAGTAAAGAACCCTGGTATAACGAAAAAGAAATGTTCGGTATCTGGCTGGTAAGATACGAATCTTATTAATAAAAATAGAAAGGAAAATAGAAAAATGTTTGAATATACTGGATTATCTTTTATGAAAATTGTGGACTTGAACGGAAAACCCGCTATAAGAGTGGAAGCTTTAGTGATGCCTGCTATTGAGGGTATGTCAAAAGAAAAATGGGTGGTCAACGGATATAAATGCCCTGAGTGTGGGTTGACTCCGGCCACATTCTATCGTGTTACTCCCTGTTTGTTGAACCCAAATGGAGATGAACTTTTTGAATGTGCCCAATGTTCCAGTGGATTAAGTATGCACCATATAACCGGAAATACATAGATCAACAACAAACAAAAGAAAACATAATGAAACTAGAACATAAAGAACTAAAAAGAGATATAGACCCATTCCCTCCCATAGGATGCTACCTTCTTGATCTTTACTGTCAATGGGAAAACCCGGAACATAAATATAATGAGTTCCCACACCAATTCACAGCAGAAAAAGGATCAACATGCAGAAAAGAAGCTCGTAAAAAAGGATGGAAATTTAGTGACGGATTTGCCACTTGTCCTAAATGTGCTAAAATCCTACTAGAAAATAAATCATTAAAATAGTGAGACAAAATGTCGCACCTAAAAACCGGAAAAATGACTTTCAAAAAATTTTCGAAAATAGACATTTATTTTCCCAGGTAGTACCTTTTTCTGCTAGGTAGTACCTTTTTCTATAAAGGGACGAATATCTGGAAAATGCCTATAAAAAAATTTTCAAAAATAGGACTTTATTTTTGGGAGGGAGTCCCTTTTTCTTATAGGGGGGCAAATATCCAGGAAACGGGGTTTTGCCGGATTTCTAGTATCTAAATAGAACGGAGTCACAAATAATAATAAAATAAGGAGTCTCTTTTTAG
>Ga0315284_10003780_pt1 | contig 21489 bp, 37 predicted proteins | sample YL17G09_16_MG_FD_203696 | JGI IMG/M metagenome (GOLD analysis project Ga0315284, IMG submission 203696) | Sediment microbial communities from Yellowstone Lake, YNP, Wyoming, USA - YL17G09_16 | ecosystem: Environmental > Aquatic > Freshwater > Lake > Sediment | place: USA: Wyoming | collected...
AAGTAAAAGAAGAAGATCTTGAATCATCCCCATTACCAGAAAAAGATCTAGCCGAACTTTACGATAATCTTATTTCAGGAATAGAGGGCGAGACAGGGGAAGACGTTTCTCGTATGGTTCAATGGGCTGGCTATAATCCAGATACCAACACACTTCAATTCTTACCGCATTCAGGAAAGCTTTACAAATATGGAAACATTTCACCGGAAGATGCAGCGCTTTTAACAGACATTCTTTCAGTACGTAAATCTAGCGGATCTAATTTTATTGGTGTTTGGAAAAAAGATTCTAAGTCTCCTATAGGTGCTGCACTATCTAAATTAATCAAGAAACTTCAGTCAGAGCGTGGCGGAAAAGGTAATGAGTATGAAGAGACTCATGAGCCAATATACAGCGCCTATGAGCCTGCAATTGAAGCTAAGAAAGAGAAAATGAGGAAGAAGAAAAAAATATGAAAGCTAAAAAAGAAAAAGACGAATTAGCTCAGATACTCCTATTTCTCCGAGCTTATGGAAAGAAAAAATCCAAGAAAAAATGATTATTTCCTATTTCTTTCCTCGATTGCACATAGACGTCCATGAAAATCTTTCATTTCTGTGTGAATCGCTGTAATCAGCGATACTATAGCTCGATTATCGTCCCTTGTCTCAGATCGATTCCAAAGCCATAAAGTTAATGTAAAAACTATATTACCAATCATAAATGTAGCAAATTGTATCCAGTCCATTTTATTTTCCTTATAAATTTCTATTTCTTTTTTCAATGTCACATAGGCGCATTTTAAATTCACAATCGATTCTTTCAAGTTTTCCGTGAAAATCCCTAGTTTCTTTTTTTATTTCATCAATAACTCTCATTGTGTAAAGAAAATCAGCTCTTCCTTGGCGTACCGACCAAAGAAATAACCCTAAATTTGCCACCACAATCGTTCCGACTTGATACCATTCCATTTTATTTCCCTGAGTTTCCTGATTTGCTAGCCAATTTCTGAATTATTGATTGATGAATGACCTCTATTGACTTCATAGATATTCTATATGGACTCCTAGGGCCTAATCCAAGTCTAATTGCAACTAAATAACCCTCACGAACAGCTCTTCTAATTGTGTGTGGGTGTGTTCCAAAAATACTTGCGACTTCTTCTATAGTTAGAAATTCTTTGTTAGGTAAATTTTCATTTCTAAAATTACAGCCAAGTTTCTTTCCCTGTGAAATTTTCTCTAAAATATCATCGTAATAATCTGAATCTTTAAGATCTTGACTATTTTCTTTGGCTGTACCTGCGTATAAATGATGTGGGTTGAAACATTTTTTATTGTTACATGTATGACAGATAGAAAAACCTTCTGGAATAGGCCCTTTTTCTATTAAAAAAGATAATCTATGAATAGCCCAAGTTTTTTTAAAAAGATAGATGTAGCCATATCCTTGATTGGTTTTTCCGATCCATTCTATACAGTTTCCCACTTTTTTGCAATTTTTTATTAAAATTTCTCTAAAAATATCAGATTTTTCTTTGTCCATAAACACCTTATTTTAAACATGACAAAAAACATTATGATCACGCTTATAAATCTTTGTGAACTTCTCTTCAAGTTTATTTAAAATTTAAATTTTGATGGTAAAAACAGCTTATGTCATATTCCAGATAAATAAACAACATATGGAGTTATATATGACATCACCTTTTATCGTTTCACCGATCAGTTATGGAGATAGTCCGAACGGCGGCGTAGTAATGCCAACAGTAATCGCAACTCGCGATCCGGGAAACAACGACAAATACGAAATCGGTTACCAATGGATCAATAAATCAAATAATAGCTATTGGGTTATCACAGGTTATACTGCAGGCGTTCCAAATTGGTCAAACGGAGGTAATAATCCCGCTACGACTACAGCATATGGAACCGTTAAATTAACTGATAATAATTCCCCTGTAGCGACTAAATTTTATGCTGATAATCTTGCTATTGCTGGTGCTCCAGCTTGGTCGGAAACGGTATCAGGTATCGGTCAATTAGCAACAACTACAGAAGCTACAACGGGAACAGATGATACTGTAGCAATGACACCGCTTAAAACGGCTGCTGTTTTTGCTGCACCTCCTGCAATTGGATCGGGAACACCTGCTGCAGGTTCATTTACAACATTGGGTGCAACAGGACTTATCACAGCTTCAGGAAGCGCTACTATTACCACAGGAGCTACAGCATTAAATTTAGCTTCAGATGCGTCTACAGGTGCTGTTAATATTGGTACTGGGGCAGGAGCTAGAACGATTACAGTTGGTAATGTTACAGGTGCTACAGCCGTTGCTGTTAATACAGGTACGGGTAGTTTTACGGTAACCTCTACAGGAACAGGGGACATTATCCTTAATTCAGCAGATACTGTATTAATTGATTCAGCAGGTGTTTTAGAACTTAATTCTTCTGCCGGTGTAATCGGAATAGGCAATGATGCAGTTGCGCAGGCTATTAATATCGGTACTGGTGCAGCAGCAAGAACCATTACCTTAGGAAATTCATCGGGAGCCACGAGCTTAGTACTTAATTCAGGTACTGGTGCAATAAATATTGGTACAAATGCTATTGCACATACTGTAAGTATCGGAAACAGCACAGGGGCAACTTCGTTAGTTCTTGACTCAGGTACTGGTGCAATAAATATTGGTACAAATGGTATAGCTCACGTTATTACAATCGGTAATTTGATAGGCGCTACAGGCGTTGCAATGAATGTCGGAACAGGAAACTTTGTAGTTGATGGCGTTGCAGGATCTTTATACAATATTGGGGCATCAACAACAACAGGAACAATTATCATTGGTGGTACTGCTCAAACAGGAATACACACTTTTGGTAAATCATCTGGAATTAATATTGTTGAACTTGGTGCTGGAGAAGGCGCGACAACGGTTAATATTGCAGGTGGCGCAACAGCAGCTAAAGTAGTTAATATTGCAACTGGTGCAGTAGCTAACGTTGTAACAATTGGTTCAGTGATAGGCGTTGCATCTATGGCGCTGAAAGTCGGTACAGGAAACTTTAGTTTAGAAGGTGCTGTAACTTCAACGTATGCGATATCTGGAACTGGTGCAAATACAGGAACTATCACAATCAGCGGTGGTACTGGTGCTCAAACAACCAATATTGCAACAGGTGCCACAGGCGTTAAAACTGTAAATATTGCAACCGGAGCGATCGGAAACGTTGTAACAATTGGTACTGTTACAGGTGCTGCATCTATGGCACTAAAAGTTGGCACAGGCAACTTTACACTCGAGGGTAATGTCGCTTCTACATATTCAATTTCAGCAACTGGAGCAAACACAGGAACTATCACAATCGGTGGTGGAACAGGTGCACAGACATTAAACTTAATGACTGGTGCAACAGGTGTTAAGACTGTAAATATTGGTACTGGTGCAATAGGCAATATAATCACAATAGGAACTGTAACAGCTGCCGCGTCAATGGCTCTTAAAGTTGGAACTGGTAATTTTACATTAGAAGGCGATGTAGCTTCAACGTATGCGATCTCCGGAACAGGGGCTAACACAGGAACTATCACAATCGGTGGTGGAACAGGTGCCCAAACAATTGCGATTGCTAGTTCAGGAACAGGTGCTAAGACTGTTACAATTGGTGCTACTGGCTCTGTAAATACAATAACAATCGGTTCAACAACTACAACTTCAACCACGACTATTAATTCAGGTAGTGGGAACGTTAACGTCACAGGGGGCCATCTTTCAATTGCAACTGTTGCTAAAACACTGCTTGTAAATGGTGGCGCAGAAACCGACTTTATCGGAACTGGAGTACTGACAGCAGGTCAACAAATTATTAATAATACAAATATTGCGGCTGGTGATGTAATTTTACTTGCTCGAACAGGCGTAGCGGCTTCAACAACACTAGGTGTTTTAACATATACTATTAGTGCTGGTGCAAGCTTTACGGTGACAAGTGTTATTCTGGGGACACCAGGCAGTACACAAACTGGGGATGTCTCAACGTACGCCTACTTTATCGTTCGCCCCACATAAAGGAGTACCAAATAATTTAGGTTGGTGGTAAATAATTCTTATCATCAACCTAAATCCGAAAGAGGAAATATGCTAAAAACATCCGCAATATTAGAAGTGAAAATTAATGACCGTACTTATGTGTTGACTCTTCCAAATGATTCGCCACTGGGAGAAGTTCATGACGCATTATTTCAAATGAGATCATTTGTGGTAGAAAAAATTAATGAAGCTCAAAAAGCAGATGCTAAAAAAGAAGTCTCAGAAGAAGAAAAACCTGTTGAAACAACTGAATAGAATGTAAAATGAAAGAAGTTTGATACGCCTAGCCCGACGGGGCGAAGAGTGGAACTCTACCACCTGGCATATCTTTTAATAGAGATAATCTTAGAGGGATTATGAAAGAATACAAATGTGAAAAATGTAAATCTGTTTTTTTTAGAAATTTTGATTCAAGACAACAAGTAAGATTTTGTTCTAATAATTGTCGTTTTACTTGGAAAAATTGTACTGAAGAAGAAAAAAAACAATACACTAAAAATAAAATTGATCGAAATGTTGATAAATCTTCTGGATGCTGGGTTTGGAAAGGGTACATTAGTAAATTTGGATATGCTTTAAGTGATTATGATGGAAAAGCCGTTAAAGCACACAGAATTTCCTATATAATATACAAAGGTGTAATACCTAAAAATTTACAAATATGCCATACATGCGATAATAGAGCGTGCGTAAATCCAGACCATTTATATTTAGGTACAGCAAAAGATAACGCAAGAGATAGAGATACCAGAGGAAGACAAGCAAGTACTCTTGGATCAAAAAATGGTGCAAATAAATTAACTGAAAATCAAGTTCTAGAGATCAAGAAAATGTTAAATGAAGGCATGTTACAGACTGAGATAGCAAAAGTTTTTAATGTAACCAAAGCAAATATATGGTGCATTAAACATGGGTTATCATGGAGTCATATTAACGTAAGTCCTTAGGAGGTAAGTATTTCCAGCAATATCGTCCGTTTTGACCCCATTCGTTCAATAGCGTTCGGGTCTATTACAAATACATATCAAAATTTAGGATCCTCTTTTGGCCATGCCATGAGGGTTCTTCACTTCATTAATAATACTGATGGTATTATGATGATTAGTTTCGACGGGATAAATGATAATATTCCTGTCGTTGCGAATACTTTTTCACTTTACGATTTGACTGCACAAGAAGACACGAACGAAATGTTTCGTTATCAAGTAGGAAGTCAGTTGCAAATAAAATATGTTACAGCACCTACTACAGGTACTTTTTACGTTGTTGCTATTTATGGAAAGGGTGAGTAATGTCTGGATTGACACCATTTGAAGAATTTAAATATGCCGTTCAAAATCAAATAGACTATATGGTTTCTAAATTTCAGGAATCGTATTCGAAATATGAAGAATCGGAAAAAGTAAATCAGAGATTAATCAAGGAAAATGAATCCTTAAGGTCGGCAATTCAAACATTAAATTCCAAATATGACATGATGGGTATAGATTTCGGGAATCTTCTTAAATCTCAATCTAGTTATATCAATATGCAGGATAGCAAGACACAGAATTTAGAAAAAAGTCTTCTGGATACCTCTGAAATTGTATGTTCTTTGAAAAATAATCTTTCAAACACTCTTAATGAGGTTGTTAAATCTAAAGATAATATCCGAATAACCGTTTCAATCCTTGAAGATTTGACAAAAAAAACGAATGGATATGATGAAAAACATTCTGCATTAGCTAATATTGTAGCTAATTTTGAAGCGCCGATCTCGCAATGTAAAGATGAAATTTCTAAAATAAATTCCTCTATTGTTGAGCTTAAAAACGCTTATAACAATTTATCATTGCTTTCAGCAGGTCTAGGAACGGAAATTTCTGGATTGTCAAAAGATTACAATGTTTTTTGCGGTAGAAATAAAGAATCTATAGAAAAACTCCAGGCAAATTTTACAGAGTTTATGAATGTTGTACCAAAAATGATAGATAGTAAAATATCAGACATTCCGATTCCTATCATACCCTCTCTAGATGAAGCTAAAAAGACATTTCAAAATCAGCTAGAACCCGTTTCATTAGATGCAAAAAACGCTAATCTAAGAGCCGTTAACAATGAATCGAAAATATTTGTTATGGAAAAAAGAGTAGAACAACTCCAATTGCTTTTGAATAAATATCAACTTCAGGAATAGATGAGCCAGAGTGGTTTTACAAAAATTACAAATGCACTCTTGCCGCCTAGTGTAGCTACTTCTTATATTGCTGATATTGGGATAGCAACGCCCTCATTGAATGTTTTAAATATTTTAGGTGGTAATGGAGTCTCGATAACTGGTTTTGGTAACACATTAACTGTAGCTATTGCATCAAATTACGCGGGACAAAGTTCTATAACGACTCTTGGAACGATTGTTACAGGTACGTGGAATGCTACAAAAATAAATGAAACATATGGAGGAACTAATCAGACCTCCTATGCAACGGGTGATATTCTTTATGCAAGTGCAGCTAATACTCTATCTAAACTTCCAATAGGAATAAATGCAAATGTATTAACTGTAGTTTCGGGTATTCCTGCGTGGGTAACTCCTCCTCCTTCTTATTTAAATGATTTTACAAAAGTTTTCATGTATGGGGGTATGTAAATGGCTAATATCTTAAGAGTACTTGGTCAATCTGCCCCGGGGGCTGCCTCTTTAACTACATTATATACCGTTCCTGGAGCTACTTCGACAGCCGTTTCAAGTATTGTAGTTTGTAATAGATCGGCAACAGCCACAAGTTTTAGAATTGCTGTAAGACCAGCAGGTGCAGCCATCTCAAATGAAATGTATCTTTATTACGATGTGACGATTGCAGGTAATGATACTTTTGTAGCTACTATAGGAATAAGTTTAGCTGCAACGGATAAAGTTGATGTTTACGCCACTCTTGCAACACTTTCATTCAATCTATTCGGCACGGAGGCCACCTAATATGACACAAGGATTTGCCGGAGTAAATACAGGACCTACAGAGGTCATAATTGGAGGCTCAAACGTCTCGGCATTTGGCGACCTAGTCACAGTCGAGCATAGCCCTGTAGTACAGTTAGATTTTGTATACGGAATAAATAATCAGACGGGCACAACGAGCGTAAACACTACAGGGATAGCCGATACAAATGCTTCTAGATTGCGATTACAAACGGGAGTTGGAGCAGCAGGCGCAGCTACTTTTTTTTCTCAAAGAATAGCAAGATATCGAGCTGGTCAGGGGATGATGGCTAGGTTTACAGCAGTATGGACAAATAACGCAGCTAATTCAACACAAGTTGTTGGAATTGGAAATACACAAGTTGGCTATTTCTTTGGCTATAACGGCACTGCTTTTGGACTCAGCAGACGAAATGGTGGATCTGATAACTGGACAGCTCAAACGGCCTGGAATGGCGATACATGCGACGGCTCAGGGGCTTCTGGATTCAATTGGAATAAGACTTTTGGAAACGTGATGATGATCCGCTATCCATTTTTAGGTTACGGTGATATTACTTACTGGGTACAAAATCCAGTGACAGGAGCTTGGATACTTTGCCATACAATTCAATATGCTAATACAAGTATTTCAGTACAGGTATCCAATCCTTCATTTCCATTTTATGCGAATGTAGTCAATTCAGGAAGTACAACTAATATACTCATGTATGTTGGATCGGTAGGCGTTTTTATCTCAGGGGTGAGAGAATTTCTTGCGGCGCAATTTGCTACGGATTCATTAAAGAATACCATTACAACAGAAGCGAATCTACTGAACTTGAGAAATTGCACAACATACAACACTGTGACAAATTCCGGAGTTATTCGATTAAGATCAATAAGTGCTGCAACCGATAATGGCAACGGTCTTGCTACAATAAGATTAAAAAGGGGCGTCACAATAGGAGGCTCTCCTTCGTTTGCTCCTATTAGCGGAACGACGGCAGACCAAGGCGTTACTATTACTTCTGGTAACTCAATAGCTTCTGTTGATGTAGCGGGTACCGGAACTACAGGAACATTACTATTTAACATATGTTTAGCGAGAAACTCAAACGTAGTTTATGACCTTACTCCTTTTAAAATTTTTATTGCTCCCGGAGAAACATTAACGGTAACTGCGTTTTCAGCAGTTTCAGCAAGCATACAAGTGGCCCTGAATTGGAATGAAGATGTCTAAGTAAAAGAGAATGTAGATGACCCAAAGAAAAATGAAATGAAAGTAGGTAAATCATGAGTCAAGCAGGTTCTTTAAGAGGTAGCGGATCGGGTCCAGGCGGCTCAGATTTACATGTCGCTAGATATATTGTTAGTGCCGGAGGCGGAACAGATGGAGCTAATTACACAACTATTGCTTCAGCTTATGCAGCAGCAGTAGCAAAAGGCGGAAATCAAACCGTATTCATCCAACCTGGCACATATACGGAGAATATCACATTATCCGCTGGGGTTAATTTAGCAGCGTTTAATTGTGATGCTCTTCCTCCAAGTGTAACAATTAACGGCAAATGTTCGGCTTCATTTTCTGGAGCATGTGCAATATCTGGAATTTGCTTACAAACAAATGGAGATTATTTCATAGAGGTTAGCGGTGCTAATGCTACACGTGTAGAGTTGATTCATTGCAGGTTAAGCGCTACAAATAATACAGGTATTCATGTAACAAATTCAAACGGAAATGGTGGTCTTTATATCAGATATTGTAACGGACAACTCGCAAATGCTGCCATAGCTTTTTTTACACTTACTTCGACGGCAGGTATACAATTTACGGGTGGAATTTTTGAAAACTTGGGAAGTACAACTGTTTCCACAAGTAGCGGGAATGGTGGTGTATCATTTTATAATTGCTTTATTGGTTGGCCTGTTACGACATCATCATCAGGTGCATTTACCGCTTTAAATTGTCAATTTTCATTTACTTCTCCATCAACATTAACGATAGGTAATTCGGGAGGATCATATTTGATTAACAGTTGGGTTTATACTCAGAGTGCTAGTGCTATTTCTGTTGGAGCAGGAGCATCGTTGAAATGTGCTAATTGTGCTATTGACAGCACAAACACAAATGCGATTACGGGAGCTGGAACGCTTCAATATGGATTATTAACATTTACAAATTCATCATCTACAGTAAATACATCAACGCTCATACCATTAGCAACATTAATTTAGAGGGAACATGGCAACATTAGGAAGCAATACAAGCGGACACTTATTTGACACAACATTTACAACAGGCGGTGTTCTTTATTCCGCTGCAAATGGAGTAATAACAAGCACCAATGCCGGAACAATTGGACAAGTTCTAACTTCAAATGGTGCAGGTATAGCCCCTACATATCAAACTATTTCATCGGGTACAACCTGTGTTTTTTCAGCTTATTTAAATTCTACAGTCAGTGATGTAACAGGCGACGGCACATTGTATAATATAATATTTAACTCTACGTTAGTTAACACTGGATCAAATTACGATACAGGTACAGGGGTTTTTACTGCTCCCGTTACGGGTAATTACCAATTTAATTGTACGGTTTATCTTTCTGGTCTTTTGATAACCCATACTGAAGGTATAATTTTAATGAGGGGAAGCGTTAGAGAACTTAGGTCAACTGTAGGTAATTTTGGGGCAGCTGCGGTGTCGTACAGTGATTTTGCGACAAGTGGATCATGTTTAATTAGAATGAGTGCCGGTGAAACTTTTTTCATTACTGCTTTTGTAAATAATGGAACAAAAGTTGTAGATGTTATTGGATCAAATGGATCACCTGATCTTAGGTCAATTTTTTCAGGATTCTTAATACTATAAGGAAATTTTATGACACAAGAAACAAAAAAACAGAAATCCAAAATAAAAAAAGTGATGAGAGAAGCTAAAGCAGGGAAGCTTCACAGTGGGTCAAAATCAGGGCCAATCGTTACAAAACCTTCTCAGAAAATTGCGATAGCTCTCTCAGAAGCTGGTGTAAGCAAGAAAAAATGAGCATGTAAAGCCGCTTTACATTGAAAAAAATCAGACCAGATATTTGTTAAAATGATAGTGGTAGTAGTCTGAATAATTTTTCATTCTCTCCCTAAATTTTTCCTCTTCATCTTCTGATTTTTCTTTTACTTCATATTTCCACGGCTCTAACAAACACAAAACAGTATCTTCGTTGTGATGAATTTCACGCATGATATCTTGCTCAATTTCGATTCCCTCTATCACTTCTTCTAAAATAATTGGAACCGCTGAACACGCCGACAATACAACTAAAGCGAATAATGATATAACTTTCATGAAATCTCCAACATTTTATTTGTATCAAATTTTTGCTTTCCTTAGATTGATATCAGATAACCAAAAAAAAGGAAATATCATATGGGCGACAAAGCTAAAAAACTGAAAAAAAAGGTTAAAATACATCTGCAGCATGATGTTAAAGAATCTAAAAATTCTATAAAAGAAGACAAAAAATTAATGAAGAAGGTTTAAACATGGACAAAAAAATCAAGAAACTTGAGAGTAAGGAAAAAGCCCTTCTTAAGGGCACTAAAAGCCTATTGAAACAAGATAAAAAAAATGACAAGATCATAGATCGTGCTAAAATGAAGAAATGCTAAATATTGAAATGAAAAATACTTTTTTATTCGAAGAAGTCGAGAAAGCTTTCACAGATGGGTCTATCTCTTTGACTTCATTTGCAGAAATTCTTGCCGAAAATTTTGGTAAGAAGAAAGCTAGAAAAATTCTCCGTAGAAATTTAGAGATAAAGTTAAAAGAAATGCAGATGTCCTTGGAACAACGCCAAGAGCATCTGCTTTTAATCTCACTTCTCATTTAGAACGGTCTTTCAATAAATCAACAAACATTTGATAAAGACGGTCAATTCTTTGACCTTGTGCATCGATTCTTTCCCCTTGAGATTTTAAGTCTGAATCTAACTTAACTAACCCTTCTTTGATGTCATGTGTAAAATACCAAGCTATGGCCGCCATAGCTATCATTGTCTGCCAATTTAAATTTATTATGTATTCTAAAATATCCATTATTTTTTCTCCTTAAATTTCCATTCTTCCGGAGGATTCATCGTGCACATGTTTATGTAAAATTCTTGCTCCTTCTCGATTATTTCCGCTTGTTTAATAAGATCTGGGTAGATCGGCTCTATAGCAAACACATGCTCTTTGTGGTCTGGATTATAGCTAAAATAATAGCATATGTCACATCCAGTAACTAGCAGGCAGTGCTGCATTTGGTCTATATAGTAAGGGGAAATAACTCCATTTATGGCTTCTTCATGCGACCGTATCGAAGGACACTTAATTTCGCACATATAACGCCCACATTCCGACAAACCATCTAAGCTTGCCATCATGAAGGGGTGTCTTTCACTAATCACCACAGCAGGCTTAAAATCAATCTCAACAAATTTGTTTAACATTAACCTTGCAGGTTCTTCGAGAAGTGAACCCCTTTTCATTCTTTCGTTTAATTCGTCTGGTTTTTTGATACCTAATTTTTGCTCCCATAACTCCATCTTAGTTTTGAAAGGAGATGAGTTTAAGATTATAGGGCAGTCTGTGCCAGTTATTTTAGATTGTCTAAGGGCCAACCAATCGGTCGACCCCTGACTTACTTCGAGAATCTCCATTAGATAACCCCTGTTGAGTTTAATTCGATATTCCTTGTAATAGCCGTCATTGTCGGATGATAGTGACTAGAAAGCAGGTTTTCATATTCTGTGACTTTCCAATTATTCCTCATATATTTGTCAAAATTCTCTCTAAACTGATCATCAGTCTGTGCCAAGCCTTTCATAATTTCCGTTAATTCTTCAAATGATATTTTTTCATTTTGTTTTGCTTCCGCATTTAAAGCAGGTTGAAAATGATCCACATTTGCTGAAATTGTCTTATCTTGGTCTTTTAAGCATGGTATACTAGGCTTATTCATCGTAAAAGTTTTCACAGTCTCAGGATTATGTGTGATATCAACGCATTCCGCTTGTTGCAAATCTTTTTCCTGCAAGTTTACTTGCTCCATGCGCTCTACTTCTTTAGCTTCTTTTATCTCACCCTCAACATAACATTGGCCTATTACATCTGGAAACAATCGACGACCTAAACGGCTCATGCATCTGTTATATAACATGTCACTAGGATATTTTTTCCAAGTATTCGAACCCCATAATCCTGCTTTTTCAGCATCTTGTTTGGTAAATGAAACCTCAAATGAATCCCCATCAGTTCTTGTTCCGTTAAGCGTGCAACATTCATCATCTGATCTCACTACTTTAATGCTATGGCCAGCTCTTCGTATCAATCCATTCATAAGCCTAGCGGATATCTCTACCTTGCCTTGAATTGACCAAATTCCGCCGTTTAAAGCCTGGCATGGGCCTACACCTAATTCTTTAGCCGTAAGTAAGATCATCATAATTTTAGATTCACCTCCGATTCCTCCATACAATCCCGATGAATGAGCAGTGCGAGCTATCAAAGCGACAGATTGTAACTCTACCTGAGACGGAAAGTTATTATTTATTGTTGTTATTTCGTTAGACATTATTTTTTCCTTTACTCATAAAAATTAATTTGTATCATAAGGATCGTATGTTACATACATACGCTCCTAATAGTTTTGTTTTTTTCATTCATTTGGTCTGGGAGGGGGTTTCATGTTAGGTTACCCCCTCTTCTTTCTACTCAAGACATTCACTGCAATACCCACAACGACATTTTCCGTTATAAACTTCGCCGTCATCATCTAAACGTAACTCCATACCATCTTCGTCATAATCATCACATTCCATCTCAAACAAATATTCATAATCTAGATTCATTTTTTCTCCTTGCGTTATTTTCGTTTTTTCGTTATGTTCTTAAATATACACAAAACGTGTATTTAATGCCAACACAAAAAGAGAAAAATATGAAAAAATTACAAACTTACATAAACGAAAATGGGTTAAAACATAGCTGGTTTGCAGGAAAAATAGGGATCAGCCCGACACAATTGTCATATTTATTGAACAATCATCGGAAACCGTCATTACAATTGGCTGTCAAAATAGATAGAGAAACGAAAGGGAAAGTATCAGTCTATGACTGGGAATTAATTCACCCAAAAAATCACGGCTGCGCAACTAGCCACGCAAAAAAAAAGGAGAATGATGACAGCTAAAAGCCTAAAATCTGAGTCATATTGAAGGGCTAAAATCAACTCTTGAAGTACTTCTCGCATAGATTTTCCGTTTATGCAAAAAGTACCACGTGAGCTAATTATTTAAAATAAAAATATGTTCATTGAAATTAATTTTGGACAACTGTATGAAAATTGAGGGCAACGCTGCTTAGGACGAAACCCTCAAAAAAAAGGAATAATAAAATTGAATACGCACGTTTTATACTCCTATTCCGATTTAAAAATCAATATTTTTCTTTAGAAATCACTATGAAATTAAAACAAAATCCGCATATTTGCTCCGATTGCTATGACAAAATATCCTCTCTAGGGTTCCCTTGCACAATTTTGGTGGATTTAGCTGTGGGCTATTTCCTTCAACAAAAATTCTACATTCTAACAGAGCAACACGTCGATGATTACATGTATAAACAACCGCTCCTTTATCTCGAGCGTAAAGGGTATCTTGTCTCTACCGAAAATGATGACAATTCTATACAAATCATACCAAACCTATCCAAATGTAGTCAGGATTATACAACAGGGTATTTATGTTGGTGTGAAAAGGATGGTGTGTGATAAAGTATTAAATAACAAAGCCCCGGTTTACCGCCGAGGCTTTGTTCGAGCTGAGAGCTCTATGGAAGACTTAGATATCCCCATAGTAGCACTCAGCGTATTTAACTTCAACAGTTATGCGAGGTGCTATGTCTGAAAGATTCCTTAAATTAATTTCTTCTACCGAATCCGATTTCCTTCAAGAAAAACATCCTAATGATTTTTTGCTTTTAATTTTAATAGCTAAAAGAGCTAGGCGAATGGATGGTCATCCTGATGGATTAACAATTGGGCAGGCTCACATTGGAGATTTTGAGAAATCAGGAATAGCTTCCAGACAGCAATATAGAACAGCTTTAGATGTTTTAATTAAAAGGGCGCATGTTGTTGTAATTGAAACATGCCGTTCTCGTTCGGCTGTCGAGGCTAAAACGAGCAGATTGCAAAAATCAACCATCTCATCAACCACCAAAGGAACTCTCGTAAGAATATTAAGATCAGATGTTTGTGACATAAATCCAAACTATGATAACCACCTGTCCAACCACCGACCAACCACCGACCAACCACGAACAAGAAAGAACAAGACAGAAGAAGATGTTTCTGTTTGTATGTCTGTTAAGGAAAACCAAACCAAATCATACCAAACCTATCCAAATGTAGTCAGGATTATACAACAGGGTGTTTGTGTTGGTGTGAAAAGGATGGTGTGTGATAAAGTATTAAATGACAACGCCCCGACTTTTAAGTCGAGGCGTATCAGAGCTGAGTGCTCCTATAGGGACGTGGTAATTCCTATAGTAGCACTCAGCGTATTTAACTTCAACAGTTATGCGAGGTGCTATGTCTAATTGTGGTTTTCTAAAATTACCTAGATCATTTTATAAAGATCCTTTATGGCTTTCACTTTCTACCGACCATCGATCAATTTTTATGACAATTCTAATGAATTGTGCTTGGAAAGACACAATTCAAGATGATCACGGCAAGTTAACTTTAGTCAAAGCAGGAGAATGTCTTCTTACTGAAAGACAGATTATTGAAGAAGCTTTTCCGCATACAAATGACCCAAAAAAAATGGCCAAATATAAATCCGCGTGTCACCGCGGTATTAAAATTTTCGAAAAATGCCGTTTTTCAGACCATAAAAAGAACCAAAAAAAACTGCTCCACACTATAATAAGAGAGGATTTATTAGAAGCCTTCGAACCAAACTTTGAACCAATCGCGAACCAAACTCGAACCAAACTTGAACCACAAAACAAGAACATAAGAACAAAAGAAGCTAAAGAAGATGTTTGTTTGTCTGTTAAGGAAAATCAAAACCAAACCCAAGAAGGAGAAAATTTGCAAGACCTACTCGTTATGAAATCCAGAAAAACTCAATGCGGAGTGACTACTGCTAAACGCAGCGAAGTGATAGACTTCCTGAAAAAACATATCGAACATTTCACGGAAGATGAAATCGAAGATTCAATCAAAACTATGATCCATCAAGACCCAAATTTAAATGGAACTATAAAAAATTATTTAATCGGCATAATCTTAAAAAAAAGAGAAAAAATAAAAAATGAACAATACACACGTACACGAAAACCTACAACATATCAAAGTAAACAAGATCCTGTACAGAGGTCGGCAGACACTTTTACAGCATCCTCTGTCCGTTGGGAACCCCAAGTTTGATGACAAGCATGCTGGTGTTATTTCTGGTTTTATAGAGGGACATACATGTCAAAGATGTAATAAAAGTTTTGGGTTTATGGTTACGGAAGGAACTGGATTTATGTTTTTTTGTGGGGAACGCGAATGCCTTCAAGACGATTCGAATTCTTCAAAATCTACTATAAAATACTCTTCAGAAATGGAGATTGTTGATGCTGCTCATCGTTTTGGAATTGGTGTGAAATATGTCAATGCATCTCTTTCAAGATGGAATGCAAACCTTTCACATGCCGAATATGTTTTGAGATGGTTACAAAAACCTAAAGATTTTTTGGTACAGGTAGGAAAATGTGATACAGGGAAAACTTATTTTTGTGCTGCTATAGCTAATTTTTTCTTGAATAATAAAAAGAATGTAAAATATTACAACTCGCACCGTCTGATTGAAGAAATTCAAAAAGGGATGGCAAAAGAAATTACAGCTTACGAAACCATAGGAAAAATGGCTGCATATGATTTTTTTATTCTTGACGATCTCGGATCTTCTTTAAACACTGAATGGCAAAAAGAAATGTTTTTAGACTTGATTGATCAGAGATATAGCAATTCAAAACCTACAGTGATAACCAGTAATTTAAATGAATCAGAGATGAAAAATGTTTTAGGCGAACGAACTTCACGTAGAATTTTTTCTAAAGAAAATTTACTCATTGAACTAGGGCCTGAATATGTACGATGAAGACACAAAAAACATTGTAAAATATAACCTGTTAATTTCTTTGCCTGTTTGGTTGCACAGCGTTGAAAACACTTTGATTTTCAAAAATTTAGCAGAGGCTTTCATAGAATATTTAACTGGTTTTTCTGCAGAATCGCGAGAAAAACTAATGTTTGTAAAAAGCAATTTTGAACATTTTTATGAAAATGATTCTTTTCTTATTTCTGCAAAAAAGATTCATGAAGAAAATATTGTTTTAAAAGAAAAGGAAAAAAAAATGAAAATTCTTTATGAAAAACATTTGTTTTATGAATCTGAATCTAGTAAAAGTAATTAAAACCTTGCGGTTAAATCACTTAAATGATACAATTAACGGAAATAGACCCTAAACCATAACACAAACACACAATATGAACGAATCACTAGCAAAACAACTCCATGACCTGATTTCTTTCACAAAATGGCAGATAAAAGACGCCGTCTCTGAAGAATTTCAAATACTTGATATAGAATTAAATAAATTACTTGAACAAGAATTACTCGAGGAAAATACAAATGAATGACTTTCAATTTATCTCTTACATTCCAACGCCCAATGACCAGTACATGCTTGGAATTGCCAAGATTAAAGCTTTTGGAAAGCTTGAATTACGCTATAAGCATGTCAAAACGAAAGATGGCTCAGGTACTTTCTTTTGCACCAACAATTTCACCACGCAAGACGCAAGCGGTGAAAAAAAATACCTCCCTTGCTTTCTACTCGACAGCAGAAGCGATGAAGAAAATTTAATGGATTTGCTACGAGATGGGGTGAATCGAGCAATACACGCTAAAAGCGCCATTCCTCATCAGCCTGCCTCTCCAAATGCGTATTACCCGAACGGACTGGCTCAACCTGCTCAACAAATGGCCTCTCAAGAACAATTACCCTTTTGAGGATTGGGCTAGATCCGAAGAATACCCGCTATTCGCACAGAATAGCGGTTTTAAGCCTCAAAAAGTGGTCATCCATATCGGAAGAGGTTTTAAAAATTATAGACGATCCTAGACCCCTTTATGTAAGTTTATGAAAAAGAAAGAAAAACCCGAACTCTTAGAAAAACTACCGGTTTTCCCAATCATCACACAAAATCGAGTAGAGTTTTTTTTAAATATTAAGACCGTTTCAGAAGCTAATTGTACCGATCATTGGGTTAAACGGCATAAAAGACATAAAAAGCAAAAAAATATTTTATTCTGGTCATACCTCGAAATCAAACCTCATGTAAAACTTCCGTGCACCATCACATTTATCCGCCTAGCCCCTAAAACACTAGATTCACATGATAACCTTCCCATGTCCATGAAATGGCTGTGTGACGCTTTATGTGCGGAAATAACAGGTAACCATGTAGCAGGCAGAGCCGACGACTCAGATCAAATCAAAATCCAATACGATCAAGTAAAATCAAAAATATATGCTGTGAAAATTGTTATAGATTTCTAGATCTTTTGAATCGCATTGTTCCACTAGAAATAGGAAAAGGTATTTTATGATCAGCGTTTGAATCTAAGGCGATTAAATAACCATTTGTAATGTCTACCAGCTTCTGCAAAGTGATACATGGGTTCCCCAAAATGCTCACCTGTCTTTTCTTTAAACTCTTTTTCCTTCTCCAACGCGCTTTCATATAACCCTAAAAATTTTCTTTCTAATTCTATAAATTTCTTATCCTGAAAAGGGCAGCAATAAGTTTTCTTTTGAAGTTTACGTTTTATGTACTGATAAATTTCATACAATCTATGAGCATCATCATAAAATTTAGGCACAGACTTTGATAACAGCAATCTATCAAAATATTGCAATATCGGGGGAGGAAGTGAAGATGTTGTTTTTATCATTTAAATCACCCTGCATCCGCAATTTTTTAGCGGCCTCTGATCAACTCTCTTTTTAGGCTTCAAATCTTGCAATGCCCACGCAGCATTTGCTTCAGCTATCGATTTCTTTTTTGGACTGCAACAAGTTACTCCACAAAAAATCTGACGATTGTTATTCGGTATAAAATACTTCCTGCATTTGATACACCTTTTCTCATCCCATACTTTTTTTTCTTTAGCCATATCAAACCAAAATTAAATAGCAATCAGGGGAATCGAACCCCTTCCCTCTTCAGCGTTCTTCAAAAAAGCTACGCAGCAAGCGCTCTACCATTGAGCTAGATTACTAAAACCCTCCAAATTTACCCTTACACAAAACCCTTTCTAATACATTAAATCGATCATTTAATTCCATAAATTGCTTACAAAGTGCTCCATGACGTGCGTACAAGCTCTTTCTCTGTTTATCCATGGACTTCTCAAGCAACTTAATACGCTCCTCTAAAATCTCTGTCTCACTCAAATTTTGGAAAAGATCCAGCTGTATCAACATTTTTCTACCTCGCAGGTAAAAATATATACACCCGACATATTAACCACAACCATTTTTCTACAGTATAAATCAACATAAATTATTTAACCTATACCCATCTATACCCATCTATACCTAAAACCAGCTATACATCTTTAATATTGATTTAAATTTATACCTATTATATAGATAATTCTTAACTCAGGAGAAACATGCTACAACCACTCGACAAACGCATCATCGTTAAACCCATCATACCACCAAAAAAAGAATCCATCATCATCGTTAAAGATGAGTCTCCTCAATCCTTTCAAGTCGTTGCAATCGGAGATGATGTTAAAAAAGTTAACATCGGAGATAAAATCCTTATAGCTTCTTTCTCCACTTCTGAAGTCACCTACGAAGGTGAAAAGTATATCATTGTTAACGAATCTAACATAATCGCTAAGATTCAGGGGTAATATGGCTAAGAAAAAATTAGGGCCTGGTAAAGTTGACGGAAGACCTCGTGAACATGATAGAGATCAAATAGCTTCAGACCTTATTGAATGGGCTAAAAAACCAGATAGCATTAATCTATGTAAATTTTGTGCTTATTACGATCCTATTATTCCTCCCTCAAATATGTCGATATGGGCTTCTCAATGCGATAAGTTTCGAAAAGCGTATGAGTCCGCTAAAATGTTTTTAGGCTTTAGAAGAGAAGAAATGTTATCTAAAGAACAGCTTCACGTTAAAGCCTACGACCTTAATGCAACTGTTTATGACTTTTTCTTAGATGAGAAAAAAGAAAAAACAGCACGTTTTGAAGCTTCTTTAGGTAAAGATCAAGTCGCAGATGCCGTAAGAGGTGAATTCAAAGCTCTTTCAAAAATGCTTAAATCTAAATCACCAATAAAAAATTAATGTGGGATTCCGTTCCAGATAATCCAGAATTGCTTTTAGATAAAAAAGAACGTCTACAAAACCTTTACCATATCACTGATAAACAGGGAAATCTTGTGCCTTTTTCTTTAAATTGGGCTCAAAATATTCTCGTGGATAATATGTGGTATCAAATGCTCATTCTCAAAGCTCGACAAATCGGATGCACTACTTTTTTCGCTATATCATTTCTTGATGATTGCTTTTGGATGGATAATATTTCCGCTGGTATTATTGCTCATAGAAGAGAAGACGCTGAAAACATATTCAAAAATAAGGTTAAGCTTGCATATGAATATATGCCCCAGTGGACTAAATATATAAATTCCGCTAAAAACGATCGAGCAGGGGAGTTAGCATTTAAAAATGGATCTATTTATAGGGTGTCTACTGGCTTTCGGTCTGGGACTAATCAACGGCTACTTATCAGCGAGTTTGGTAAAATATGCGCTAAATCACCAGATACAGCAAAAGAAATAGTTACGGGATCATTAAATACTGTAGGAAAAGATCAAATATGCGTAATCGAATCTACGGCTGAAGGAAGAGAAGGATATTTTTATGACTTTTCTAAAGAAGCTGAAAATTTAGCTATAGAAAAGAAAAAACTCTCACCCATGCAAATGAGATTCTTTTTCTTCCCGTGGTTTGATGAGCCAAATTATAGAGAGTTTGATGAGAAAATTACGGTATCTCAAGAGACAAATGCTTACATTGATTTAATAGAAATGCAAACTGGCGTTAAAATTGACATAGCACAAAGAAGATGGTACGAATTAAAAAAACATACTATGCAGGACAGCATGAAACAAGAATACCCAAGTACACCTCAAGAAGCATTTGAGGCTAGCAATGAAGGTCTATATTTTGGTGCGCAAATTGCTGGAATGAGAAGAGATGGAAAAATATGCAAAGTTCCCTATCAAGAAGGTTCACCCGTACATTGTAGTTTTGATTTGGGTTATGATGATCACACTGCTATATGGTTTTTTCAGTTGGGTAACGCCGGAGTAATTAACCTAATAGATTATTATGAGCATGCAGGAGAGGGAGCCAAATTTTATTGCGATTACCTTATGTCCAAAAAATACAGCTACGGGACAATAGTTTTACCGCACGACGGAAGAAAAAAAGAAGGCGCTACCGCAACTTCTTGGGAAGATATTTTTAGACAACTTTTAAGCGCAAGAATAGAAATTGTAGAAATAAGCGATTGCTCTGTTTTTGATGGAATTCAATGTATTCGTACAACTCTTTCCAGATGTTATTTTGATGAAGTTAAATGTAAAGAAGGATTGAAGTGTTTAGAGGCATATAAAAAAGAATGGAATGACAAACTTGGATGCTATTCTAATCGACCATTACACGATAAACATTCGCATTGCGCTGATAGTTTTAGATATCTTTGTGTGGGCATTGACATTGGAAAGGTGTCTGGAATATACATGAGTAAAGATAAATTAAATCAACTTAAATCATCAGCCGGATTCGGACCAAAAGTAATACCACCGCAACATCAAGCACAAATTAACCGCTCTTTTGGTAGATAAATATTCGCTGATACTGCATCATGTAGCACCCAAATGGAGCTTTTTGATGCAGATTGATAAACAAATAATTTCTAAAGCGGTAAAACATTTTAAAGAATACGGAACTGTGACATGGGTATTCCTAATGAGAAAATATGGAATAAATCTAGACACGGCAAAAGAAGTATGCAACAAAATAGAAAAAAAATATCCTAATCTATGGAAAAACCGCAGAAATAATTTTAATGCGAAAGAATGTAAATAATAAATTTAGTGGCTTTACAGGTTTTGTGAGCACGACGCAATATATTTGAATACAACAATACAAATACTATCAGACGTGGAAAGATAAATTGAATAAAATTATCGCAGTCACAGGAACACACGGCACAGGAAAAACTACATTAACTTTCTGTTTAGCCATGCATTACAAACAGAAAGGATATAACGTAAAAGTT
>Ga0315284_10003781_pt1 | contig 21487 bp, 19 predicted proteins | sample YL17G09_16_MG_FD_203696 | JGI IMG/M metagenome (GOLD analysis project Ga0315284, IMG submission 203696) | Sediment microbial communities from Yellowstone Lake, YNP, Wyoming, USA - YL17G09_16 | ecosystem: Environmental > Aquatic > Freshwater > Lake > Sediment | place: USA: Wyoming | collected...
ACAAAATTTATTGTTTCACTCATTACCGCATTGTTTTCTTTCTTCGTACTTTCAAAAATTATTGTCCGTCCATTCTGGCTCCCAGATACGGTTAATCCTTTCACCATCTCAACCAAGGATATTGGAAGGATGCTCTTCGATAAACTTATGCTACCCTTTGAACTTATTTCCCTTCTCGTCACCATAGGTATTATAGGCGCAATCATGCTCGCACTTTTCTCGAAGGGGGAAAAATGACAGGAACCCTCTTATACGACAATCTTAATACCTACCTGTTTATTTCCGTATTCCTTCTTTGCTGTGGAATACTTGGTGTTTTATATAGGAGAACTCTCATCGGGATGCTCGTATCGGTAGAGCTTATTCTCAATGGAGCAGGTTTAAACTTTGTTGCCTTTAACAGATTTATTTCACAGGAGAATGCCTACGGGATGATATTTACCCTCTTCATTATGGGTATTGCTGCGGTAGAAGCAGCTATCGCACTGGCTATAATCATCCTCATCTTTAGGAAGTTTAGGCACATAGAGGGTAGTGAGATAAAGGAGATGAAAGGCTAACCTATGATGATTGAAAGTGCACAACCTCTCTTACCTATTCTCATAGTTCTTGTTACCTCTATCCTGATTATCGTATCGAGAAAAAGGAAAAATGTAAGGGAGTTCTGGTCTATTGCAGGTTCAATTCTCACCTTTATCTCTGTGATGAGTATGGTTCCTACCATACTGGATGGCAACAGGATTATGTACACCCTCTCTACCATCGCACCCGGTATCTCCTTAAATTTCAGGGTGGACGCACTCTCTCTGGTTTTTGGGATCGTATCATCACTCTTATGGATATTTGCCACCTTTTACAACATTGGGTATATGAGATCACTTGAAGAACATGCCCAGACCCGATACTATGCCTGTTTTTCTATCGCGATACTCGGCGCGCAGGGTGTTTCCTTTTCTGGGAGCCTCTTCTCTCTTTACCTATTCTATGAAGTCATCACCATATTTACCTATCCGCTCGTTGCCCATCACCAGGATGCAGAGGCATACGAAGGGGGAAAGAAATATATCGTGTATCTCATGGGGACATCTAAAGGGTTACTCCTGCCTGCTACAATACTCACCTATGTGTTAACAGGCACTCTTGACTTTGCAGATAATATTACAACGGGTATTTTCCCAAAAGGGAAAGACAGTATCTGGATCATGGTAACCTATGGATTATTTATCCTTGGGTTTGCCAAGGCTGCCATCATGCCCCTTCACAACTGGTTGCCTTCTGCCATGGTTGCCCCAACACCGGTGAGTGCTCTCCTCCATGCGGTTGCGGTTGTAAAAGCAGGGGTATTCTGTATTGTGCGGGTTATGCTCTCAACGTTTGGGATAGAGCTCCTGCAAAACCTTAACCTTGGTTTATACACCGCATACTTTGTATCATTTACGATTTTAATGGCTTCTATTATCGCCTTAACGAAAGATGACTTGAAGGCACGACTCGCATATTCTACGGTAAGCCAGCTCTCGTACGTAGTGCTCGGTGTTGCACTCCTCGATACGTCAGGGGTTTTAGGTGGGATTGTTCACATCGTAAATCATGGCTTCAGCAAAATAACGTTATTCTTCTGTGCAGGGGCAATATACGTTGCATCACACAAGAAGAAGATAAGCGAAATGGAAGGTATCGGTTATGCAATGCCTTTTACGATGGGGGCTTTTGCGATAGCTTCCCTCAGCATGATAGGTGTCCCACCAGTTGCCGGATTTGTAAGCAAGTGGTATCTCCTCAACGGAGCAATGGAGATTCATAATCTCCCCATCGTCGTCGTTCTTATGGTGAGCACGATATTGAATGTTGGCTACTTTGCGCCTATCACCTTCAAGGCATTCTTTGAAGGTAAAAAGGGGAGATGGAAAAGAGGAGATATAAAAGAAGCTCCTCTCACCATGGTAATCCCTATCGTTATTGCCTCGATCATGTCGGTTGCGCTCGGTCTTTTTCCCCAATTCTTTACTGAGCTCATAGGGAGGCTTTTCCCATGATACTCAAGTGGATCGAACTATTAAGGAGAAACCTCAAAACGCTTAGGAAGGTATTCATCACCTACCTTATCTGTCTTGTAGTGTATGACATTCTCCTGTCAAGGGAGGATGCCCACTACCTGATAGATAAAATTTATGCCTTCTGGTCAATCTTTGGCATCATCGGTTGTTTCTTGCTCATAAAAATTGCGAAGGGCATCGGACATCTATTCCTCTCAAAGAACGAGGATTATTATGGATAGCTGGGTGCATCCTTCGCTATTTTACTTTATGGGCAGCCTTCTCTTCCCCCTATTTAAGGGGAAAACAAAGAAGTTCTTCATCCTTCTCATCCCTGTCCTCTCAATTATTGATGTCGCCCTGATGCGTGAGGGTGTTTATGGTGGTTACCATTTCTTAAATATCAGTATTACCCTCGGCAGGGTGGACAAGCTAAGCCTCATATTCGCATGGGTCTTTACGATAATGGCTTTCTTAGGTGCACTCTATGCCCTCCATGTGGAAGAGGATGGACATCATATAGCCAGCTCTTTTTATGTGGGAAGTTCGCTGGGAGCACTCTTTGCAGGTGATTACCTCACCCTCTTCATCTTCTGGGAGATTATGGTATTCTCCTCTGTATTCCTCGTATGGTACAGAAGGGAGAAAAAGTCGATCGATGCAGGGTTCAGGTATTTACTGGTGCATGTCTTTGGAGGTCTCTGTCTCTTCACGGGAATGATGCTCTACTACTATAAAACAGGAAGCCTCAGTTTCGTTAGGATCCTCCAAGGGGATGCAACCCTCGCCGAATACCTGATCCTTATAGGTTTTTCATTGAATGCTGCGGTGTTACCGCTCCATGCCTGGCTACCTGATGCATATCCTGAAGCAACAGTGGAAGGTGCGGTGTTCATGTGTGCCTTTACCACCAAAACAGCAGTCTATGTGCTTGCGAGAGGGTTCCCGGGATTTGAAGTCCTCGCAATCCTCGGCACCTTGATGACTGTGTATGGGGTTTTTTATGCCGTCATTGAGAATGATATGAGGAGGGTGCTCGGATACCACATTATAAGCCAGGTCGGGTACATGGTAGCTGGGGTGGGCATAGGAACGGGAATGGCTATAAACGGGGCATGTGCTCATGCCTTTGCACACATACTCTATAAAGCACTACTCTTTATGGGTGCTGGCGCTGTGCTCTATATGACCGGGACGGCAAAGCTCTCAAAGTTAGGTGGTTTATATAGATACATGCCGCTCACCATGATCTTCTACACAATCGGTGCAGTATCAATCTCTGGGCTCCCACTCTTTAGTGGTTTTGTGAGCAAATCGATGATCGTAGCTTCTGCCCACGAGCAAGGGAGGCTCATCTTAATGGCTCTCATGAACATCGCAAGCATAGGTACATTCCTCTCCGTAGGTTTAAAGGTCACCTACTTTGCCTTCTTCAGTAAGGAACCGCCGATGGAAACAAAGGAACCCCCTAAGAATATGCTGTGGTCAATGGGTATCACTTCAGCTCTATGTTTTATTATAGGGGTGTATCCAAAGGTGCTGTACGACCTCCTTCCATTTCCTGTAGAGTACCATCCTTATAGTTTACATCACCTTTCTGAAGCTATGCAGATCCTCTCTTTTACAGGACTTGTCTTCATCCTCTTGGTAGGCAAACTCCAACCTGAGGATAAGATTAACCTCGATATAGATTACCTATACAGAAAAGGTGCACGGCTTTTCATGAAGCTTGATGAAAGGGTGATAAGTGTAGTGGATACCCTTTGGGGCGAGCTCTATAGAACGGTGGGCCTCGGATTGCTTTTTAAAAATGCAGAGATATCTAATGCATTTGACAGAAAGGTTATCGACGGGATTGTTGACGGTTCTGCAACCACGGTGAGGGGCTTTGGCTCAGTGGTGAGGAAGCTTCAGACAGGGAAGATCCAGGCATATATAGGACTTTCTCTATTCATGTTTTTTCTTATCATATGGTTCATAGTAACCCGCATGTGAGTGATGGATGTCTATGGGTGATTATCTCTTAATGAATCCTCTCGGATTTCCCATCCTATCAGTGAACATCTTTCTCCCCCTCATAGGTGCGATTGTGCTCATCTTCATGCGAGAGGAAAAACTGATCAAGGTGACTGCCTTGGTCACAAGTATCGTAAACTTCCTCTTCTCGTTGATCCTTTGCTTCAATTTTAATCCAGATACGTACCTCTTCCAGTTTGGTGAATTTGTCCCCTGGATACCGATGTACAACATAAACTATGTGCTTGGTGTTGATGGTATCACGATCTTCTTGATACTCTTGACTTCATTTCTTGCCCCACTCTGCATACTGTGCTCGTGGACTGCAATTCAATACAGGATTAAAGAGTTCATGTTCTGCCTATTCCTCATGGAAACTGCAATGATCGGTGTTTTTTGTTCCCTCGATTTCATCCTTTTCTATGTATTCTGGGAAGCAATGCTCGTTCCCATGTACCTCCTCATTGCTATCTGGGGTGGGCCACAAAAGGATTATGCCTCGATAAAGTTCTTCATCTATACGTTATTTGGGAGTGTGTTTCTCTTAGTTGCAATTATTGCAATTTACCTCACCACGGGTAGCTTCAATATTCCGAATGCGATGTTCAGGAATTACAGTTTTTCGTTTCAATACTGGGTATTTCTGGCCTTTGCCATTGCCTTTGCCATTAAAGTACCGATGTTCCCCTTCCATACCTGGTTGCCTGCTGCGCACACGGAGGCACCTACTGCAGGCAGCGTGTTTCTTGCCAGTGTGCTTCTCAAAATGGGGACATACGGGTTTTTGAGGTTTTGTCTTCCCATTACACCAAAGGCCAGTCTCTACTTTGCACCGTACATGATAGCCCTTTCAATCATTGCGATTCTTTATGGTGGTTTTGTCTGTTTGAGTCAGACCGACATGAAGAGGCTGATTGCATTTTCGAGCGTTGCCCATATGGGGTTTGTAACCTTAGGGATATTCTCCTTTACGCTCTTTGGCTTTGAAGGATCTCTTTTACAGATGCTCAATCACGGCGTTACAACTGGTGCACTTTTTCTTTGCGTAGGGATTGTGTACGAAAGGACACACAGTAGGGAGATATTTGATAATGCGGGTCTTGGAAAGATCATGCCCATATACGTGGGCTTTTTTGGCTTATTCTCTATCTCCTCTTTTGCCTTCCCTGGGACAAATAACTTTGTGGGCGAAATCTATGTCCTCATAGGAACATTTTCTCAAAACAAATTGGCAGGCTTCTTTGCAATTGGAGGTGCGGTACTGGCCGCTGCCTACATGCTCAATTTACTGAAAAAGATTACCTGGGGTAGAGAGGATATCAGAGCGATTCAAGATATGAATGTAAGAGAGATTATATACCTTTTTCCTCTCGTGGTTTTCGTGTTATGGGTGGGTATTTTTCCGCGTCCGTTCATTAATACGATTGAAAAAACACTTGATCACCTTCTCACTCAGTTTCAGATCTTTTGCTATTGAGGGATTGCGTAATGATACTACTGCCTGAATTGTACATGCTTTTATTCTCCGTGACGTTTCTTTTCATGTCCCTTGGTAAAAGGAGAGGGAATCTCTTTGCATGGGCACAGCGGTTATCTTTACTCGCCTTTCTCATCTCACTGGGGAGTATTACACGGAGTGGGGAACTATTTTCTGGTGCGTATAAGGTTGACCTCTTTTCGCAAGTGTTCAAAGTACTCCTATCCTGTGGTTTCTGTCTCGTTATTTTTATGCTCGATAAGAAAGAGGAAGTAGAAGAAGGTTACTTAGCCGAATACTTTATGTTTTTAGGCTTTTCAGCGCTCGGACTTATGATGCTTGTAAGTTCTGTAGAACTCATCTCCATTGTCATATCGCTGGAACTCTCTTCTTACAGCCTCTACGTGATTGTTCCTTTAAGAAAAGCTCAGACGAAAATCCAGTTAGAGGCATCAATGAAGTACTTATTTTTTGGTGCCATATCTACTGGGATCATGCTCTATGGCATGGGCTACCTCTATGGTATATCCCATTCTACTTTTATATCTGACATCATCCCTGTGCTCCCTCAGTTCCTCCATCAGCCAATAGGCGTTTTGGCATTAGTCTTCACCCTTACCGGGTTTTTTTTCAAACTCTCCCTCTTCCCTTTCCACTTCTGGTCGCCAGATGTATACGAAGGTGCGTCAAATACTACCACTACATTTATCGCCACTGTCCCCAAAATTGCTGCTGCTGCACTTCTCCTAAGGATTACCATGCTTGCCTCCTCAGCTTCTTCTCAATTTGTGAATATCCTCATGATACTCTCGGCCCTCTCCATGACCTTTGGGAATCTCGTTGGCCTCGTTCAGAAGGACATTAAAAGGCTCCTTGCCTATTCTGGCATTGCACACGCTGGATACGTGATGATCGGTATCCTGGCATTGAGTAAAGATGGGAATGTATCGGCAATCTATTATATGGCTGTCTATTTATTCATGAATCTTGCATGCTTTTATATAGTTGTGCTCCTTTCACGGGAAGGTGAGAACATCACACTCGATGAGCTCGTGGGTCTTTCGAAAAGGGCACCTCTCCTTGCATTCACACTCGCTGTGTCTGCCTTTTCACTCGCCGGTATTCCCCCAACTGGCGGTTTTACAGGCAAGCTATTTGTCTTTACGAGTGCCTTTAAGGAAGGCCATTTGACTATCGTCATTATTGGTGCAGTAAATACGGTCATATCAATTTTTTACTATCTAAACCTTGTGAGGATGAGCTATTCAAAGGAGAAACAGTTGACAGAACCTATAAAACTTTCATTTCAGGAGAAGGCTCTCTGTTATATCTTTATACTCCTTATTTTCTATATGGGTATCATGCCTTTTGGATTGTTAGAGGTATTTAAAAGTGCAATGTAGCAATGAGGTGGCTTTGATTGAGAAATGAGGGGTATGGCGGAGACACGGTGGTGGTCATCGAGAGCATTGATATCGTGCTGGGTGAAGTGGATAGGTAAAGCGAAATGAAAGAGATAGGGTGATGAGGAGATGGGGTGAAAGGGTGAGAAAGATTTTAAATCTCCCCAACTCCCTATCCCCCGATCTCCCCAATGGATTTAACAGATAGACAGGGAAGCACATGAAAGAAGTCATCTTCAGCAGTTGGGATAATAAGGTGATTGACAACCGCGGCCTGGCTTCAGATCAGTGGAAGCAGGCAGAAGGACTGAAACTCCCAGAGCAGTTTGCCGGGAAAGAGGTTGTAGCCTTTATGGGCTGGAACGGGATCATTGTGAGAAGCGACACGGTTGATGTGGTGGACATGACCCGTGAATACCTCGAGCAGGTACAGGGCTTTTCCTGCGGACGGTGTGTCCCCTGCCGGATTGGTACGCGGGTAATGCTGGAGACCATGCAGAAGATTATAAATGACAAAGAAAAAGAAGAAGACCTCACGCAACTGGAAAACCTGGGAAAAGCAATTATCGAGGGGTCGAAGTGCGAGATTGGCAAGTCATCGCCTGTGCCGGTGCTCCATGCACTTTCGAATTACCGAAATGATTTTCTCTCGGTGATCCAGGAGAAGAGAACGGTTAAGAAGGGAAAGTATGAATCCCACCTCACCGCCCCCTGCATGGATGTGTGCCCGGTCCACCTCGATGTGCCAACCTACGTGGAGCTGATCAAGGAGAGGCACTTTGAGGAATCCTTCGCCCTGATCCGCCAACGCAATGCCCTGCCCGGTGTGTGCGGAAGGGTGTGCATCAGGCCTTGCGAATTCGCCTGTCGCAGGAATCTCCTCGATGACCCGGTGCAGATCAAATTCCTGAAGCGGTTTGTTGCTGATTATGAAATTGCTCATCAACTGGAACCACCAATAATTCCGACAGAGAAGAAACAGGAGAAGGTGGTAGTTGTCGGTGCCGGGCCCGCAGGCGTTTCCTGCGCCCTGTACCTGACACAGAAGGGTTATCCAGTTACTATCTTCGAGGCACTGCCTGAGCCGGGAGGCATGGCAGCAGTAGGCATTCCTGACTATCGTCTCCCCCGGGAAATCTTGAGGGGAGAGGTTGAGATCGCCCAGAAGGCAGGGGCTGAGATTATCTATAACACCCGCATCGGTCTGGATAAGACCATGGATGACCTCTGGAAAGAAGGGTACAAGGCAATCTTCATCGGTGTTGGCTCCCATGACAGCAAGGCCATGGGGGTTGAGGGCGAGGAGAAAGGGTACGAGGGTTTTATTCCCGGCGTTAAATTCTTAAGGGATATCAACTTGGGCAATCAGATCTACAGAGGGGATAAGCTCATGGTGGTAGGCGGCGGCAACGTGGCAATCGACTGCGCCCGTTCAGCCTTCCGTGTGGGATTCAAAGAGGTGAACCTCGTGTACCGCCGTTCCCGCAAGGAGATGCCGGCAGATGCTGTGGAGATTGAGGATGCGGAGAAGGAAGGGGTGCAGTTCCACTTCCTCACCCTGCCAACAAAGATTATCGCTGAAGGAAACAAGGTCAAGGCAGTGGAATGCATCCGGATGGAACTGGGCGAGCCTGACAGCAGCGGCAGGAGAAGACCGATTCCGGTCAAGGGTTCTGAATTCATCCTTGAGACAGACGTGCTCATCCCAGCTATCGGCCAAGATCAGAATTTAACCCTCATCAGGGAGAGCGACGGTGTGGTGATCACCAAGTGGGGAACGGTTAAGGTGGATGAAGACAGCATGGCAAGCGATAGGGCAGGGATATTCTCCGGCGGAGACTGTGTCACCGGCCCGGCTGCCTTAGTGAATGCCTTGGCAGCAGGCTACGATGCAGCAATCACTATCGATCACTATCTCAACAGGGAGCCGCTCGATCTCCCTGATTTTCGCAAGAAGGAAAAGTTCATTAACAAGTTTGAGGACTACAGTCAGGAAACGAAGGTATCCGCCGTTGGCGGATTACAGAAGAGCACGATGGAACATCTCCCTGCTGAAACCAGGATCCATACCTTTGAAGAGGTGGAGTCCGGCTTTGATGCGCAGTCTGCAATTCGGGATGCGAGCAGATGCCTTCGGTGTTACCGGGTTGCTCTCATAGCTTTGAGCGAGGATTAATGCGATGGCCCGCCTTACCATTGATGGAAAGCAGATAGAGGCACAGGAAGGGAAGACCCTTTTAGAGGTGGCCCTGGAGAACGGAATCTATATCCCCTCCCTCTGCTACCTCTCGAACGTAGCTCCCATCGGCTCGTGCAGGGTTTGTCTGGTAGAGGTGGAGGGAGTTGAGAAGCCGGTCGCCTCCTGTACCACGCCGGCAGTTGATGGTCTCAAGGTGAAAACCCAGTCAGAAAAACTCACTGAATTACGAAAAAACGCCCTTCAGCTCATGCTCATCAATCACCCGCTGGACTGCCCGGTCTGCGACAAGGCAGGGGAATGCAGGCTCCAGGACCTCACCTATGAACTGGGTATAACCTCTCAGGCCTTTGAACTGGAGAAGACCCCTCCTCAGATTGACTACCTCTCACCGCTTATTGAGAGGAACGAATCCCGGTGTATCCGGTGCGGACGGTGTGTGAGCGTCTGCTACGAGGTGCAGGGGTGCGGTGCATACCGGTTCAACGAGAGCGGCTACAAGATGGCAATCGATACCATCGATGGAGGGCCGCTCAACTGTGACTTCTGCGGCCAGTGCATCACCGTCTGTCCGGTAGGTGCAATCTTAAACAAGCTCTTCAAGTATCGTTCGAGGGCATGGGAGCTCGAGAAGGTAGCAACGGTATGTCCCTACTGCGGCGCTGGCTGCAGGATCAAACTGCATGTGAAGCAGGGGAAGGTATTCAGGGTTACCCCCGATGAGGAGACAGTTACCGGTTTTGGATCACTCTGCAGCCGCGGCACTTTTGGCTTCGGCTTCGTCCACAACCGGGACAGGCTCCATACGCCCCTGATTTTTAAAAATAAAGAGCTGGTCCCTGTTCCCTGGGATGAGGCACTGGATTTCGTTGCCCAGAGATTGGAGACCATAAAAAAGAATAATGGCCCAGAGGCAATTGTCGGTCTTGGCTCTCCCCGTGCGACGAACGAGGATAACTATCTCTTCCAGAAGTTTTTCCGCCAGGTACTTGGCAGCAATAACCTCGACAGTTATGCCAGGAATGGATATGTGAAGGCAATTGAGGCATTACAGTCAGCCCTCGGCATGAGCGGCTCAACCTTTACCTTTGATCAGGTTGAGGATGCCGATGCTATCCTGAGCATCGGGACAGACCTTTCAGTAGAGATGCCGGTTCCATCGCTGAAGGTGATCAGGGCAGCCCGAGAAGGCAAGGCCAAGCTGATCAATTGTTATCCCCGGGAAAACAAGCTGGATAGATTTGCCCACATGCGGTTACGCTACTATCCAGGCACCGAGATAGCTCTGCTTTCAGGCATGGCAAAGGTGATCTTAGAGAAGGGATTGGAGAACAAACAGTTTATCAATTCCTCCACGGAAAGTTATGATGCATTTGTAAAATTACTCCAGGATATATCCCCTGCAGATGTGAGCAGGATCACCGGCGTTGATGAGAAGGTAATTGCCCAGGCAGCGATTACCCTTGCTCAGGCAAAGAAGGTCTGCATCCTCTTCGGGTATGACCTCATCACCCAGGCATCGGGAAAAGAAGCTGTTTTTGCCTTAACCAACCTTGCCCTGCTCACCGGCATTTTACGGGAAGGTTCCGGGCTGTATCTTGTCACAGAAAAGAACAACTTACGGGGTGTTGTCGAGATGGGGGTAGTGCCTGAGAAGGCTTTTGGGAAAGACCTGCCGTCAAAACCAGGAAAGACCTTCCCCCAGATGATAGATGCCATAATGAACGGTGAGATTAAGGCGCTCTATGTCATGGGCGCAGACCCCCTGGTGGCATTTCCCAACAGCGCAAAGATCAGAGAGGCAATGAATAAACTTGAGCTCGTCGTCGTTCAGGATATCTTGCCTGCTGAGGTGATGGAGTTTGCCCACTGTGTACTGCCGGCAGTGAGTTTTGCTGAGAAGGATGGCACCTTCACCAGTTCTGATGGGAAGGTGCAGAAGGTGAAAAAAGCAATTGAGTGTTACCGGAATGCCCGCCCGGACTGGGAGATCATCTCAGAGCTTTCCAACCGCCTGGGTGTTCCCATGAAATACCGTTCAGCAGATGAGATCACTGAAGAAATAAACACCGTATTGCCGGGATACGCTGATGGATCGATGGTGAAGCCCTTTCAGGGCAAGGGGAAATTTATCCCAGTACCCCTGCCCCCGAAAGAAGGGAGTAATGAGTATCCCTATACCCTCATGATCGGCCCGACGCTCTTCCACTGCGGTACCTTATCCACCTATGCTGAGGGGCCGAATATCCTTGCCCCGGAGGCATGGCTGGAGATCTCGCCTGAGGATCTGAAGAAATTAGACCTGAATTCTGGGGATGCTGTCAGGGTGACCTCTCCTCAGGCATCTGTACAGGTCAAGACAAAGGTAAATACAAGTTTGTCACCTGGTACTCTCTTCATGCCCCTTCACTTCAGGGATGTGAAGGCAAACCTCTTGAATTCTAACTCTTCTCTTGTTCAGGTTAATGTGGAGAGGTGCTAAATGGATCTCATAGGGATTGGATTACTGATCGGGAAGATACTGGTAGTATTTGTGGTGATGCTCTTAACAGTGGCGTACACCACGTGGCTGGAGCGCAAGGTGCTGGGACACATGCAGCTCAGATATGGGCCTCTGTATGTGGGCTGGCATGGATTGCTCCAGCCCATTGCAGACGGGATCAAGCTCTTATTCAAGGAGGACCTTGTCGTAGCGAGTGCCCATAAATTTTTATACATCCTTGCCCCCTTCATTGTAACGGTCTGTGCCTTTGTCTCCTTTGCGGTGGTCCCCTTTGGGGATTCGATACAGATCCTGGGCAGGAGAGTTGATCTGGTAATTGCAGATGTGAACATCGGTATCCTCTACATCTTTGCCATCTCCTCGTTGAGTGTATTCGGCATTGTCCTGGCAGGATGGTCATCCAACAACAAGTATTCGCTCCTGGGGGGACTGAGATCCTCAGGCCAGATGATCAGCTATGAACTCCCTATCGGAATGTCCATCATTGGAGTGCTCATGCTCTCGGGCACCTTATCCATGGTTGGTATCGTCAAGGCCCAGGCAGGGATGTGGAATGTCATCCTCCAGCCTCTGGGCTTCATCATCTTCATGATCTGCGGCATAGCAGAGTGCAACCGTACCCCTTTTGATTTGCCCGAAGCAGAGAGCGAGTTGGTAGCAGGCTTCCATGTAGAGTATTCGAGCATGAAGTTTGCCCTCTTCTTCATTGCTGAGTATGCCCACATGCTCGTCATGAGCGGCATGGCCGTAACCCTTTTCTTGGGTGGGTGGCATGGTCCCATCTTACCGGGTCCCCTCTGGTTCATGATCAAGGTATTTGCCATCCTCTTCTTCTTCATCTGGCTTCGAGCAACCTTTCCGAGGTTCCGCTATGACCAGCTCATGAAGTTCGGCTGGAAGGTGCTCTTTCCCTTGTCTATTCTCAATATCCTTATTACCCCATTTATTATGAAACTCTTCGGGAGATAATCATGATACAAGCCCTGATCCACGGTCTTTCGATCACGCTTCGTTATTTTTTCAAGAAGCCGATCACGATGAAGTACCCGGAGGAGCGATGGCAGCCATTCCCCCGGTTCCGGGGTATTCAGAAGCTTTTGAAAGACGAGCAGGGGAAAGTGAAGTGCGTAGCCTGCTCTCTGTGCGCCACGGTCTGCCCGGCCCAGGTGATCCGGGTTGAAGCAGCAGAGGATGAGAACCACCAGAAGTACCCGCGGTTATTTGAGATTGATATTGGCCGGTGCATCTTCTGCGGGTTTTGCGAGCAGGCCTGCCCGATGGGAGCGATCATGATGACCGAAGGCTACGAGCTTGCAGACTACGGAAGGGACAGACTGATATACGACAAAGAGCGACTGCTGAGGTAGAACGATGGAACAACTACTTTTTTATCTCTTTGCCCTGGGTGCCGTGATCTCCGGGGTATTGGTGATCCTTAAGAAGAACCCGGTGATCAACGCCCTGTTTCTGATCGTGGTCATGCTCTGTCTTGCCGGCATCTACCTGCTCTTAGGGGCCCAGTTCATGGCAGCGATCCAGCTCATCGTTTATGCCGGTGCCATCATGGTTCTCTTCCTCTTTGTTATCATGCTCCTTAACTTAGACCAGGAGATATCCGGGATTGTCAAGGGAGGCCCCCAGAAACTCATAGGTATCATCTTAGCCGCCTTGCTCTTAGCCATCCTCTTATCTGTCGTAGGCATCAACCAACTGCCCGGCAAAGGCCTGCACCCCATAGACGAAGTATCCAACACCGAGTCTTTAGCAAGGGTCTTATTTACCCACTTCCTCTTACCCTTCGAGATCACCTCGGTGATTCTTTTAATTGCCATCATCGGAGCAATCGTTTTGGGAAAGAAGAAACTATAGGAGGAACGATGATACGTGGAAGAAGAATCCAGAATCCAGAATCCAGAATCCAGAATAAGGGGAAACATTCTGACTCCTGTCTCCTGACTCCTGGATTCTTGTTTTCCATTCACGATTCACCATTCACTATTCACTTCCTGGACAAGGAGGCCTTATGATACCCCTTTCCCATGCCCTTATCCTAGGGGCAGTCCTCTTCTGCATTGGCGTGCTTGGAGTCTTCATCCGTAGGAATGCCATCGTCATCTTCATGTGCATCGAGCTCATGTTAAACGCAGTCAATCTCACCTTCATTGCCATTTCCATGTCCTTAAACTCCCTTGATGGCCAGGTAATCGTCTTCTTCGTCATGACCGTAGCCGCAGCCGAGGCAGCGATCGGCCTTGCCATCATCTTAGCCCTCTTCCGCAACCGGGAGACGGTAAACGTAGACGAAGTAAACCTTATGAGGTGGTAAATGGACTACATTTGGTTAGTACCCCTGTTCCCCCTGATCGGCGTAGTAATAAACGGCCTCCTTGGTATCAAGTTCCCCAAAAAGGTAATCGGCCCCATCGCCTGTCTTGCCATTTTGGGCTCCTTCACCATCGCCCTCATCACCTTCTTCCAGGTCCTTTCTCTCCCCCCTGAATCCCGGATCATCGAGAAGGTCTACTTCCCCTGGATTGTTGCCGGAGACTTTGCCTGCAACATCGGCTTCCTGATTGACCCCCTCTCTTTAGTGATGATGCTCACCGTTTCCGGAGTCTCTTTTATCATCCACGTCTACTCTGTGGGCTACATGCACGACGACCCCGGCTACCGCCGCTATTTTGTCTATTTGAATCTCTTCGTCTTCTTCATGCTCACCTTAGTCTCCGCCAACAGCTTTCTCCTCATGTTTGTCGGCTGGGAAGGAGTGGGCTTATGTTCCTATCTCCTCATCGGCTTCTGGTACGAGAGAAAGGCCCCGGCTGATGCCGGCAAGAAGGCCTTCATCCTGAACCGGATAGGAGACTACGGCTTTTTACTTGCCATGTTTCTCGTCTTCGTAACCTTCGGCACCTTAAACTTCCTCCCCGTATTCCAGGGCGCAAGCCGCTTCGAACCCGGCAGTTTAACCATCACCGTCATGACCCTCTTACTCTTCGTTGGAGCCTGCGGCAAGTCCGCCCAGATCCCCCTCTACGTCTGGCTTCCCGATGCCATGGAAGGCCCGACTCCCGTCTCAGCACTGATCCACGCCGCCACCATGGTAACAGCCGGAGTCTACATGGTCGCCCGCTGCAGCCCCCTGTTTAACTTAGCCCCCTTCTCATTGGAAGTCGTAGCCGTAATCGGGGTATGTACCGCTTTCTACGCTGCCACCATCGGCTTACTCCAAAACGATATAAAACGAGTTCTTGCCTATTCCACCATCAGCCAATTAGGTTACATGTTCCTTGCCTGTGGAGTCGGCGCCTATACCGCCGGCATCTTCCACTTAATGACCCATGCCTTCTTCAAAGCCCTCCTCTTCCTGGGAGCAGGTTCTGTCATGCACGGCATGGCCGGAGAGCTTGACATGCGGAAGATGGGAGCACTTAAAGATACACTCCCCAAAACCCATCTCACCTTCCTCGTTGCCACCCTTGCCATCGCTGGCATCTTCCCCTTTGCCGGGTTCTTCTCCAAAGACGAGATCTTATGGGAAGTCCTCCAGAAGAGTCCTATCCTCTGGACCATCGGCGCCACCGGCGCCTTACTCACTGCCTTCTACATGTTTAGAGCAGTCTTTTTAACCTTCTACGGCGAATCCCGGATAGACCATAGCGTCCACCCCCACGAATCCCCCCCAATCATGACCACGCCCCTAATCATCCTTGCCATCCTCTCGGTGATTGGCGGCTGGATCGGCCTCCCCCTGATCGAAGGAGGGAACCGCTTTAAAGAGTTCCTCTCCCCGGTCATTCACGCAGAAGAAGTAGTCCATCATGCACCGGGCTTTGAAGTAACCATGATGTTTGTTTCCATGGGCATCGCCATCATCGGCATCATCATCGCCTACAACTTCTACGTAAAGAACCCGAAGCTCCCCGACCAGCTCTCAGAGAGATTCAAAGGTCTCTACACCCTGGTCTATAACAAGTACTACATAGACGAGCTCTACAACGCCCTCTTTGTTCAGCCCATCAAAGAAGGATCAAACCTGCTCTGGCTCTCCTTTGATGACAAGGTAATAGACGGCATGGTAAACGGGGCCGGGAAGGTAGTCAGAAGTTTCAGCGGAACCTTGCGGAAGGTCCAGACCGGCTATTTACAGAACTACGCCCTCTTCATCCTCCTGGGCGTTGTAGCAATCATCTTTTATCTCCTGAGGTAGCCTATGAACATCCTATCAACCATCACCTTTTTACCCATCATCGGGGTAATCCTCCTCATCTTCCTAAACAAAGATAACCCCCGCCTCCTCAAGGGAGTCACCTTCATCATCACCATCATAGACTTCCTCCTCTCCCTCCCCCTGTTCCTCAACTTTAGAAGCACCTCAGACATGCAGTTTGTGGAGAGGATCCCCTGGATCGAGCAATACGGCATCACCTACCACGTCGGCATAGACGGGATCAGCCTCTTCCTCGTTCTCCTAACAACTCTCCTCTCCATGATATCTGTCCTTGCCTGCTGGCAAGACATCCAGAAAAAGGTAAAGGAGTTCATGATCTGCCTCCTCTTCCTTGAGACCGGCATGATCGGCGTCTTTGTATCTCTCGACCTCTTCCTCTTCTACTGTTTCTGGGAGGTGATGCTCATCCCCATGTATCTCCTTATAGGAATCTGGGGCAGCCCGAACCGCCGCATCTACGCAGCAGTCAAGTTTTTCCTCTACACCATGTTCGGGAGCCTCCTCATGCTCGTTGCCATCCTCTACCTCTACTTTTTTAACGGCTCTCAAACCGGCACCTATACCTTTGACCTCCTTGAGCTCTATAAATTAACTATCCCCTATAACATTCAGGTCTGGCTCTTCTTAGCCTTTGCCTTAGCCTTTGCCATTAAGGTACCCATGTTCCCCTTCCACACCTGGCTGCCTGATGCCCATACCGAGGCACCCACCGTAGGAAGCGTCCTCCTTGCTGCCGTCCTCTTAAAAATGGGGACCTACGGCTTCCTCCGCTTTAATTTACCCCTGTTCCCTTCTGCCTCCATTGACTTCATCCCCTTGATCTCCATCCTCGCCCTCATCGGGATCATCTACGGGGCACTCGTAGCCATGGTGCAGAAAGATGTTAAAAGACTGGTAGCCTTCTCTTCCGTCTCCCACTTAGGCTTTGTGATGTTAGGCCTCTTCACCTTTACGGTCCAGGGCATCTCCGGCGGGATCCTCCAGATGCTGAACCACGGCTTCTCCACCGGCGCCCTCTTCCTGATCGTCGGGATGCTCTATGAGCGGAGACATACCCGTCTGATCGATGAGTTTGGCGGCCTCTCCAAAGTCATGCCCATCTATGCCACCTTCTTCATGATCGTAACCCTTTCTTCCATCGGCCTGCCTGGCCTGAATGGCTTTGTGGGAGAGTTCCTGATCCTCCTCGGTACCTTTAAAGTCAACGTAACCTATGCCGTCTTTGCTGCAACCGGCGTGATCCTCTCTGCTGTCTACATGCTCTGGATGTTCCAGCGGGTCATGTTCGGAGAGGTGACCAAAGAAGAGAACCGTAAACTGAAAGACCTCTCCCTCCGGGAGATCATCGTACTTATTCCCATCATCCTCTTCATCATCCAGATCGGGGTCTATCCCAAACCCTACCTCTCCCGGATGGAGCCAACCGTCAAAAACCTGATAGCCCACGTATATAATAAAGCCGACGTGAGGAGATAGTATGAGTCCATTCACGATTTACGATTTACGATTCACGGTTTTTTAGAGGAGATAGTATGCTGCAGCCCATCGTCCCGGAACTGATCATCCTTGGAACCGCCCTGATTGTCTTGCTCCTCGATCTCTTTATCACCGAGAAGAACTTCCTTGGCTACTTAAGCCTCTTTGGAGTTATCGTAGCCCTCTTCTTCTCTCTCTCTCCGGTAACCCCTTTTGGCAGTTTCTTCTCCTCCATGCTTATCGTAGACAGATTTACCATCTTCTTTGATTTACTCTTCCTCCTGGCTGCCAGCATCACGATCTTACTCTCCCTCCACTACTTAACCATCGAAGAGAATGTGCACGGGGAGTACTATACCCTCCTCCTCTTAGCCACGCTCGGCATGATGCTCATGGTGAAGGCAGCAGACCTGGTGATCGTCTTCCTTGGTATAGAAACACTTTCCCTTTCCATCTATATATTAGCAGGCTATCTCCGTACCGAGGCTAAATCCAACGAATCCGCCATGAAGTACTTCCTCTTAGGCGCCTTCTCCACCGCCTTCCTGCTCTACGGCATAGCCCTGATCTACGGGGCAACCGGCTCCACGAACCTCTCTGCCATCGCAACCTACATCAAGGAGACGAACCTGCTTACCAATCCCCTCCTCCTTGTCTCCATGGGTTTGATCCTCATCGGCTTCGGGTTTAAAGTGTCCATGGTGCCCTTCCACATGTGGACACCTGATGTCTACGAAGGGGCGCCCACCTCAATTACCGCCTTCATGGCAGTGGGGGTAAAAGCAGCAGCCTTTTCTTCCTTCCTCCGGGTCTTCCTCTCTTCCTTCCCTGAACTCAGACCCACCTGGGTTGAATTACTCTGGGTCCTCTCTGTTCTCACTATGACCGTTGGAAACGTAATCGCCATCTCCCAGGATAACATCAAGAGGATGCTTGCCTACTCTTCCATCGCCCATGCCGGCTACCTCATGGTCGGGATGATTGCCGGAGGCGAGCTCGGCATCTCCGGCATGCTCTACTACCTCCTTGCCTATACGCTGATGAACCTCGGTGCCTTTGGGGTAGTCATAGCCTATGGCACTAAAACAGAAGAGAATGTCCTCATCAAAGATTATGCCGGCCTCGGTTTCAGATACCCCCTCTTAGGTTTCTGCATGTCTATCTTCATGTTCTCGCTTGCCGGAATCCCGCCCCTCTCCGGCTTCGTTGCTAAGTTTTACATCTTCTCCTCTGCGATCAAAGAGGGGTATATCTGGCTCACGATCATCGGGGTGATGAACAGCCTGATATCGGTCTACTACTATCTCCGGATAACCGTGCTCATGTACATGCGTGAGCCGGAAAAAGAAGTTGTCCTCTCTCTTTCCAATCCGGCCCTGATTGCAGCTTTAGTTGTTACCACCTTCTTCACCATACAGATGGGGGTGTTCCCCAATGCCTATATGGAACTGGCCAGGGCGTCTGTTATGATGGGAAGGTGAAAAGGAATGTTTGATGACGGGGGAGGGACAGGGCGAGCCGTGCCCATCCATATAAACGTGACGGTTTATTATTTGCAGCCCTTGCCGCACTTTGATACACTGAATAAGACATTGAACGGGAACAAAAATGAAGACAGTTGTTGAGAAAAGATTATTCTGGTTTTTAAAAGAGGGTACCCAGCTTGATCTTTCTGAAAAACGCCATTTGGATATGTATGTCCAGCAAATCCTTACAAGGGGAAGGACTTCAGATGTCAAAACTCTTATAAAGTTAGTACATCCATCGGGCTTTATGGAATCCTTTTCCCGCATTAAAAACTTTCTGCCTCGTGAGGTAAAAAGGTTCTGGGAGGAAAAATGTGGAGATACTAACAGACCTGCAAAAGAAGATACTCATCCTCTTTAGGAACCTGCCTGACAGCGAGGCTTTTTATCTCACTGGTGGAACAGCACTCTCTGCCTTTTTCCTCAAACATCGAAAAAGTAATGACCTTGATTTCTTTACACATGTAGAGGACCTCATTTTACCTTTCAGTCAGAAACTTGAAATTTCTTTGAAAAGAGACAAATATGGGGTTGAAAGAGCAAGAGGATTTCAGTCCTTCGTAGAGCTCCTGGTAAATTCAGGCGCAGATTCGACAGTAGTTCATTTTGCTTTAGATTCTCCCTTCAAATTTGAAGGCCCCTTTGAATCCAGGGAGATTCCAGGTGTGAAAGTTGACAGCCTGATCGACATAGCTGTCAATAAACTCCTTGCCCTCTTTGGAAGAGCTGCGTTGAGGGATTTTATCGATGTGTATTTTCTCGCAAATGAACATTTCAGTAAAAATGAGCTTATTAAAAAGGCTGCACAAAAGGATCAGGGTTTTGAACTCTATTGGCTTGGGGTTGCGATGGAAAGAATTAATGATTACTCAGATGACTTGCCAGATATGCATCTCCTCTTACGTCCCTGCCCGATGAATGAACTCAAGGAATTTTTCAACATCTGGAAGCATGAAATTAAAGAGGAAATTGTGAAGGAAGACCAACGTTTTTAATGTAAGAGAGGCATGATTATGAAGAAGCCCATCACACCTGAATTCCTCTGGCACCTGGATAAGCTCTGCATGTGCTTTCAGGTGACCATCGTCACCACCGTGGATGCGCAGGGCAGGGTCAATGCCGCGCCCTTCGGCCTGGCATTACCGTATAGCGGAGATCCGGGAAGACCGCAGATGATGCTCTGCTCAAACCGGATGTGGCATACCGCCCAGAATATTGAGGCAACCGGCGAGTTCGTCATTAATTACCCCTCATTTAACCTCTATCCTAAGGTGAGCGAGGCTGGCAAATTGTGGCCTGAAGGGGTGAATGAGATGGAGAAAGCAGGATTAACTGCTATCCCGGCATTAAAGGTACGGCCGCCCCGGATCGAGGAGTGCTACCAGCACATCGAGTGCCGCCTGGCTGAAGTTATCCACCCCCACGAGAACCAGTCCAACTTCATCGGCGATATCGTGAGCATCTCGATCAACGAAGAATTTCTCTCGCTCTCCCAGATGGAGAAGATCAAGAAGGCTGACCCCCTGTTCATCTTCGGGATTGAACTTCCATCCTTTACCAGCTTCTACCTGAGGGGGGGAGAGGCAAAACCCTTTTCGCCCAAGGAAGAATAAAGGATGATTGGATACTCCCTTATTGATCACATTCAGGTTCGATAATTTTTCAGTTGACTGCTCTTTGGGTTGCTAATACAATCGCTAATTTTTAATAAGGAGAGTTTTATGAATATCGTTGTATGTGTAAAAATGGTTCCTGATACAACTCAAGTCACCATTGACCCTGTCACGAATACGTTAGTGAGAGAAGGGGTCCCTTTTATTACTAATCCCTTTGATACCCATGCTATTGAGGAGGCCTTAAGGTTAAAAGACAAGTATGGAGCACATATTACCGCTCTATCAATGGGTCCTCCAGCGGCAGAGAGTGTGCTCAAGCGAGCTATTGCATTGGGGATTGATGACGCTGTACTTCTCAGCGACCGTGCATTCGGAGGTGCAGATACCCTTGCAACGAGCAAGGTATTGGCGGAAGCTGTTGCTAAACTCGGTGAAAAAGTACCAATTGACCTGATTATCTGCGGGAAGCAGACGATTGATGGTGACACGGCACAGGTGGGTCCCGGAATAGCACGCCGGTTGAAGTTCTCCCAACTCACTCTCGTTGACAAGATCCTGGTAATTGATGAGAGCAAGAAGACCATACAGGTGCGGAGAAGGCTTGAGGGATGTCATGAGATTGTAGAGTCAAAACTCCCCGCCCTCATTACCGTGCTCCGAGAGATCAATATGCCCCGTTATCCTACAGTACCCGGCAGGCTTGATGCAGCAGAAAAAAAACTTCCTGTCTGGACAAATGATGAATTAAAACTGGGCCTGAATGTGATCGGACTCAAGGGTTCACCCACACAGGTCAGAAGGATTTTTGCACCACAGAGGGAAAAGGGCGAGATTATTCCTGGTGAAGGACAGTATATACACCAGGCGATAGACAAAACGATTGAAAAACTTTCGAGTTGGGACATTGTTTCTTTTGACAAGTGAGTAAAAGTTCTCGGGAGGAAGGATGGAAGAGAAATTGAAGGGAAAGAAGAAGCCACGGGGTAAAGCGGTACTCATACAGGGA
>Ga0315284_10003783_pt1 | contig 21485 bp, 18 predicted proteins | sample YL17G09_16_MG_FD_203696 | JGI IMG/M metagenome (GOLD analysis project Ga0315284, IMG submission 203696) | Sediment microbial communities from Yellowstone Lake, YNP, Wyoming, USA - YL17G09_16 | ecosystem: Environmental > Aquatic > Freshwater > Lake > Sediment | place: USA: Wyoming | collected...
GAATATCGTTATTTATATTATTTTTATTTTCAGTAAGTAAATAACTAGTTGGAGTTTTATTTAAAGAAACTATTCTACCTCTATAATTTTTTAATATTTTATAACTGGGCATACTCCAATATTTTATAATTCCAGTAATTTTAGAAACTATATTAGCTAGTAAAAAATCAATATTAATATTATAAAATAATGACCATTTATTATAAATATTATATATAGAAATTTGAGGAGAATTTATAATACTTGAAAGTCCACAAAAATGAACTATAAATATAAAATCAATATTGTTTATATCTTTAATTGGTATTGGTTCTTTATAAGTGTTAAAAATATAATCCCAAATAGGCATAAATAATGAATAGTTTGATGTAAATGTATTATGATGTAATTCATGAAATTCTGGAGAATAAAATAAATATTTAATAAAAGAATTATAATAAAAATTATAATAAGATAAATTACTATGACCTATTGCATTACAAAAATCATGAAATAAAAAATATAAACAAATAGAGATCCAATTTTGTTTATTAAATATAAAATAAGGTATAAAAACAGAAGGTGCAAAATTAATAACATAAATAAAATGTTCAACCGAATGTTGAACTAAACCGGTTGAAGGAATTGTATGATATGATAAATGATGAAAGTAATGTAAATAATAATAAACTTTTTTACTGTGTAATACGCGATGAGTAAAATAATAGAATGGTTCTGAAATAAAAATATGAGATAGAACAGTATATAAAAAACTTTGCATAATAGAATTATTGTTATATAACATTTTTGGAAAAATAAAAGATACAATAATTAATATATTATTATAAATTTGAATTGCTTCATAAAAATATTTTCTCTCTCTTATAAGTTGTTTTTCATTTATTGGAACTAAATATTTATTAGTATTTGTATAATTGAATGAATTAAAACAATAATTTTGAATTATTCTACAAAAAGAAATAAATACTGGTATAGCTATATTATTAAAAATAAACATTAAATAAATTATGTATTATTATTTAAATTATTATAAACATTCATTTAATAAACTATTATATGCTTTATATATAGATCTTTTAAACTTTTTTTTATTTGTAATAATACCTTTTTGAAAAGTACAAATTATATTTATATTATTATTACATGAAATTATATTATAAATAATTTGTTTATTTTTAGGTTTTAGTAAAAAATGAATATCTTCAATATTAATTTTTAAATTTTCTAATGGTGGTCCAATAATATTTGTAAAATTATAATCAATATTTTCTGTAATAGTATTAATTATTTTTTTACTTATATAATTAATTATGTAATTAAAAATAAAAATAAATAATGAAAATTTATAATAATTAAATTTAGTATTAATTAATTTTAATAAATTATTATTATCTATAGAATTATTTATTTTATTAAATAATAAAGTTGCATTTATTATATCTGATTTACATGGTATATATATAGGTGAACAAATAATTAATTCTTTTTCAATATTTGTATATATCTTATCAGTTTTTATCATTAATGCATATAAAAAATCATTTATAGTAATATTATTATTTATAGTATATTTTTTTATTTTATCAAAATCAAAACTTTTACAAATAATATGATCAGAAATATTATTTTCTGATAATTTTTTTGATAAATTTTTTGATAAATTTTTTTTATAAAAAAGTAAATTTATAAATATATTAATATTATAAATTATTAAAATTATAGTTCCTATAAAACAATAATAAAGTGTATTAAATAAATTATTTTGTTTTCTTTTGAATAATGGTAATTCATATTTGAATAATGGTAATTCATATTTTATTAAAGGAGTTATTAAAATATTAATTAATTTATAACCATCAACATATAAATGATGTATTTTAAAATATAATCTTGTTTTATTTAGTTTTTTATCAATTAACCAATAAAATTTCCATTTTAAATCTTTATCAAAATTTTTATTTAAAATAATAGAATTAAATTTATTAAAATTTTTATTTTCTATATAAATTATTTTATAATAATCTTTCATATCAAAATTTGTTATATTATTAAAATAAAAATTATTATTTATTTTAATAATTGTTTTTTTTAATATTGGGTTATTCATAATAATTTTATTCATATAATTTAAAATAAAACTATTAGACAATAAATCTTTTATATCTATATATATTAATATAGATAAATAATCATTATTTTTACAAAACATATTAGAAAAAATATTATTTAATTTTTGCATTGATATTACAAATACTATATTATTATATTATTATATTATTATATTATTATTTATTTTTTATTTTTTTTATTTTTTATTTTTTTATTTATATAAGATATTTTTACTTTTCTAGTATTCATATATTCATCCCAATTTGGAAATAAACCAGAATAATTTACTTTACTTAATTTATGATGGTCTTTATGATATTCTGCATCTATAAAAAATGGAATTATACATTTATTATTTGTATCTGAATGAATATAACAATTATGATAAAATAATAATATAATAATAAATACATATTCAATTAAATTTAATTTAATAAAAAATAAAGGTAATATATACATTAATATAAAAATTAATATATTATCAATAATATTACTATGAAATAAATCTAATGGTAATAATAAATTATTATCAACATGATGTCCAAAATGTATATATTTTTTTAATAATGGAATATGATGTATACTATAATGATACCAGTAATAATATGTATCAGATATTAATAAAAATATGATAATATTTTGTAAATTTATTATATTATTATTTTTTAAAATTATATCTGTATTTATAATAAATAATATAAATAATATAAATAATATATAGGTAATAAATGAATTTAAATGATAATATAAACTAACATTTCTATTATTGTAATTTTTATGATTTATTGTAAAAAAGTAACAAATTATATATATAATAATAAATAAAATAAATAACATAAATGTTATAAATAACATATTATAATATATAATACTATTATTATTATATTTTATATTACGAATAATTATTAAATTAACTTATTACCATTTTTCTAGTGCTTCATCAACTTCTTCTTCAGAAACTTCATTCAACAATTTTATTAAATTACTAGGATTATATAATTCAGTTGCTCTTCTTTCTCTCATTTTCCATAACCATTTCATAATTTGTGTTTTAAATTTCAAACAAATATATGTATATTTAAATTTATTTATTTTATTAATAATACGAGCTATATCCCTAGCAACATTTGTATTCATAAAATAAGAATATTGTACCACATCATATAAATTAAAAGTTGAATATAACCAAGTATTATTACAAACAATTCCTACTAAATTTTTACTAAGAAAAGGTAAGCTTATTATATCGTTGTTAGAACAATATAATAATTTAATGTTAGAATAACTATTTGGTATTTCAGTCAATTTATTATAAGAACAACTAAACATATGTAATTTACTAGAACAAATTGGTAATCGTTTTATTTGATTTTTACTACAATCTAAATATGTTAATGTATTTGGTAATACAGGTAGAATTGTCAAATTATTACTTGTGCAAAATAATTTTTCCAACTTGGAAGGTAATGGTGGTATAAAATCAAAATTATTAGAATTACAATTTAAATAAGTTAAAGAAGAAGGTAATAATGGTAAATAAGATAATTTATTTCCTTGACAATGAAGTTCAACTAAATTGGGAGGAATAGAATGAAAACTTGTAATTGAATTATTCCAAGAACAATCTAATATTTTTAATGTATCTGGTAGTTTGGGTATAGTAATAAAGTTATTTTTTACAAGATATAATTCTTTTAAATTTGTAAATCGCGACAAATTAGGAAATTCATGCAAATCTTCATGATTTAAATTAAGAACTGTAATAGTATTTGGCAAGTCATCAATAGGGATTGTTTTCTTAAACATTTCAATTAATAATAAAAAATACTTATAGAAATAGTATTCAATTTTATTTTATATCATGTCTTTGACATCATATAAATAAAACAAGACCCAAAGGGTCCAATTTTATTTTATCATATAATTATATTTTGATTATTATTATCAATATAATAAATGGATGAAATTTTATTTGTTATTTCTTTCATAGTTTGAATACGACCAGTACCAATATCAATAATAATTTGTTTATATTTATGATATGTTTTAAATGGAAGTAAATGAAGATAATAAAATATAAATTTTAAAATAAATAATATAATAACTATATAAATGTTTATAGAAAACCCTTGAATATAATGATTTAATATAACTTTTTTATATTTTTCATTACAAACTGTAATTTCTAAAATTAATTTTAATTTTGGATTTTTATACATAACTTTATAACAATATACAATTTCATATTTATTTTTATGAGTTTTAATATTTAAAAAAATTTTTTTAATTTTTTTTTTATCTATATGCAAGAAAGATGATAATTTATGTATCGTTGGTTGTGTATTATCAGTAAATATGCAAATATCAATATCACTTTTATTTTGAAAAAAATCAAATCGTTGAACACTTCCATAGAAATACAATTTTGTATCAAGATATTCTTTCATTTTATTTAAAAAATCTTGTGTTTTAATAGGTAATTTATTTTTTGTATATTCCATAATATACATTAGATTATTTCGGGTTAAGTAATTTAAAAAAATAAGAATACTAATATAAATGGAAAATATTCAAGAAGAAGTAATGAATGAAATTAATATTGTTGAATTAAATCTTATTAAAGATGCTATTGATAAAATGGTTAAAATTAATCAAGTAGAAATTTTGAGAATTTTAAAAAAAAATCCAAAAATTAATTTAAATGAAAACAATTATGGTGTTCATGTAAATTTATCTGATTTACCTTCTTCAACTATTCAAGAAATAAAAAATTATATAAATTATGTAAATACTCAAGAGAAAAATTTAAATCATATTGAATTACAAAAAAATAATATGAAAAATTTATTTAATGTGAATACATAATAAATAAGTTAAAATAATTCTTATATATTTATAATATGGTTCAGTTTACAAAAGAAGTTTTAGACTCTTATATTTTGAAAGAAGACTTCTATCCTAAATCTATTTCTATAAATACATATAAAAAAAATAATAATAAATCATTTGTTCCTAGAAAAACTGATGAATTATTTTGGATATTTTATATAATAATAAATGGTTTCTCTCAATATGAGTTAATTGGAAGCAATGGATATGAAATAGAACAAACTGAAAAATATAAATTAATTGAACTTCTAAGAAAACCAGAATACAAACAAATTTTAAAACAAAATAAAATAACAAAAATTAAAGAAGATATTGAAGATGATTTGGGTCATAAAGAGAGAATAAGTTATAAAACATTTTTTGCGTTATGTTATACACACAAGTTAAATATATTATTTATACATCGTCAAAAATGTTTTAAAATAGTATCTGGTAAAGAAGATGATAATTTTCATGTTATTATTAAATATGATCCCCCTAAAGAAAACCACCATGGAAATTATAAAAATGTTTACATAACAGAACATACTCAACAAGAAAGAGAGAAATATATGGATGAAACTAAGTTCTTTCAATGGGAAACAATTGATAAACCATTAAGACCAATAAGCTATTATAAAGTAAAAGATTTAATAGATATTTGCATTCTCCATAAAGTAAAAGAAGATGAATATATAAAAAAAACAAAACAAGAAGTTTATGATTTATTATTAGAAATTATATAATTAATTATGTTTACTAATAACAAGAGAACTAATTAATATATTTTTTGCCAACGAACCACTAACAATAGCATAACGAGAGAAAGAAGTAATATTACAAACCATATACAAATCATTTGTATTGATAATTTTATGGATAAAATCAGGAAGAATTTTATTACGTGGTTTAAATGTCCATTTTTCTTTTGTAGGACCGACTTGTTTAATTATTTTATTTTCACTATGAATAATTTCAATTTGTTGATAAATTTTAGAAAAGTCTTGACGAACAGTTAGATTAGTTGGTAATAATAATCTAATAAAATCTTCTGGAAAATCGATTATATTTTGGTCTATATTAGTAGAAATAGAAACAACTGGAGTAATTAGCGAATCACATAATAATGTATTATCATCTAAGTGAACATTTCTAAAATCATCATAAGATACATGAATATACAACTTTTCTAATTCATAGAGAGAAATCATTTCTTTTTTTATATCTACAAATACAGGCATGCGACAATACATATCTACTAATTCAAAACGAATATAATGTTCTTTATTATCTTCTTCTGTTAATTTAGAAAATGATATATGATATAATGATAAATTATTTTTGTCAACATAGTTCAAATCTACTTTGATACAAGTAAAAATAGTATATTCGGTTCCTTTTTCTCTCAACCATTGTTTTTTCAAATCTATTTTTGCTTGCAATTTAATCAATTGTTCTTCATCCTTATCAATAGCAATATTTCTTTGTTCAAACATCATTTACTTTATAATTGATTTATAAATATTATTTATAAATCAATTTTTTATTAAGAATATAATATTTCAAATTCTAAAGTTAATGAATAATCATTATTTAATAAATTTATTAATTTTCCATATTTATTTGTTAAACTAACTTCTAATTGTCTTATTCTAACAGGTCCATAATATTCTCTCTTTTTTAGAATACGATCCGAATTATTATTAATTAACAAAGTATCTGGAAATGCATTTAATGTAATTCTTCCAAGAATATTATTACCTATTAATGAATTATCGGTTTGTCCAATTACACCATTAGAATTAAAATTTTTATTAAAATCATTTATGTTAACATAAATATAGTTATCAAAAATAATTCCACATGATGAACTTCCTTCTACATAACCAATTATTTCAACTGGAAAAATATAATTAATTAAATCTAATTTTTTACTATTAATATCTACTTTATATTTTTTATCATCAAATCCTAAATATTTACCTAATCCGGCACAACTTTCCGTAAAATCAAGAATAAAATAAAAATTACTAGAATAATATTGACCACCTTCTATAAAAATAGATGGATTAGCAGTTGCTCCCATTTGAGGATTTTTAGTAGATATCATTATTTTACTAGTTTTAGGATCTACAATAACCATTAGATATTCTAATCCATTACCACTATTATTAAAATAATTATTTAAACAAGAAACTAAATCAGCATTTGTATAATGACCATTTGGTAATATAATGGTTTGAATACTATTAGGATAATTTGGCATATTATATAATTCAATTTTCATCATATTATTTCCATTTTCTTCAGAAATAATATCCCACATTCTTGGCAATTCTAAAGATACTAATTTCATACTGATTACATTAAATAAAGGATTTTTTAACATGAAAAAGGATTTATTTGAATTTGTTAATTTATAGTTCTCTCTAAAAACGGTATCAATAGATAAAATAGATGAATTAATTCTTCTTTCTAATGGATTAACTATACCTTCAAAAGCAACACTTGGATTAGAATAAATAAAAGGTGTATCTGGTTTAGAAACAATAGGATGTGTCATTTGAACATTTAAATTTTCGCCATAATTATGTTTAAATGTATTTTTTTGATTTAAATGATCTATAGCATTAGTAATAAAATTAATAATTTTAATTACTTTATTTTGTTCAATACTTTTATCATTTAAAATCATTCTAAAATACTGTTCTTTTTTACTATTTAATAAATTTTCATTTAATACGTCGTGTTGTCTAATATTAAATAATTGTTTTAATTGGTCTGATGAATAATTGTTTATATTCAAATCTAAATTATTCATATATATATAATATAATTTTTAATTAATCAAAACATTCCACGAAGGTTTATTATTTATTATTGTGCTAATTACTTTAATTGTGCGATTACCATGAATAGCCATGGAAATGTCTCCTGATACACTATTAAAAAGTGTACTATACATTAAAGAATTATTAGTTGAATGTAAATATATAGTATCGGATAAATTATTTTTAATATAAAAAGTAATATGACTATAATATTGGTTTTCAGTTGTATCTGGTAAATAAATATTGGTTACTACGTCTGCTAGATAATATAAATTCGGATAATAAAAAATATCTGATAATTGAATTTTATATTCAGGGGTAGTTATATGTTTGATGCTTGAAAAATTCGAATTAGTTGATGAAGAATTACTATTACCATTTATAGAACTAGTATTATATTTATTAATAAAATTCATTCCATTATAAGAATTATTCATTATATTATACTAGTATAATATAATAATTATGCATGTCTATTTGGTATAATAGCTGGTAAAGATGTATATGTTCCATTTCCATATAATGCATTTAATAATGATAATATAGTAATCTTAATTGCATTTATATCTTGTTGAAGACTAGTATCTGCATTTATCCTTTGAATTGATTCTGTTGTCAAATTATTTGTTAAATTTTTAATATCAGCTTCTTCTTTTGACATAAAATTTGCTAAATTTTTAATAAGAACTAATTCGGAATTTTTAGCACGGGTTATTTCATCTGATACCTCTTGGGTTAAAGAAATTATATTTGTATTTAAAGAAACATAATCATTCTGTTCTTTTATAATTTGTAAATTTAAAGAAGAGAGAATATTATTTTCAATTGTTGTTGCACGTAATGTTTCATTATTTAATAAATTATTATTGTTATTTAATCCTATTCCACTTGAAATAAATTTAGATTCATATACTCCCGATTCTAAACAAATACAACAATTGCTAACAACCCATTTTTCAGAATCAATTACAGAATTTGGATCAGAACAAATAGCAATTGAATTAATTATATCACTTGGATTAGGTCCATTAAATACATTTGGTAAATATTGGATCATTTCTATTTGCGTATAACCAAAAATAGGTAAAGCAGTAGTATCTTGTTTATTTATTTTTGCATAAAATTGATATGGTAATATATTAGTTGATGAATTAATGTTTACAACAGAATTATCTTTTATTTTATAAATAACTTTTTTATTGTTATTTAAATTTAATATTAAAAAAGGTAATGACGAGTTATTATATATCCATGTATTTATAGATAAATAATTTAATTGACTGAAAGGTACATTAGATATTGGAGTAATATAATAATTACAATAAGAACCCGCAATTGAATTATTTACATACCAACCATCTATTATACAATCTTTTGGAGGATACCCTGGTAAAATAGTAGAGTCAACATAAATAATTGGTGATGGTAATAAATTAACTGAAATAATTTTTATTTCATTTAATAAAATATCAGCAGTTACTCGTGTTATTATTTCTTGTGTTAAAGAATTTCTTATATATGTATTATTATTTGTAATATGTTCATTTAAAATATTAAAATCACTTTCTTCTTTTAAAATCTGAGAATTTAATTTTTCTGATAATAAAGTTTCAGAAGATACGGCTCGTGTTTGTTCAGTTGTAATTTGTTGATTTAATTGTATTATAGTAGTAGCTAATGCTTTTTTTTGATTTTCATCTAATTTATTAATAAAATCTACAACTGTTTTAAAATTATCATATATTCCTGAATTATATAATATATTATCTATTCTAACAGTTTGCAACTGTAATTTTGAATTTGTAATTGCGAGAGAATTTGTAAATAAGTTTTGTAAAAAATTTAATTGAAATAAAGTAACTGCATCTTGTAGTTCTGAACCATCTTCTAAATTTGTTAATCTTGATTGACCAATATCTATTTTATCATTTATAATAGTAATGCTATCACCTAAATATAATTTTGGTGCAAGTTCTGTGTTTGTAGCCATATATATCAAGAATATATATTCATTATAGTTTTAACAATTTGACTTCTCTCAATATCTGTATTTTCTAATTTTATAAATTTTATTAAATCATCGATTTCATTCATATTACTATATGTTTCATATTTTTTTATCAAATCATCTAATCCATTTTTTTCTTTTAAATCACTTTGATTTAAATCACCAGTAATTATCATTTTACTATTTTCACCTATACGAGTTGTTATCATTTTCATTTGGTTTGGAGTACTATTTTGCATCTCATCTGCTATAATATATGAATTTTTAAATGTTCTTCCTCTCATAAATCCCAACGGGATAATTTCTACTACATTATTATATATCATTTGTTCTATTTCAGGTTTTTTATAATATTCAGAAAAAATATCGATAATTGGTTTTGTCCATGGATCCATTTTTTCATTAATATTTCCAGGAAGAAATCCAATTTCTTCTTCTACAGAAACTAATGGTCTAGTTAAAATAATTTTATCTATATTATAATTTTTTAGTAATTCAATCGCACTTATACATGCAAATAATGTTTTTCCAGTTCCTGCTGGACCATTCACTATAACCAATTTTGTATTTTCATTTTCTATTGCTTGTAAATATTTTTGTTGATTTATAGTTTTTGGTTTGTATATACTCTTAGAAGTTGTTGAAATATACTTATTTATTTGGTTCATCTTATTTTTTCCTTTTGCCAAAATAAAAAAATTTAATAATGCAAAAAATTTCATTTAATTATATGATTACATCTATTTAAGTAATATAATATTATAATTATTTTTTTAGAATATATATTTTTAGTTTAGATATATATAATGACCTCGGTAATATATGATGAGCTGAAGATCGTGCTTCAGTTGATGGCTGAAATTAATGCCGGTGTTTCTGTTAAATTATCAGGGTCTACTTATACAAATACAGCTGGAATTGCATTTGTAAATAGTGCTAATATACAAGCTGTTGTAGCTAATGCATTTACTTTTGATGCAGCAACTAATTTGTATAAATTATTGCCTTCTTTGAGTAATAATATTGGATTATTAACCGTAGAAGATTACTTAATTTCAATCGGACATTATAATTTTACTCAAACAAGTCCTGCTTCTAATAATTTGTATTTGGGAGATAATGTTGTTGTTGACTCTGTAAATCAACATGTTGATTTTGGGTTATCTTACCTTACAAAAGTTAAAGATGCTGTTAATGCAACAGATGTTCCTGCTTTTCATCAAATTATAGATGTCAGAGATAATTTACAAGGTCAACTTAATGTTGTTGATTTATCTTTAAACAATCTTCAAACTGAAATTGATAATATATTATCTGGTTCAACAATTTCAAATTTTAAAACTTTAAAAGATTATATTGATTTTCTTGATACAACTGATATGAGTGATCACGCTCTTAAAGTTGCTAAATTAACATCATATATTGATGATGAAACAAATCGTGCTATAACTGCTGAACTATTACTCCAGTTGGGAATTTCTGGAGAAATTCTTCGGGCGAAAGAAGCAGAATCGGATTTAAGTCATAATTTGATTGTTGAGATAACGCGTGCAACAAATGCCGAAACAGGATTATCTACACGAATAACTTCTGAAGTTAATAGAGCTACTGCTGCAGAAAATTTGTTAACTTCTAAACAAGTTACTACGATTAATGTTTTACCTACACCTTCTTTTTATGCTGATGCGGATAAACCTATGCCTATACCATCTACAGTTTATAGTTATTTTGATGGGTTTTATTATAAAAATATGTATGATGCTGCTTCAAGTGATAATGGGATCGTTAATAAAATGAATTGGTATATGCCACAAGTAATACCTTTTTCACAAATAAATTGTTTTTCATTTAATATTAATGTTTTATCTAATAAACAATTACCATTTGTTACTATATATAAGATAACAGGAAGTGGAATAGATGTTAATAATAAAAGAGTTTATGAAATTCCAACACCAACAACTATACCGGTGAATGCTCCTGGAGTAACTACATATTTACCATATCAGTTTTATTTTGATATGTGTGGAAATAATTTAAATAAATTGATTGATTATGGTTTAGTTAGAAAACCTCTATCATTAATTACATCAAATCAGTGGAGTCCAGGAACAATAAATCCAAGTGATTATGTTGTCATCAGTTTACACACGAATAGTGCTGCTAAAAAGTTTGAAGAAGAATTTGTTATTGAGAGTTTTTGTATTGGAACTGTTAATCAGACTTTTGAATATAAATTTTCTACAGATCAATTAAGTTTATCATCTGAAAGAACACGTGCAACTGGACGCGAAACTATTCTTGATAGTTCATTAAATATATTAAAATTAAAACAAACTTCTGACAATACAACTGTTACTAATTTAATTCAAGATGTTTCAGGAAGAGTATTAACTGTTTCTAATAGATTGGATGATGAAATTGAAAGAGCAAAAGCTAAAGAAAATGTTCTTCATACAGAAATAACTTCTTTTATAGGACAAGGTGCACAATTTGATGCAAATGGAAATTATATAAAAGATACAAGTCATCCAACTTTTGTTGACTTTTATAATTCACAAGCAGATCCAGTTAATAATAATAATTATAATTTAACTACAAATAGACGTCTTGAACAATTAACTAATTATATCAAACAATTAGAACTAAGTCATATTCATATGAACGCATACTTATTCGGAGCGAATGCTTTGCCTCATAAACCTCTTGGGGATCCTAATGCAGATGGTCCTGCTACAACTGCTACAGTTTATCCTTACAACCCGAACTTACGACCTTAATAATTTAATATTAAATCATATTATTTATAATAATATAATATGATTTACTGAATTTAATAAAATTGATTTAATATTAAATATATTATAATTTATTATATTAAACATGGATTCAAAAAGAAATTACAAAAAATTTGAAAAGGATGAAACTCATGTAGATGTAAGATTACAAAATTTAATAACCCTTTTTTTAAATAATGAACCATATGTGCATAAAAAAAACGTTTCAGAATTTGAAGTAAGATTTGGTGGATATGGAACAAGATTTACCAAAATAGATTATGATAATGTTATTAAGAAGTTGGTTCAAGTCGGGTTTAATACCACTGAAATAGATGGGTCCGATTTACTTAGAATATATACTTTTGATAAAACGGATAATGATTATAATAATCCAATAAGAATAGAGATAAATGGTTTTCAAGCAATACAAAATTATTGTAAAAATGATAATATTGAAAAAATTAAAGTAGAATATTCACATTCTATTTTCTTTTCTAAAAAACTTCCAATAAGAGATAAAGAAGATAGACCAATCAAACCAATAGATGTTCCTGATTTTATTTTGAAATATGCATATTCTAATGAAGAAAATATACATAATTCAAATGATCAAATTAATCAATTGTTATTAAATTATGATGAAAAGAAAAAGATGTTTAGATATATGAATCGTGTTTCATTAACACATGATACATTACCGATTAAATGTGATATCAGTATTGTAAAAATGTCGTCTAAAATGACGGATGCATTTACTATAAAAGATTCGGGTGTATTTACTAATCCAGAAATATATGAAATCGAATTAGAAATAGATAACTCTAAAATAAATAAAGAAACAACTGTATCTTCTTTAATTGCTGATATTAAAAAAGTAATTAAATATGTTTTAATGGGATTACAAGGAACAAATTATCCAGTTTCTTATAAAGAACAACGAGAAGTTTTAGAAATGTATCAAAATATGATACAATTTACAGAAACAGAGAGAAGAAGAAATGTTACCCAACAATTTTTAGGTCCTTCTTCTAATACACTTCAAATTGAAAATATAGTAGAAATAAATGAAGAAAATAGTAATATACCAAATATTAGAGTTGATTTCGTTGTTACAGAAAAAGCAGATGGAGATAGAGCGTTATTATTTATTTCTAATAATGGTAAAGTATTTTTAATAAACACAAATATGAATTTTATCTTTACAGGAACAACAGTTACAGATAAAGAGTTATATAATACATTATTGGATGGAGAATATATAGATAATTCGTTGTATGCGGCATTTGATGTTTATTATTATAGAAATACAGATTATCGTAGATTACCTTTCTTTCCAAAGAGAGAACGTGATATGTCTAGATTAGACTTATTACAACAATGTGTTTTAAATATAAATATTTCTTTAAAATCTATTATTCCAAATCCAGCTAAAGTATTGCCTATAAAAATTATAGCAAAAGAATTTTATGATAGAAATCCAGATATTGTAGATAGCATTCCAGATGACATAAAAATATTTACAGCTTGTGATTATGTATATAATAAACAACATCCATATAACACAGATGGATTAATATTTACTCCTAAATATTTTGGAGTAGGTAGTAATATTGAAAACACAGCTGGTCCAAAGAAAAAGGTTACATGGGATTATTCTTTTAAATGGAAACCTCCTCAATTTAATACAATTGATTTTCTTATAAAAACTAAAAAAAATCCAGATGGTAGTGATGTTGTATTTAATTTGAATGAGAATGGATTAAATACATCAAGTGCTATTCAAATACAACAATATAAATCAATCTATTTATTTGTAGGAACAAATGAAATATATGATAATCCTTGTGAAAGTTTATATAAAGGAGAATTTGTTGATAAAACATTAAAACATCAACATTATAAACCAGTTATATTTAAGCCAACTTTTCCTCCTGATCCAGATACCGGAGTTTGTAATATTCTTTTAAAAAATGGACAAATGAAAACAGATGAAAATGAAGTATTTATAGATAATATGATTGTTGAATTTAGTTATGATCTAAAGGAAAGAAGTAAATGGAATTGGAAACCACTGAGAATAAGATATGATAAAACAAGTCGTTATAAACAAGGAATTCCAGAATATGGTAATTCATTTCATGTCGCAAATAGTAATTGGTCATCCATTCATAATCCAATTACAAAAAAAATGATTACTTCAGGAAAAGATATTCCTAATATAGTAGATAATCAAGATAAATATTATAATAGAGTTACTAATGTTACAAATACAAGAGCATTACGAGATTTTCATAATTTATATGTAAAAAAAATATTAATAACAAGTGTATCAAAAGAGAGATATAGATTAATAGATTATGCTTGTGGTAAAGCTGGTGATTTATCTAAATGGATTGAAGCTAAATTAGGATTTGTATTTGGAATAGATATATTTGCAGATAATTTGAATAATAAAACAGATGGTGCTTGTGTAAGATATTTGGAAACAAGAAAAAAAGATAGGAATGTTCCAGATGCATTATTCGTAGAAGGAGATTCTAGTAAAAATATTAAAGATGGAACATCTATAGTAACAGAAACAGGAAAAATAATTACACAATCTATATTTGGATTGTGTGAGAGAAAAGCATCAAATAAAGTTGGAAAATATGTGGAAGAACAATATGGTAAAGGTAAAGATGGATTTAATATATCTTCATGTCAATTTGCAGTTCATTATTTCTTTAAAAATGAGGAAACATGTAAAAATTTCTTCTTAAATGTAGCAGAATGCACAAAAAAGAATGGTTATTTTATTGGAACATGTTATAATGGTTCTGAAATATTCAAAATATTAAATGATTATAAAATAGGAGAAACAATTAGAAAAAATAAAAACGGTAAAATGATTTGGGAAATTACTAAAAATTATGATAAAACTGAATTTAAATCTGATGCTAGTTCATTAGGATATGAAATTATTGTATATCAAGAATCCATTAATAATCGTTTTTCAGAATATTTGGTGAATTTTGAATTTTTAGAAAAAATAATGAGAAGTTGTGGGTTTGAATTATTAACAGAGAGAGAAGCTAGACAAATCGGATTACCTTATAGTCACGGATCATTTAAAAGTTTATATAATAAAATGGTTGATTTATATTACAAAGATCCATATATAAATAAATTATATGAAGAAGCATCACAAATGTCTCAATCAGAACAATTTATATCATTTTTGAATATGTTCTTCGTATTTAAAAAAGTTAGAGATGTAAATTTAACTAATTTTACAATAAATGTCGATGATGAAGATTATCAAATGCCTGAAGAAATAATAGTTCAACATAAAACTACTCTTAAACCAGAAGAACCAAAACTAAAATCAGAAAAACCAGAAAAAGTAGTTGAAAATAAATCAGGAATTATTAAAAAATATGATATGAAACTTGTTCTTGAAGATGTATCAAAGAAAACTGTAAAAATTAGAGAAATTCCTATAAGTAGTAAAACAAAAAAAAATAGTCCGGTTAAAAAAGAAGTTACAAAACAAATACAAAAAATTACTATTCCACTTCAACCGGATGAAGGATCTTCTTCTGATGAAGAAGAAAATAAATAAGATGGATTGAATAAACTTAAATAATATTTGTATAGTATGTATATAATAATATATGACTTATTATATACTTCCAAAAAAAAATAATAATATTAGTTTAAATTTAATTTTACAAAATGACCAAACATTTGAAATATCAACAAGTATTTCTTTTTATATAAAATCATTAAAATTAGAATTATTAAGTTATATTTCATTAGAAGAATTAAAACAATTGAAAAAAAATATTTTTTATTATAATGATTTATTAAATAATAATTTTTGTTCTATTCATACTTCTATTGATTTTTTTATTTATGTAGAATTATTAAAAATAAGTATTTTTTCAGATATTTATAAGAAGATAAATATAATATATTGTGATGATATTATTTATAATTCATTTATATATACAAATAAAAATATAATTTTTAAAAATACAAAATTAGTTCCAATAAATAAAAAAGAATTTGATATATTATCTTTTAATATAACAACAAAAGATAAAAATTCAGATTATTTATTGAATTTTCTCTCTATTTTGTGTAAATTATTATATTATCAGGCAAATGATGGAGGATGTATTATAAAAATTTATGAATTGAATTATAAACCAATAATAGATATTATATATATATTAAATAATTTTTATGAAAAAGTGTATATAATAAAACCAAATACATCTAATTCAATCAATAAAGAGAGATATATTGTATGCAAACACATGAAAATAATAGATAGAGATAAATATTATATTTTTTTTAATAAAGTGTATACCGATTTTTTAGAAAATAAAAAACCAATATTTTCTCTCCTTTCAAATGATTTACCTTATTATTTTATAAATAAAATAGAAGATTCCAATTTGGGAATTGGAAATTTAATGATAGAACAATTAGATTTATTAATTTCAATTATAAATGAAAATTGTTTTATTGAAAAAATAGAAAATATAAAATCAAATAATTTAAATAAATGCATTTTATGGTGTGAAAAATATAAAATACCATTTAAAACAAACGAAAAAAATATTTTTATAAATGAAAATATATCAAATGATATTATCTAATTAGATATAGACATTCCAACATCGGCGACAAATGTTCCATTTACATTTCCTCCAATATTACCCATTTGAGAGAGACATTTAGTAATTATATATTCTTTGCTATTACTAAAATTACATTTTTTTTGTCTATTATAACTTCTCATATAAGTTGAATTAGAATTACTGCATGTAGTATATTTATTTTTATATATAAAAGGAGTATTTCCAAATTTAGAGGATGTTGCAGAACCACTTAATTTATTAATACTATGTAAATTACTACTTATTGTATCTGTTGTTAATTTTAATAATTGTGTTCCACTACTGACACCTCCTTCTGTTGCAAATTGAGGATTACTTGGTTTATATACAACCAGTTTACAACCACGTGGATTTGACGGTCCATTTATAGGAATTCCTATATATGGATTATTTATAAAATTAAGATATATTTTTAAAGCGTTCTCTCTATTTTGTTCGTTTTCAATAGTAGAAATATATTGGTTCATTAAATATATTTTATTTATATCAGATTTATTATATCTAGTAATATCTTCTTCGCTTAACAATTTTTGGTTTTTTAATATTAAATAAATATTATTCACAATATTATTTTCTGAATAAATAAGTTCATCAATATTAGGATAACAGTTAGCAATATAAGTATTAGTTAAAGCTAAAGGACTTCCAGGTTTAGCATATAAATTTTTTTGATTATTATTTTTTATTGCGTATGCTTTTTCAAGAGGAGATGTAAAATTAAAAGATTTTTGTTGATATGTTTGACATCTATTTTGTAAATATTGATAATGACTATTATAATAATTTGGTTTCAAATTAGTGCTAGCATAAATAACCATTTTCTTTGCATTTCTCTCAGCATTACAACAAAATTTTTTATTTACAACATTTGGTTGTGGTGAATCTGTTAATGTTCTTCCTGGAGGATTATCTATAACTAATCCAATTCCTTGACAGTTATTACAAGTTTCATCTAGATATAATTTATTATTTATTTCTGTTTTAGGATTATGTTTTACACTATATCTACCAGGTTGATCTAATGTTAATTCTATTAATTTTACTGTTGATGTTCGTGATACTCTACTTGTATTTATATACACATCTGGATTATTTGGATCTAAATCAATTATATTTTGATGAAAAGATACTCCCTTTCTGTATTGCCATTTCAACGGTCTTGGTAAACCAAATTTTTGAGGTGCTGTATTTCTATAATCTTTATTTGTTAATGGTCTAATATGACCACTTGTTATAGCAATTGGATAACTATATTGACCAGTTCCTTTTGTAGGACCACCATTAGATGACCCATTTAATGAATTATTGTAAGATTTCATACCTTGACTAAAATAATTAGTTGACATAATATATATAAATATAATAAAGATATATATTATGCTAATAGAAATATTAATTTTATTTTTTATATTTTTATTAAGTTATCAAACTTATTTATTTATAATAGATGATAATTCTTCTTTTAAAGAAAAAAATATAATTGAGGGATATACTGATTATGAACAAACAAGTTATATGTTAAGTCAAAAAAATGCTGTAAATATTGAAAGCTTGAAAGATAGAATAGATAACATATCAAATATAAATAATAATTATGATGAATTAAACAATAGGTTAACAATTGTAGAACAAAAAATAGATAACTTAATAAATGCTAATCCAAAAGGATCTAATTTTGATACTAGTACAGTATATACTGCAGAAGATGATGAAGAAGAAAAGAATGGATTACCGTCAACTATTGATACATCACAAGTTTCAAATGAAAATACTGGTGAAATACCTCCTATTGATAATTTAGATACAAATAATAACAATAATAATATGTTTTAATAACTCATAATATAATATATGGATGCTTCTAATTTCAAATTAAAATTACCACAATTATTTTCATATCACAACGCAATTAAATCTCCAGATGAAATGGGTCTCAGCGATGCTGGAAATAATGCTACTTTAAAAAGAGATGCAGATGCTATTTTTGGATATATGGGAGGAATATTTAGTGGAAATAATAATAATGTATTTAAATTAAATACTCCTATGTTAGGAGATAAACAATTTTTTAATACTGGTATTCAATGCACAAAAAAAACTTTACAAGAAATTAATAGTGAAACTAATAATAATGCTCTTAATGTATCTTCTGTTCAAGTAGATCAAGATAATTTAACAGATCGTTATAGTTATATAGATAGTATTACTAAATCTCCAAATGGAGAACCAGTTGGACTACTATATCAAGTAATTGATGATGTTATGGATTTAAATCCTACTGATATTTTTAATGCTATAACAGAACCACCATATCCTCCATGTATTCCTGTTACTTTAAAAACAATTAAACAAAATGTTCATTATGATCTTGAAACTGGTTTTGAAAGTCAATATGTAATTGTAAGTGAAATTGAACAAATAAATCCTTGTAATTTTGAAAACGGAGTTAATCCTGTAGTAAAAGATAAATCAAATGCTATTTGTGATTTAAAAAATTCTAACCAAACCGCTATATTTGATGAATATGAACGTCAGAGAAATACTACTACTACTACAGAAGCGTTTTCAACTATAAAGTATCCACAAAATCATTTAATACAATTATATCTTTTTTTTGTAGTTATTTTATTTTTTTATTTATTTTACAAGTTAAATTATAAATAAAAACGTTCAATATTGCTTCTATTTCTAGATTTATTCATTTTTTTATATTTTCTTTTTCTTGAACTATTATATCTTCTTCTTCCTGCATTTTGTTGTTGTAATTTATTTTCATCTTTTTCTGGTATATCTGTAATTTCACTTATAGTTTTTTTTTCTTGTGAATTTGTTGGAATTGTAAAAGGATTATTTTCTTTATTTTCTTGAAATATATTATTTGGAGGTGGATTAGTTGGTATTGTCTCTTCTAATTCAGGTTTTAAATTAGTTGGTTGAAATGCAGGTGCGGTTTCTTCTGGAGGTGGATTAGTTGGTTGAAATGCAGGAACTGTTTCTTCTGGAGGTGGATTAGTTGGTTGAAATAAAGGAACTGTTTCTTCTGGAGGTGGATTAGTTGGTTGAAATAAAGGAACATTTTCTTCTGGAGGTGGATTAGTTGGTTGAAATGCAGGTGCGGTTTCTTCTGGAGGTGGTATTGTCTCTCCTAATTCAGGTTTTAAATTAGTTGGTTGAAACACAGGTTCTTCTCCTTCCCCTTCTCCTTCCCCTTCCCCTTCTCCTTCCCCTTCCCCTTCTCCTTCCCCTTCTCCTTCTCCTTCTAATACAGAAGGAGTTTTTGTTTCATCAGAAGAATTATCTAAACTATTTAATTCATCATCACTTACCGGAGTTTTAAATGCATTTGAAATCATATTTTTTTCATTTTCATGATTATTTTTTAATTCTGTTATTTCATCATTTAAAGATACAATTTGTTTTTTTAATTCTTCTATTGTATTTTTAAGTTCATTTGCATCACTAAATGGAACTTGATTTGCAAGATCGGTTGCATATTGTTTACTTTGATTTGTTAATTTATCAGTTTCTTCTGTAACTGTGGTTTTAGCTTTATTAAAAAATGAATTAAACTGTTGACCAATTGAAAAATTATCAGAAGATGTATCAGAGCTTATATTTTGATCAGGATTTAATTTTGAACATTGACTTTGTATATCTGTTAAATTATCTATTTTTGAATATAAACTTTGAGTTCTTGTAAATAATTGTTTATAAATACTAGCATATTTATCTACATCTTTTTTAATTTGAGCATTATTATTTTGTAAATCTGTTTTTAATTGATTAATAAAATTTAATTCTTCATTTGTATCTCTTGTAAGTTTAATAAATTTGCTAATAGAACTAAAAAATGATCCTGGTCCAAGTCCTCCATTTATTTTTTTAAATCTTTTTTTAGTATTAATTTTTTTATGTTGTTTATGTTTACGATTTCTTTTAAATGACATATATTATAATTAGAAATTATAATATATATTATTATTTTATTAATTTATATAAAAAAAATCCACACAATGCTCCTATAATTTCAAATATAACATATGGTATAATTTCCAAATTACTAATATCTTTATTAGCTAAAAATGCTAAAGCAATAGCAGGGTTATAAGCAGCTCCTGAAATAGGTCCTCCAAAATAACATATTAATGCTTCAGTTGCCCCATATGCTAGATAGTTGTCTGTTACTAAAATAACAAATGTTAATAATAATGTTCCAAAAAAC
>Ga0315284_10003785_pt1 | contig 21483 bp, 16 predicted proteins | sample YL17G09_16_MG_FD_203696 | JGI IMG/M metagenome (GOLD analysis project Ga0315284, IMG submission 203696) | Sediment microbial communities from Yellowstone Lake, YNP, Wyoming, USA - YL17G09_16 | ecosystem: Environmental > Aquatic > Freshwater > Lake > Sediment | place: USA: Wyoming | collected...
AACTCGAGACGTGGCCGAACGTGCCGGTCAACCTGCCCCGGTACGTTGAGCCGAGCGCGTCGCAGTTGTCCTCAATCAGCCAGAGGTCGCGTTCCTTCACGATGCTCATCACCGTGTCGAGGTCGAACGGCACGCCGAGCGTGTGGGCCATCATGACGGCGCGTGTTTTCGGGCCCACCGCCTGCCTCAGCGAGTCCGGTTTTGCCGTGTAGTCGCCGAGATTGACGTCAACGAAGACCGGGACCAGCCGGTTCTGGACGATCGGCGCGACCGTGGTCGGAAACCCGGCCGCGACCGTGATGACCTCGTCCCCGGGCTTGAGCCGGCGTTCGCCGAGCTTCGGAGACGTGAGCGCGGTCAGCGCGACGAGGTTGGCCGAGGAGCCGGAGTTGACCAGCAGGGCGTCGGACAGGCCGAGGTACGCGGCGAACTCGGTCTCGAACCGCTCCGCATAGCGGTTGGCGGTCAGGTAGAAGTCGAGGCTTGCGTCCACAAGGTTGCGCAGTTCTTCGTCGTCAAACACCCGGCCGGCATAGTGGACCAGGTCCTTGGTCGGGTCGAAGGTTCTGCCCGCGAATTCCGTCCGGTAGTACTCGCCGACGAGCTCCAGTATCCGGGTGCGGAGTGAGACGGCGTCCGCCATAAGCCTAGGGATTGGCGGCCGGGGGCCGCCGAACACTCCTGGCCCTGATCCCTGACCCATGGGAAAACTCACGGTACCAGTCGATTGCCAGCTTCAGTCCCTGCTCCAGCGTGTAGAGCGGTTTCCAGCCGAGCACTCTGCGGGCCTTGGCCGCCGAGAGGTACTGGCGGGGGATTTCGTTCGACGCCTGATTGCGGATGTCCGGCTCGAGCGGCGACTTCATCAGCCTGAGAATCAGGCGGGTCAGTGCGATGACCGTGACCTGGGTCTCGTTGGAGAAGTTGAATGCTTCGCCCTTCAGCTCCGGGTTCGCTCCGAGTTTCTCGGCCAAGAGCATGTAGGCGGCAGCGCCGTCTTCAACGTAGAAGTAGTCGCGGACGTAGCTGCCGTCCGAGCGGACGACCGGCCGTTCGCCGCGCAGGACCGATCGGATTGTGCCTGGGACAATTCGATTCCAGTTCAGGTCGCCGCCGCCGTAGAAGTTGCCGCAGCGCGTGACCGCGACCGGCAGGTCGAATGTCCTGGCATAGGCTTGTGCGATCAGGTCAGCGCACGACTTGCTGACATCGTACGGATGTTGACCCTGGAGCGGGGTGCTTTCATCGTACGGCAGTCTGGGCTGTGCTCCGTAGGCCTTGTCCGACGAGGCGATGACGATTTGCGCGACGCACGGGGAGCGGCGGCAGGCTTCGAGCAGGGCCCAGGTGCCGCCGACATTGGTCTCGAAGGTGGAGACCGGATTGCGGTTAGCAATCGGAACGATGGTCTGGGCAGCAAGATGAAAAACAGTGGCCACTTCGTACTCGCCCAGCAGGCGTTCGAGCAGCGCATGGTCGCGCACGTCTCCGCGCACGACCCGCACCCGGTCCAGCAGGTTCCTCCGGACAAGCTCGCTCTGCGGTACCCAGTCGCGTACCAGACAGACGACCTCGGTGCCGGCGGACAGGAGCCGCTTGACCAGCCAGCCGCCGATAAGGCCGGTGGCGCCGGTCACGAGCGTCGGCCGGTCACGCCAGAAGGGACTGGGGGCGAGGGGCGAGGGACGAGGGACGAGGGACGGGTGGCGACTCTGGACTTGGGACTTCACTTCCACACCTTCCATGCCGCCTTGCCCGACTGCCACAGGCTTTCGAGATTGCGGACGTCACGCAGAGTGTCCATGCATTGCCAGTAGCCTTCGTGGCGATACGCGACAAGTTGGCCTTCTCTTGCCAGCTTTTCCATCGGCTCACCCTCCCAGAGCGTTGCGTCATCCTTGATGTATTTGACCGCCTCGGGCTCAACCACGAAGAACCCGCCGTTAATCCAGCCGTCGCTGACCTGCGGCTTCTCGGCGAACCGGGAAACGACATCACCATTAAATACGATGCCGCCAAACCTTGCCGGCGGGCGGACCGCGGTGACCGTGACCAGGCTGCGGTGGCTGCGGTGGAACTCGAGCAGGCGTCGGGCGTCGATGTTCGCGACCCCGTCGCCATAGGTGAGCAGGAATGTCTCTCGGCCGACGAACTGCGCGGCTTGCCGGACCCGGCCGCCGGTGTTGGTATCGAGGCCGGTGTCGAGCAGATGGACGGTCCAGTTGTCGCCCTCTCCAGTGTGAACATCAATGTCGCCGGACGGCAGGCGCACGGTCAGGCTGCGAGAGCGGTAGCGGTAGTTGATGAAATAGTCCTTGATAGTCTCGCCCTTGTAGCCGAGCGCCAGCACGAACTCGCTGAACCCGCAGGCCGAGAATATCTTCATGATGTGCCAGAGGATAGGCTGGCCCCCGATCTCGACCATCGGCTTGGGCCGGATTACGGTCTCCTCGGAGAGCCGCGTACCGAGTCCGCCGCACAAGATTACCACCTTGGGCTTGCGCTGGGTCGCTCCGTGCGAGGCGGAACGGCTCGATTTGGCCATTTTCCTATCCTTTTTCATAGTACGGAGAGTATAGCCGTTGAGCTACCAGCGTCAATATGAGGCTGCGTGCTCAGGACACTGAGCATGGTGTTCTCCACTGCGCCGGTCATCCCGTTGGGCCACGGGTATAACGTGTTGAGCGGGTTGTTGTTAGCGGGCCGGCATCGGCCGTGCCTGCTCGTCCGTCAGTTGCACAAAATAGACTGCGGCGGTCGAGTCCGGGCTCATCAGCGCCAGGGTGAACCGATACTTGCCGGAGATGTAGTTCTGAGCGTCATTCATGTAGCTCATGAACTCGGGTTGCCATTCCGTCGAACGCAGATACCAGAACGCGAGGCCGGGGAGATAGCCGTCAACCCGATTCCCATCATGGACCAGTTCGTAGAGTTCACCGTAGGAAAGGACTAGCGGAGCAAGAGTGGCGGCGCTGTCACGCAGCGAATCGGCAAGCAGAGCAGTAGGCCAGAACACGGCGGCGAGTTCGGGTGGGGATTGCGCGGCTATTGTGCGGATGAATCCCAGGAATTCCCTGTTGACATGCTCGGCCTCCCGGGCCTGATTCGCCTGCGACGGTTCCCGCCCGACCGGCAACTGGAATACACTCATGCTGCCACCGAAGGTCTTGAGTTCGGGTGGTTGGAGTCTGTAGCTTCGAAAGAGTCGGAGAGACAGTGGTACGCTAGGGTCGACCGACGCCACGCATACCGTGTCGCCAGGCTCGAGCCCGTATGCTTCTGCCATCCTCGTGAACTCGTCGCCGAAACCGTCGGCCGGGAAATCGTAGAACCCCCACGTTGTGACCAGCCTCATGCCATTGCAGTCATACTCAAGAAAGCGGCTCGACGGCGCCGGTGTGGGTTCATTTGCGCCGTTGCACAGATACTGGCGGAGCTCGAACTGGGTGGGCATGTCCGAGAAGATGAGCCGGCCAGTCGGAACATTTCCTTTGAGATAAGTTACCGTTGAATCCATGAGCACCCGCCGCTGGTTCGCCGGCAGGAAGCGATCCGATGCTGGGGTTGCGCCGGCTATCCAGACCGGCACCAGCATGACTGCGGCGGCCAGTACCGGCCAGGCTCTGCGTCCGGAGACATCGGCGATGGCAAAAGCGACACCGGCCATGGCTGGAAGCAGGAGTACAGTGTCATACCGCGAGCCGCCATAGGGATGGAAACGCGCCATTGCGGCCAGGCACGCGACGCAAAATGGCAAGAGAAGGAGCAGTCCGAGGTCGCGGTGCTTGGGCTTGCCTTCATTCCGGCACGTGCCCCGGACCAGCAGGATGATGAAGCCGATGACGAACAGGAGCACGGCCACGATGCCGTCCGGCAGGGAGGCGAAGATGTACTGGAAGAAGGTGGTCGTCTGCCGGACCGGGAAGAACAACACACTTTCTTCACCTGGCTGGAAATAGGAGTTCCCCAGCCAGCTCGCATGCGCGAAGGTACCGCCTGCGCCGGCGCACCCCGGCAGAAGCTGCGTGACACAGCCGTAGACAGCCAGCAGCGCGATCACCACCTGGCCGGCAGCCCAGGTTGTCGTCACGGCTCGGGGTGGGCGTTCAAGGATGACGCGAATGATGCCGTAAAGGCCAAGCGAAGCGAGCAGCCAGACTGCCGAGGGATGGCTGGCGAGCGCTAGGACAAAAAGCAGCCCGGAGCTGGCCATCGTGAGAGCCGATTTCCGCTGGAACGCAAGCTCAAGGAGCAGTAGTCCGGCTGCGGCGAACAAAAGCACGAATGAGGACGGACCGACCTCGGTGAACAGAGCCACGGGCGTCGGCGCAAACGCGAGCAGGATAAGGCCGGTGAGACCCGTTGTACGGTTGAACGTGACCACAAGCCAGCGGAACGCGAACCAGAGCGCCGCGGTACTCGCGATTATTGAGGGCAGTCTGAGCACGAAGTTGGACGTACCGAGCAAACGCCAGAAGTGAAGGAAGATGAGATAGAACGCCGGGTAGGGAGTGCCGTGTGCCTCGCGAATAACCGCGGACAATGTCGGGTTGCTGGCAACCATGAGGGTGCCTGCTTCATCCGGATTGAGGAAACCGGGCAGGGCGACCAGCACACGGTAGAGGAGCCCGGCTGCAATCAGCGCCAGAGCTACGACGTCGGCGTGGTTCTGGAGCCAGTCCTCGATCCGATTGACAACCGGTTGTGCGAGCGCCGGCGCTGCCGCCCGCCCGGTCTGAGCCCTGTTCGGGATGGTTGTGGGTATATTCTCGACTAGTGATACTACCTAATGAGGTTGTCCGTGTCAAGGAACCGGCAGAGTCCGGTAGTATACTTATCTGTGTGTAACTTGCGTGATGAAAAAGGGTCGGGCCGGGTGTATCGTTTAGGCTCGACCGAAGTATGTGTGTAACGTTCTCAATCCATGGAGGATAATCCCGTGCCCGATTCGTGCTATCTGCATCTGTCGAAGATGCAGTGGATGGAACGCTGGCAGGAGTTCAAGGTCTTGTTCGAGGTGGATGAGTTCGAGGTTGTCCAGCGGCCGATGCGCGATGCGCTGTAGCGGTTTCTGGATGGTCTCTTGGTAGTTGAGCGGACGGCCCAGGTCGTCGCCAGTCGGTCCATCGGCTCGAAACGTCGAGCAGGCCTTGGCATGGGGCTCTAGCTTCGTGTCCTGCTGTCCGCTTTCGGCATGGTGCGAGAGCATCCTCGGCCGCGGCTGCGCATGGGCCTGTTGCGGTCCCATGTTTTGCAGCGGTTTCGCCGGCGTTGGAAGTGGGTGGTCTTCTTTATCCGGTCACTGTTCCTTGGTGGTGCGAGTGCTGTAGTTGTGGGCGAGTTGGTGGAGCGGCTGGGGGGCGTTCGGGTCTGCGCGAGCGCGGTGTCGGAGTTTGGCCGCGTGCTGTTCAGCGAGGTGCGGTAGTTCCTCAAGCGGTCGTGTGAGGATGTGTGTCGGTTTCTGTTGCTGTACGGGGTGTGGGTGTAGGTAAGCAGCTGGTATGTGGTGTAGTTGGGAATGCTGGTGGCATATGGGGTACGTGCCGAGGGGCGTCGGGAGGTGCTCGACTTCCGTCTGGCCGGGAGCGAGAGCGCAGCCGCCCATGAGGCTTGGCAGGAGGTCTTGTACCGACGTGGCATCATGGGGGCGATGTTGGTGTGGTTGAGGGTCGACGGTGGCGGCGGGGTGTTAGCGGCGCAGGTTGTGGGAGATCCGCAGGGGCCTCGGCAGCGGTGCTGGGTACACTAGCCGCGCAACGTGGCCGTCTAGGTGCGGGTGTAGCATCGGGAGGAATGCCAGGGTGGTGCGCGGCGTTTGGATAAGGGGTAGAACTTCCATGTTGCGGCCCGGCGCTGCCGGCAGTGGGCGGCAATGTGGCGTAGTCTGGAACCCATGGCGGTGGCGTGTCTGGTAGTAGTCTTTGATGTACTGCTGGTGCACAGTCGGGCGTTACGGTCGGAACCGTAGCCGTGGATGTTGGTGCGGACGATGTATGTGTTTGAGCGGCAGTCTAGGGAGTTACGGTAGCGGTTTCGACCGATGTGCAGCTTTGCCATCGGGGAGAGTTGCAGCCGGTTCGTGTGCGCGTTATTTCAGTAGGCGACCAAGCGGTCGGTACAACGCTGGATGAGTCAGCGCCAACCCAAGGCCATGTCCAGAGTCAACCGGATGGCTGCGTGAGTGAACCTGAGAAGCCACACAGAAGAATTGACACTGCCCGCAGAGTCCGGGCCAGCCGCCGGCGATTCCCCGGTCAGCGGTCCGGGGCCGGAATCGGTTGGGCCGGTCCCGCGGGTTCGACCAGATAGAGCAGGCCGAGCGAGTCCTGGCTGACTTGGGCGAGTGTGAACCGGTATCCGCCGGAAATGTAGTTCGCGGCGTCATCCATGTAGCGCATGAACTCGGGATGAACTTCCCTGGTCCCGAGCTGCCAGAACGCAAGGGCAGGAAGGTACGATTCCAGCGTCCCGCCTCGTCCGAGGTCGGCGTACAGCTCCGAGTACGAAAGGACCCGGTCGGACAAGCCGGGCGCCACGTCGCGCGTGGAATCGTCCAGCAGCAAGGTCGGCCAGAATACGGTCGAGAAGCGGGCACCGGCGAGAGACCGAACGGACAGCGCCATTGCCCGGAGCGAGTTGCCGACCGTCGCCTGCCAGTACTGCAGGTTTGCACTCGACGGCTCGCTGCCGACCGGGATCGGAACGAGGGCGATGCGGGCGCTGATGACCCTGGTGCCCGCGTATTCCAGACCGTAGCGTCGGAACAGCCGTAATGCGACGCTGGTGCCCCAGCCCATTGAGGCGACGTACACCGTCTCGCCTTCGGGAAGCCCGTAGCGCCGGGCCATGCGCGCGAATTCGTCGCCGAAGCTGTCCGGCGGGAAGTTGAAGAACCTCATTGAGGAGACGAGCCGGTACCCGGCGCAGTCAAACCGGCGAAATCCGCCCGACGTGTCGTCCATAATCGTGACCATGGACTGACAGAGATAGTGTCGCAGCATGGGACGGTTGAGGTTATCGGAGAAGATGACCGCCCCCGGCGGGACCGTTCGCCGGATGTGCTCGACCGCGGACTGGATCAACTCCCGACGTTGCTCGCGGAGCGGCGACTGGCCCGCCGGTGTGACCGCCTTCGCCATCCAGATAGGGACCAGCACTGCAGCCCCGAGCAGTAGCGGGAGGATCCGGCGGCGGACCAGCAACGCCACCGCCGGACAGATGGCGGCTACGGCGAAGAGGGCGAGCACAACGTCGTGCCGGGAGTCGCCGTAGGGGTACGACTTGGCCAATGCCCCCAGGCAGAACACCACGAACGGACACACCAGCCACAACGCGGTCAGCCGGCTCGGTCCCGGCTTTCCCCGACCCGGGTTCGCGCGTGCCGACAGCAGCAGGACGATTCCGGCGACGAATCCTGCCAGCATGACGATTCCCGAAATAGGGTGGGAGTAGATGTACCTGAAGACCGCAACCGTCTGACGAGCCGCGAAGAGGAACGCGCTCTCCTGACCGGGCCGGAAATAGGAATTACGCAGCCATGACTCCTGCACGAAAGTCTCGATCTGGCCACCGCGCAGCCGGGCGAACTGGGTCAGGTACAGCAGGAGACACAGCCCCGCCGTGAATACCTGCCCGGCAAGCCAGGTCATTACTGCCGGCCTCGGCGGTCGGGCGACGATGACCCGCATCAGTCCGCAAATACCGAAGGCAATCGCGAACCATACGCCGGAAGCGTGGGTGTACACGGCCAGTCCGGACGTAAGCGCGGCCGCAGCGAGAAGCCGCGATGACTGTCGCCGGAATCCGGCTTCCAGCAACAGGAGCGTTGTAGCCACCAGCAGGAAGAGCAGCGCGTACTGCCGCACCTCGGTCATGGCCGCGGTCAGTGAGGGCGCGAATGTGAGGACCAGCAACCCCGCAATCGCCGCGACGTGGCTGAATACGAGGTCCAGCCAGCGGAAAGCAAGCCAGAGCCCCGCGGTTCCGGCAAGTATGGAAAAGAGTCTCAGCATGAAGTCGGAATGGCCCAGCAGAGTCCAGAGGTGTAGGAGCAGGAAGAAGAGAGGCGGGTGAGGGGAGATGAGCGCTTCCCTGAACACGGCCGCGAACGTGGGTTGTCCGGTAGTCATGTAGTTGTCGATTTCGTCCGAGTTCAGGAACGTAGGCAGCGCGACCAGTATCTTGATGACGAACCCGGCGGCGAGGATGGCGAGGGCGACCCAGTGGTAGTTGGACTGGAGCCAGGCCTCGAGGTTCGGGGGACGGGGGGCAGGGGACGGGGGTCGGGGGACAGGACTCGCGGGGTGTGATTTCATGGCAGTTGTGGTCATGTTACGCGCATGAACAGCAGAGTCAAGGATGCCTCCGACCGACAATCGGCAGTGCCCGGGCGGATGCTTGACCATGGTACGGCCCGTGCTAGATTGGCTGGCGTCCCGCATTCGAAAGGAGCCAATATGAGAGTCGTTTTGCGTCAAGCCATCGTCCTCGCAGCTCTGTTTCTCGCCGGTCGGACAGCCGCAGCCGGGTTGCCGCCCCGCTACAACCTGACCGTCGGCAGCCGGCTGCACTACAGTTCAACGAGTGAGTCGAAGTATGCCCGTAGCGCAGCGGGACGTGCTGTCTCAGATTGCGCGGATTCGGGATAGCGGTCTGGAGCTTCTGACCAGCGTGCCTTGAGAGCTGTAAGCCGTCAGCGGTCTATTGTCAGGTGCGCGCGAGGTCGAGAGTTCCCACTTGGGCACGGAGCTCTGCGTGCAACGGAACCGTCGAATCCTCTCTCTTCATTCAGACGCAACCGCGTCCGTGAATGGCTTTCTGTGTTCCGACTAGTGCGTTATGATGACCTTCTGAACCACCGCGTTTCCGTTCCCGCGTACGAAGTAGACTCCCGGAGGCAGTAGGCTGACGTCGTTCGGCCCCGGGCTAAGGTCCGCGACCTTGCGGCCCATCGCATCCAACAGCCAGCTTGCGGGCTGTGGAGGAGACTGTCCCCGAACGGGGAGGGGCAGAAACAGTACGCTACGTACGACCGAAGGTGCTAGCCGCGAACTGCAAAGCGAGGACTGAGGGCCTTCTGCCACTCCCGGAAACGGCCCGAGCTTGCCCCAGATGCGGTACGTGCAGTATGTCTTGCCGGCAGCCGTGCCGGCCCAGCCTCCGTACGCAAGGAACGTCAAGCCTCCGGTCGAGGCACCCAGCGCCCCGCACGACTGATCTCCTTCCTGCTTCACGACAGGAAACGTATCAACAACCGCACCGTCCGGCGTTACCCGAGCTCCGTAGATCTCCGTGCTCGACCCCGTGCGCCAGTCTATCCAGACCACGAGGAAGTTCGTGCCGTCAAACACCACGGGTGGGTACCACGGCGCAGTGTTTGCGGTAGAGATTGTGAAGCCTGATGGATCCAGCACCACTCCCGCCTTATTCACCCGCGCACCCCAGACGCCTGTGTACGAGCCGCTGCGTGCATCAGCCCAGACCACGAGGAAGTTCGTGCCGTCAAACGCCACGGCTGGGTACCGCTGGTCATAGTCTGCCGTGCAGACGGGAAAGCCTGACGGATCGAACACCACTCCCGCCTCATTCACCCGCGCACCATAAATGTCGGATGAGCCACCGCCCTCGTCGTGCCAGACCACGAGGAAGTTGGTGCCGTCAAACGCTACTGATGCATACCGCTGGGAGTTTGCCGCCGTGCAGACTGCAATGCCAGCAGGGTCAAGCACCGTGCCTGCCTTCGTCACTCGCGCACCGTAGATGTCCGGGCCCGGGCCGTTGCGATACTCGTGCCAGACAACGAGGAAGGTGGTGTCTCCAAAAGCAGGGGTGGGTTCCCACTGGTCTGAGGGGGCAGTACAGATAGCAATGCCGGACGTGTCCAACACAACTCCAGCCTTGGTCAGCCGGGTCCCGTAGATGTCATTTCGTCCGCCATTGCGGCTGTCTTCCCATACTACCAGGTAGTTGGTGCCGTCAAACGCAACGCCCGGGTCGTGCTCCTTGCACGCGGCTCCGCGGATACGGATGCCTGTCGGGTCCAGGACGGCGCCTGCCGGTGTCACCCGCGCGCCGTAGATGTCGTATGAGTCGCCGCGTCCATCCTCCCAGACCACGAAGAAGTTCGTGCCGTCGAATGCGACGGCAGGAAACCACTGGTCGTTCGTAACTGTGGAGAACGCAATGCCCGACGTATCCTGCACTACCCCCGCTGTGGTTACCCGCGCGCCGTAGATGTCGTATGATGAGTCGCTACGGAAGTCCTGCCAGACCACAAGGACGCTGGAACCGGCAAAAGCTACGCTGGGAGAGTCCTGGTCATCTGCTGCCCTGGAAACTGCAATACCCGATGGGTCCAGCACCGCTCCTGCTTTGGTTACTCGCGTGCCATAGACATCAGCCGACGCGCCGCGCCAGTCCTGCCAGACTACGTCAAAGTTCGTCCCGTCGAAAGCGACGGCCGGGTATTCCTGGTCGTCTACCGCTGTTGATACTGCGATACCAGTCGAGTCCAACACCGTTCCCGTATCGCTCACTCTGGCAGCATAGATGTCATCGAATTCACCGCCGCGTCCATCCTGCCACACCACAAGGAAGCTCGAATCGCCGAACGCAACCCTTGGAGAGTATTGATCATATGCCGCCGTCGAGACTGCCATGCCCGACGGGTCCAGTACCGTTCCGGCCTGAGTCACGCGCGCGCCGTAGATGTCGCTTGAACCGCCGCGCCCGTCCTGCCAGACCACGAGGAAGCCTGTGCCATCAAACGCCACAGCCGGGGCGGCTTGGTCGTTTGCTGTGGTGGAGACTGCGATGCCCGACGAATCCAGCACCGCACCTTCAGCGGTCACGCGCGCGCCGTAGATGTCGTACGAACTGCCGCGCCCGTCCTGCCAGACTACGAGGAAGTCTGTGCCATCAAACGCCACGGCCGGGGCGGCTTGGTCGTTTGCTGCGGTGGAGACTGCGATGCCCGACGAATCCAGCACGGCCCCTTCAGCGGTCACTCGTGCGCCGTAGATGTCGCTTGAACCGCCGCGCCCGTCCTGCCAGACCACGAGGAAGTTCGCGCCGTCGAATGCGACGGCCGGATACCACTGGTCATTTGTGGCTGTTGATATCGCAATGCCCAACGAGTCCAGCACCATCCCTTCAGCGGTCACCCGTGCGCCGCAGATGTCATATGAGCCGCCGCGTTCGTCCTGCCAGACTACAAGGAAATCCGTGCCGTCGAACGCAATGGCCGGCGATTCTTGGTCACCCGGAGCTGAAACACGCGTGATGCTCGTGTCAATCAGGAACTCGCCCCAGTCAATGAAAGGGGTCGATTCCTTGAGGATGTCGGTCCCGTCTCGTGCCTCGCACACCCGCCTGACTACTTCTTTTGTGTCGAACTTGGGCTGCACCTCCGCCAGCGACACACCTGCCGCCACCATGATGTATGCTATCGGCAGAATCGTTCGGTTCATCTCGTCCTCCTTGCGCAGCTACCATACGACACACTGCTTGCCGGGACACGGAGATCGACCCAGCGATCAGCCTGCGCTCCTGAACTGCCGCTGCTGCCGTTCGCCATGACGAATGATAGGAAACGAAGGCGGTGAGTCAAGCGGACGTATGGCCCATCGGCAAAGGCCGCCCCAAATCCGAGATAGAACCACAGAGCACACAGAGATTCAGAGGGTACAGAGCGGAATCTTGACCCTCACCCGACTCTGTGCGCTCAGTGGCCTCTGTGGTTAATCCTATCTCGGTTCTTGGGAGGCCGGCAGTTGCTTGACTATGGCCCGGCCCGTGCTAGATTGGCTGACGTCCCGCATTCGAAAGGAGCCAGTGTGAGAGTCGTCTTGCGTCAAGCTATCGTCCTTGCAGTGCTGTTTCTTGCCGGTCGGATAGCCGCAGCCGGGTCGCCGCCGCGCTACAACCTGACCGTCGGCAGCCGGCTGCACTATAGTTCAACGAGCGAGTCGAAGTATGCCCATAGTGCGCGTGGACAAGTGCGCTCGACCGAAGTATGGGTGGTCGGGCAGAACCCGGAACAGAGCTGGCGGTTGTTGCTGCGCCGGACCAGCACGTCGTACCGTGTTGACTCGGCCGGCACGCGGACCGACGGCGAGCCGCAGACCGAATGGGCGCGCTGCGACATGGCGGCCGACGGTTCGTTTTCCGGGCTCGGTTCGACCGGGTCACTCGACCCGTCGACCGTGTTCGCCCTGCTGCCGGCGGAAAGCGGAGATACGATTCGGAAGCGGCTCGACGCGAAGAGCGGTGAGCGAACCAACTACCGGTTCGACTTGGCCGAGCCTTACGGCGACCTGCTGGTTCAGGCCGAATACCTCACCCCGCTCGACGCGGTCTACCTTATCTCGTCGCGCGCGATGTTCCAGTTCGCCAGCAAGCGCGGCTTGGTCATCCGCAAGGATGCCGAGGCCGAGCAGAAGTGGGGGCCGTTCGCGGGCAAGACCGCGTCCGTCACGACTCTCGACTCGGTGACGCGCCTCGATACAGTGTACGCTCGGAAGTTCGACCGCGACCTGGCCGTCTTCATCGAGGCCGACTCGGCGTACGGTGCACTGCTCGACCGGGCAAGCGAGGAATCCGCGCGGAAGCAGGCGCTGCTCGACTCGGTCCAGGCCGTGATGGACTCGGGTCGGGCGCGGGCGACCGATTCGACCGTGCAGGTGATGTTCGATGACGAGGTCGGCACGCTTGAGGAAATCGCACTCCAACTGGACAAGGATGCGGCGTGGCGCGATTCGCTGGTGGGGCACCCGGCGCCGGCCTGGACGTTCGCCGGCCTCGACGGCAAGCAGTACTCGCTCAAGGACTACCGCGGCAAGGTCGTCATCCTCGATTTCTGGTACCGCGGTTGTCCGTGGTGCATCCGCGCGATGCCACAATTGAACGAGCTCGCGTGGGAGTACAGGGGGAAGCCGCTGGCAGTTATCGGCATGAACACCGACAAGGACACGACCGACGCGCGGTTCGTCGTCGACAAACTCGGGCTCGGCTACACCAACGTGCTGGCGCGCGGCGAAGACAAGGAGTACCGCGTGCAGGGGTTCCCGACGCTCTACGTGATTGATGCGAAAGGCGTAATCCGGGACATCCACGTCGGGTACTCACCTGACCTCGGCGCGAAACTGGCCGCGACGGTCGAGAGGTTGCTGGCGGGGAAGTAGGAGAGAGTCCCTTCAACCCAGAAACCGACATGGACGCCACGAGAACACGAAAGGCACGAAATGGATGGGTGCGGAGAGGACGGCGAACCGTTTCACCCGGCTTCGTGGCTTTCTATCTCGGGATTCGGGTTCAACAGACCACTTGACCATCAGTCCTTACTGACTATGATTGCCCATGCTCCCTGAAGCTTGCGCCGACTTCTCGGCCCGGATTCTCGACCTCGGGCCGGACGCGGTCGACAGCCTTGAAGTCGAGCGGCTGCGCCGCATCCTCGCGGCCAAGGAGCCGGCATCGTCGCTGCTTTCGCTCTCGAACGACGAACTGCTGGAGCGGCTCGGGGTGCTGGTACGCTCGGGATCGCTGCGGCTGACCGTGGCCGGGTTGCTGCTCGTCGGCAAGGAAGACGTGCTCCGGCAGCAACTGCCCGGGCACGAGGCTATCTACCTGCACATGAAGAGCGACACCGAGTACGACAAACGGGTCGATTCGGCCCGACCCCTGCTCGCGATACTCGAGCAGTTCACGCAGGCGCTCGAGCCCTACAACCGCATCTACACCCTCAAACTGGGGCTGTTCCATTTCGAGATTCCCGACTTCCCGGAGGACGTCTGCCGCGAGGCGCTGCTCAACGCGTTCGTGCACCGGGACTACGGTCGTTCCGGCCCGGTCTACCTGCGCCATTTCGCGGACCGGCTCGAAATCTCGAACCCGGGCGGGTTCTTCGGCGACGTCAACCCGCAGAACATCCTCGGGCATGAGCCGGTGTCGCGCAACCGGCTGCTGGCCGAGAGCCTGCAGAAGACCCGGATGGTCGAGCGCGCGGGCATGGGCGTCAAGCGGATGTACCACATCCTGCTTTCGTACGGCAAGGAGCCGCCGAGCTACGAATCCGGGCCCGACTTCGTGCGCCTGACCCTGCGCAGCGGCCGGGTCGAGTCCGCGCAGGGCAACCGCGACGAGACGGGAATTGACGAAAACTTCGCCCGGTTCGTGGTCAGCCGGCACCAGGAGGGCCGCGAACTCACCCTGCACGACCTGCTCGTGTTCGCTTTCCTCAAGCGCAACCGCGAGATTGACCTGTCCGAGGCGGAACGGATTCTCCAGCGCAGCCAGAACGAGGCGCGCGAGACCTTAAGCTCGATGGTTTTGCGCGGGCTCTTGGAACCGTTCGGCCAGAAGAAGGGGCGGGTCTATCGCCTGTCCAAGGCGGTGTACAATCAGCTCAAGAAGAGCGTCAGCTACTCGCTGTTCCGACGGGCCGAGGCCGCGTTTGCCGAGACCGCAATCATCAGCTACCTTGAAGATCTGCCCGGGCCGGACGACAAGCGGTTCGTCACCAACGAAATCGTCCGCACGCTCCTGCGGGTCAGCCCGGCCCAGGCCGGGTACTTGCTTTCCGGGCTCGTGAAGAAGAAGCGGCTCGTACTGCGCGGCTGGGGTCGCGCCGCCAAGTACTTCAAGTCCTCACAACTGTCGGTGTTCTGAGCGCCCGCGGCCGGCTGCGGACGTGACGGGCATTGCTTCGCCGCGGGCGGCGACAATGGCCGTGGTATACTTCGGTGTGGGAGCTACGTGCCGAACGAGCCGAACCGGGTGTCGGGTTCCGGCGTGTGGTCGCGGCGGGTGAGGCGGATGCGGCGGGCCAGGGCTCGTTCGCAGAATCCCTGGGTGCGGTCGAAACCCTTGTTTTGGAGTTCGGTCCTCATCAGGTCAGCCAGGTCCATGATGTACCATGGCGGCTTGACGTCGCGCGTCCGCCAATAGCGCTCCGTCCACTCCAGGACGACCTTCTTTTCCACCGGGCTCGAGTGGGTCCAGGCCGGGCGAACTCCGAGTTCGCACGCCCGGATGCGAATTCGACCGTAGGTTGAAGTCTGCGAGCGCCGAACCGGGGCGCATGGCCGCGGTCCTTCGAGGCGGCGCCGGAGTTCGGCGAGCAGCGGGACGCACGCCTCGGCGGCGTCGCTTGCGCAGGCGTACTTGCCGTCGGCGACCGCCTGCGCGTACCGGTTCACGATGCGCATCTCAGCCGGAGTCCAACTCGGCGGGCGACGGTAGCGCTGCCGGAAGCGCGGCGGGATTCGCTGGAGCAGGGCGCGGTAGGTCGCCTCCCAGGTCCGAACGTGGCCGCTGTGCAGCTTCTCGCGGACGCGCTCAAGTTCGGGCAGGCAGGATGAAACCGCCTGCCGCGGCGAAGGCAGCTTGCCGTCGAGGACGAGCCGCACGTACCGGTCCAGCACGCGGAGTTCCTCCTTGGTCCAGGGCGGACCGGGCTTGTGCACGCTCGGCGGTTCCGGGGGAGACGTTGACCTCTTCATCAGCTATCTACAATCGTAGAGCCGGAACGCCAAAAGTCAACTCGGGAAGCGGCGCAACCGCAGGGCGCCAAGGCACGGAGAGGACTATCCGCAGATTACGCAGATTCTTGTTTCAGGCTCGGGGTCTAGTGTCTAGAGTCTAGAGTCCAGAGTCTCGGGCTGGTTTCCGGTTGGTTCGATTGTGCGGCTCTCCACCATCAGCATCACTGTTTTCTGCGGCGCTCGGGGCCGGTGCATCACCGACCTCGGAATGGTCACACCCTGACCCGGCCCAAGCTCGACCGTCCGGTCCGGCAGGTCTACGAGGAGCCTGCCCTCGAGCACAAAGAAGAACTCATCGTCGTTGTCGTGCTTGTGCCAGTGGAACTCGCCCTGAACGATTCCGAGCCGGACCACGCTGTCATTCACCCGGGTCAGCGTCTGGTTGAACCACTTCTCGTTACATCCCGCCACGATTGCCGGAACGTCTATCACCTCAAGCTGGCCGTACTTCACGTCGGTGTTGATGCTGTAGCTGTTGCGTTCACTCATGGTCTTTGCCCTCTGACTCTCAGAAACACCTCACTTATCTCCCGCCGCCCCTTCAGGTTTCCTCCAGCCGTAAGCTGTCAGCCGTAAGCCGCGCGCTGTCGCCGTGCAGCTTCAGCATTCGTCCGACCAACTCGACCATCCGGTCATGCCGGCTCGTATAGACGCCGACGTTCCTCCCACATCTGAGTCCCACACGCCCCAATTGTGCGCCGACTGCGCAGCTGGACGAGTTCTTCACAGAGACCCTCGGCCGCAGCGTTCCACGTTCGAAGGCCCCGCACGGTCCGGCACCGCATATACCATCGCACCCAACGCCGGCATGCTTGCAGCTCCTTGGCGGTCCAACCGCTCTTGGGCCACCTTTCGCCGAACGAGTGAGTCAGCTCCAGCAGGCGATTGCGCGTGCCGATGACCGTTCTCGGCGATGTCCGCCTGAACCGCGCCGGGTCGGTGGTCCGCCAGCCCCGGCGCAGGCGACCAAGCGCCCTACAGCACGCCCTGGCAGCCGACTCAACGTCAGCGTGGCGCGCATCCAGTACTGCGCGCGCGAAGCGCCGAATCACCCGGTCCTCGTCCGGCCGCCAGGCGTCAGGAAGCGGACGTCCCATTCTGACGGCCCTCCGACCGAGGATACCCCTCAGAGTCGCAGCCGTCCGCGGGATTACCCGCCGGAACCGGTCCGGTTTCTCACGGGAGAGCTGGTCGTGTAGCCGCCTGAGGTCGCGGCCACAGTCATCGACGGCCGTCCGCAGCTTCAGGCCGGGCGAGCGAACCAACCGGCGGACGTATTTGTCCAGAACGCGCCGCTCTTCGGGCAGCCAGCGCGTCTCAGCGCTGGACCAGCCGAGTTTGCGAGCTCGAACCAGAATCCGGTCGCGCACCGCCAACAGCGAGCGCCGAACCGGCCTGCCTCCCTTGCTTCGTTTCCACTTTCCGATGGCCTGAAACTCAAACAGACACGCCCGCGCCGCCTGCTTCGGCCCATAGTACAGCCCCTGCAACAACCCTGCGACGTGCCGGTCGAAGGCCGCCCGTTCCTCCGGGCTCCAGTGCACTCTCAGTGACTGCCAGCCCGCGTGCTTGGCCGTTTTCTTCAGCTTCCACCGTACGGCCGATGCCGGCCTTGACGTGGATGGCCAGCCCGCGTCCGGCCTGAGTTCGCGCTGTCGGTCCATCTCCGTCTTGCACGCCTCCACCGCATCCTGCAGACGGCGACAGCGACCTTCGACCAGTGCCGCAACGTGACGCTGGAGGATTCTCAGCTCCGGCGGCTTCCAGAAAGCGTAGTTCTGCCTGTGGCGTTCTGCTGTCATCAACTCGCCTCCACAATCCTGATTTCGTCCTCCGTCAATCCGTAGAGTTCATACACCAGCGCGTCAGGGAGGGCCATCCGCCTGCGGCTCGCGGCTCCGGCGCGTCTCTGACGCCGCATCCGACCGAGGCTGTAAGCTGAAGGCTGTTGGCTGTCGGCCGTCATCGTCTCGACCATCCTATCATTCCGCGCCGGTCGTGTCAAGTACACGGGACATCCAAGATCTTCTATTGTTCCCGGAATTCATGGTTCAGTAGACAAGAGGAAACAGCCGATGCGTTCGCTGCATATAGGCGCGGTACTTGTCGCCGAATTCGGCCAGGAGCATCTGTTCCTCCCGCCGGATGCGAATCAAGATACCGATTGCGGTGACGACCGCGAGGGCGATACCGACGAGACTGCTTAGGGCAAGGCCGAGCCCCAGCAGCGTCAGGATGTTCCCAAAGTAGCCGGGATTGCGCACAATCGCATAGGGTCCGGCGGTGACGAGCGCCTGCCCAGCCGCGACATTCAGCCGGGCCGTGTAAGCGCCGTGCAAGGCTCGCATCGCCCAAGCGCTGAGCAGGGCTCCCGCAGCAAAGAGCGCAAGCCCCACCTAGGCCAGCGGCCCGTTGCGGGGAATCGGCCCCGCATAGTGCTCGCATTCCCAGGGAATCACGCCCAACAGGACTACCTACGCGGGAATCGCGAGCAGAGTCAGGGCGACCGCGCGCCGCGAGTACTTCGAGGACGAACCGCTGCGCCGATACCATGCGGTGCTCAGCAGCCACAAGAACCAGACGACCAGGAAGACGACTCCGACCGGTCGGCGTGCGAATTCCCAGCCGCCCGCGACCCACGCCATGACCGCGCAGGACAGGACGATGAAGAAGGCGGCCGCGAACAGCCGCGCAACGCGGCCTGTCACTTCCGTCCGCCTTCCAATGCCAACTGGAACACCTCGTACTTGCTGATGTCTTTCATCTTCTCCTCATGCCGTAGGCGGTAAGCCGCAAGCCGTTAGCCGTCTCGTGCAGCTTCAGCATTGTCCCGACCATCCTACCACGCCGTGCCGGTTGTGTCAAGTGCGCTGCCATCCATAGTCTTGTATTGTGAGTTCCCGGAACTACACCGCGGCTAGCGGTGGATGACAACCTTCTCGTTGTACCGGCCGTTGACTGCCACCAGTACGAAGTACACGCCTGACAACAGGTGCCGGACGTCATTCGGACCCGTGTGCAGGGACATGACCGGGCGGCCGGCCGCGTCGAGGAGTTTCGCCGACTGCCGTCCGTTCTCCGCGCGTAGGTTCAGGATTTCCCGGGCAAACTCGGTGCTGCCGGGAGTCCGGGTTGGCGGTGCCTCAGGCTCGGCGACCGCGGCCCGACCGAGCGAGTCGGTCTTGACCAGCCAGGCATCGAACCCGCCGGCGCCAGTCGAGCCTGTCGACCCGGCGACGATGTAACCGCGGTCCGCGGTCCTCTGTACCGAGTAGCACCGGTCATCGCCGGTGTCACCCACGGTCTGCGTCCAGAGGGTATGGCCGAGCGAGTCGGTCTTCACCAGCCATGCATCCCAGCTTCCCGCGCCGAAAGATGACGTCTGGCCGGCCATGATGAAGCCGCCGTCTTCGGTCAGTTCGACTGAGTGACCAAGGTCAGAGGAGTCGCCGCCGTACGTGCGCGTCCAGAGCGCGTCGCCACTTGGGTCGGTTCTGACCAGGTAGAAGTCGGCCAGCCCGGCCCCGGACGACAACGTCGAACCGGCGACGATGTAGCCGCCATCAGTGGTCTGCCTGACCGTGTGGCCGTACTCGTCTTCGGCACCTCCGTATGTCCGGGTCCACTCGGTATCTCCACGGGCATCGGTCTTGATGAGATAGATGTCGGCCATGCCCGCGCCGAAGGAACGGGTCCAGCCGCACACCGTGAAACCGGAGTCCCGGGTCGCGGCCACCGAGAACGCGTAGTCCTCGTCTGCTCCGCCGTACGTCTTCGTCCAGAGCGTGTCCCCCTGCGCATCGGTGCGAACCGCGTAGACGTTGGGCCGGCCCGAGCCGAATGAGTAGGTGCCGCCGACTATGATGAAGCCTGAATCAGGTGCTTGGTCTACAGCGTAGGCCATGTCGTCGAGGCTGCCGCCGTACTCCCTGGTCCACAGCGATTCACCCCGCGCGTCTATCTTCGTCAACGTCATGTTGGCCCGACCCGAGCGGATGGAGTAGCCGACTACGACGAAACCCGTGTCGAAGGTCGGTTTGACCTTGAGGCCGTTGTCCTCGACCGATTGGGCGCCGTAGGTACGGGTCCAGATGGTATCTCCCAGTTCGTCGGTGCGGACCAGGTACTGGTTGGCGTCGCCGGAGCCGAATGAGTATGTCCAGCCGCAGAGCAGGTAGCCGCCGGGACAGGCAAGCGCCGAGTGGCCGAAGTCATCGGCCGGGCCGCCGAACGTTCGCTCGAACGAGTGCGCGCCGACGCCGGCGGCCAAGCAGACCGTCAACGTGAATCCGAGACAGACATGCAGACTCTTGTGCATGAATTCCTCCTACGTATTTCTGGTGTCAGTGAGCCAGGACTATCTTCCGGCAGCCTGCGACCGATGGCGTGCGGCTTGCGGCCCTGACGAAGTAGACGCCCGGAGCCAGCCCGCTGATGTCATTCGCACCCGGATGAAGGTCCAGCACGCTGCGACCAGCGATATCGAGCAAGCTTGCAGCTTGGAGCTTGTCGCTTCTTGAGGTTTCCGGCAGGAAGAGTGCGCTGCGCACGAACGTCGCGGCGGGCTTGGGGTTTGCGGTTTGCGGCTTGTGGTTGTCTGCGACGCCGGACGCCGCCCAATCGAACAGCGCGGGGGCGATTACACCCAGGATCGAACCGTGGACCGCTTCGAGGTTGCAGAGTACGACCACGCCCGTGTTTTCGGCGCGGCAGAATCCGATCCAAGTGCTGATGCCGTTCCACATTCCGGCGTGGGACCAGACCTCGCGTTGCCCGACGTAGCCATGATGCCACACGAGCCCGACCCCGGCCGGGTTTTGAACCGAGGTCATTAGCGCGACCGTGGCGCTGTCCAGCACCCTCGTGCCATCCAGCTTGCCCCAGCCGAGCATCATACTCAGGAGTCGCCCGAGCTGCGGCGCGCTCGACTTCATCGTGCCTGCCGGCACATCGGGCAGGCTCTGGTGGCCGAAGCGGACGTGCCGGCCGCTTGAGTAGTAGTAGGGCATCGCCATCGAGTTGGTGTCGATATCGCGGAAGTACCAAACCGTCCGATCCATCCCCAGGGGCAGGAAGAGCGAGTCGCGCGTGTAGTGGTGGAAGCTGTCGGACAACGCCTCGACCAGGTAGCCGGCCAGCGCGATGCCGAGGTTGCTGTATTGGTACTCGCCGCCCGGAGGCCACGAGCAGAAGTTGTTCACGCTGTCGTAGAACTCGCCGCCCGGCACCAGGTAACCCTCGACGAACCGGCGCAAGCCTACGTCCGGGTCGCCCTGGCGCTGGAGCGCCTCGAAGGTCGGCCAGTAGTCGGCGATGCCCGAAGTGTGCGTCAGGAGCATCCGGAACGTGATCGCTGTGGACGGGTAGTTCGGATGGCGGACCGGAAACGGCAGGCTGGCATTGATGTCGTCGTCGAGCCCGAACGCTCCGCGTTCGCATAACTGCATCAGCGCCGTGGCAGTCGCGGTCTTGGACACCGATGCCAGGTCGAATACGGTTGAGTCCACGACCGGGATGCTGTCCTCAAGTCTGGCAAATCCGTACTCGCCGTGCCACGCCAGCTCGCTGCCGCGGACCGCGCACGCAGCCAGACCCGGTATCTGGTTCGCTACCATCTCGGACTGGATGAGCGAGTCGAGGTCGAGTCCGCCCGGCTGGACCGCCGTAGCTGCTAGGCCTACCGTCCCGGCGAGAACCAGGACTGACAACAAGACCGAAGAACGCATACTGACCTCCTATTCGATGACTATGACCTTGCGGATTGCTGCCTTCGAAGTGGTCCCCGGAACGCCGGTGGCCACATAGTACACTCCAGCGCTCAGGGTCCGGATATCGTTATCTCCGGGCCGCAGGCGCAGGACCCGGCGACCCGAGACGTCGAACAGGGAGCACTGCATCGAGGACAGCGACGACGGGAGGCGCAGGACGCCGCGGGCAATCG
>Ga0315284_10003786_pt1 | contig 21482 bp, 22 predicted proteins | sample YL17G09_16_MG_FD_203696 | JGI IMG/M metagenome (GOLD analysis project Ga0315284, IMG submission 203696) | Sediment microbial communities from Yellowstone Lake, YNP, Wyoming, USA - YL17G09_16 | ecosystem: Environmental > Aquatic > Freshwater > Lake > Sediment | place: USA: Wyoming | collected...
ATACAAATATCTTTCTGACTCCACAAGAAATCAGAATCTTCCGTATACCACGAACCATAATTAAGGAACTGCAATGTGCCAGCTTCCATAACCATGGCGCCATCCTGAAATTCTCCAACAGCCTGTTGAATATTCGGCGACCCTGACCCAATTAGATAAGGCAAATAGATGTTGTCTTCGCGGTAAATGCGCATTGATATATCGTCGAAATAAATCGAACTCGATGTTGCATTGGATCCATATGCTCCGCAACCGGCATAGACAATATAATTCGTGTGATCGGGATGCGCTGTAAAATCAAGCGTGTATTTCGTCCACACGCCATTCGTCGACGGGAGAATGATTTCTCCACCGGCCGCCCAACTTCCATCGGACTGCAACCACACGGCCTGGCCAACAGAAAGAACAATAAGACCGGCCGTCTTCCCAGTGTCTGTTTTATACCAAACAGTAAGACGTGTTTTTCCCGACGGCAAAAGCCTGTGCGTTTGAGAAGCGCGCACGTAATTGTTGGAAGAATCGACGTCTATGCGAATACAATAACCACCGCCGTGCACGCTGACAATTTCTCGATTGATCGTGCTCGTGCCCGTTTCTGTTTTTGACCACCGATCCGGCGTTGTGGCGTTGGCCCACTCTTCAAACCCGCCATCAAGCAGGGCCTCTGTCAACCGCGGATAAACAGCCTTGAAATCTTTATAATGTGCATTGCAATAATAACGCCATGACAAAGCAACAAGCGTGTAATCAGCCGTTAACGGAACTGTTTCAACATCAGGAGCATCAGATCCAGATGTGTGAAGATAGAGAAGACCATTATCATAATCATAATAAAACGATGAAGCATTGCTATTACATTCGGCCAATGTAAACCGCTCTGTGTATTCGATATCGTTTTCTGTAACAGAATCGACAACGCGTGTATACGGCGTCAACCAGAGATTAGGATACCCCGACTCCTCCGCTCCCCAGGTCAACCCGCCGTCGGCAACGAACTCTTGGGCATCTCTATAATCCGACCATCCGACAGAATGGAAAATTCTTACATGAACCTCGTCAAACAGCATCGTCCCGGCGGTGAACCATATCCACTTGTACATGAGGAATTTTTGCGTAACATCGGTCGCAACGAAAGTGAGATAATGATTGGCCCATGCCCCAGAGGTCGTCCCTGAAACATATACTTCATTCCCCCATGCGGAATCATAGGTGGTGAGCCTTAGCGTCTCGTCGCCGGATGTCCCTGATTTAACCCAAGCCGAATACTCGTATGTTAACCCGATGGATAAGCCCGTAGCAACCTGGCGGGCATATTGGCTTCCAGCCTCGCTACAAGTCATCTCCATACAATTCCCGCTTTTCCCGCCAGCGATTGAAGCGATGGAACAATTAATTGCCGTCCACTCTGCCGTGTCTGAGTCGAACCCGCCATTGAGTATAAATTCAGTATCCCGAACGACCTCGGACACATCCGCCGCCGCCGCGTTCCCGTAATAGCACCAGATATGCGTCCCCGCCATCGCCACGTCGGACTTGACCCAGAAGATGCCTGTGGCCTCACCGCCAGCCACGGCGAAGGATTCCCGCTCGTAGGAGAGGAGCGTCGTCCCATCAGCCGCCGTGAAGCGGATGTCGTATCCCGTCGCCAAGCACTCGGCCCCGATAGCTATGCTCGCGGGCGATCCGGCAACTATGGGGACCTTGACGGGAAAGTCCACCTGGTCCGCCGTGGGAGGCAGTAGGGTGATGAGCTTCCGTTTGGTCCAGGCGTTAAACGACACTGGCCATGACTTATTCCATGTCAACGGAGTAATATGCTGACCGGGTCTGGCCTCGACAAGAATCATTCTCCATGCATCTGTCTGCAACAGGAATTGAGTGAAATTCATTTTATCTCAGTTCCTCAAGTGTCAGCGTAACGTTAAAATATGTATCCATAAAAACATGTTGAACGCGCATCTGCCCGCTCATGCGAACATAAACCGTTGTGCCCGACGTGTCGCGATCACGTGTCACGAAGAAATCAAGAGACTGACCTCGGCTTGTAAACATATTAACGAAGTTTTGAGCATCAGCATATGTCGCATATTCAAACTCAAACTCCATAATGCGATAACGACTAAACTGATTTGAAGAAATCTGACCGCCGGATGACATCGTGATGACTGATGGATCTTCGTGATTTTCGCGATAGTTATTCGAAATGTTTATACCTGGAGAAAAAATAGGACCAAGAAAAACACGTCCTGATTCTGAATAACCATCGGGATTGTTTATATCAACAATTTTATAACGGAAATATCTGTATGTGGTAAGAGCACTGGCCCAATGATAAACAATAAGGCCGGCCGTCAACGGGACAATAACATCAACAGGAGGAGTTCCTGTCCATACGTTTGCTGTGTTCGCTTGAATTCTGACAACGGCCGTAGAAGAAAGATTGTGGCCTTTGAGAGCAAATGCTTGAACGGTCTGAGCCGAACCAAGATCGCAAGAAACCCATTCTTCGGTATGAATGCGAACATAGTCGGCCGTATAACTTGCTGAACCAGTATCATCGGCCGCAACGTTATAACCAATTGTGCTACCAATGGAATTCGCTGCATTGCCGCCAGATTGCCAAAGCAAAGAAAACGCTCCGGGTCCAGAAATATTAAACTTAAATGTTATCGCCGAATATGTAATTGTATAGACCTGAGCTCCAGCGGCATCCATCTTTGCTTTTATTTCGGCCATTAACGTTGTGATCGAATACGTGGCCTCAGCAAGCGTAGCAGTAACAGAAGACCCATCGTTAAAATCAATAAACTTGTTTGTTGCCGAAATAACAAAATTACCACCTGCCATGCCGGCTCCATAACGAGTGCGCCATGGAATTGTATGAAGGCGCTGTTGTGTATTCGCGGCAGGAAAACTAGGATGCTGCGAACTATACAACAAAGAACCGCCGTCCCAAAGATTGTTATAAAGGAAAGCAATATTCTGCATTGATATTATCCTCTAATCGAACGGCCGGCAATTGGGAGTCGTTCTCCTGCATTCGCCTTCTTCACCCACTTAATGACAAGTGTTTCAAGTTCGTGCAACGGAAGCACAATTGGTTCAAACACGTCTGTCCGTTCAACGACAGTAACCTGGGGTGCCTGTGTTTTCGGCGCACCAATATCAACACGTTCTTTAATACCGGGTTCGACATAAAACATTCGCGGCCCCGTAACAGTTCCATGAAATCCAGTCGCAGCACCAGTTTGAGGAACGCCTCTTCCGCCCGGCACAGTAGCATCAGGGTTAAGATTGTCAAGATACTCAGCCGAATCAGCGGCCCTTTGATCAAGCACGTCGAACCCACGATTAATAGCATCAGGGAATGCCCGACCAAACCTGTCGATAAGGCGGTCCATACGGTCAACCATATTGTCGAAACCTTCTTTAAGAACGTCTTCCAATGACCTTGCTTTTTCCTTATAAACCCCTGCCGCCTTAGCCTGATCAATGAGCGCCTGTGTAGCATCATCAAGCGGAATACCAAGTTGCTTGGCATAGTAAACGGCATCAGCCAATGACGGAGCCATAAGAGCCAAAGCATCGTGTGAATCTAATCCGGCGTCTGTAAGTTTCTTGTAATAGATAGCCGCCTGATCTGTAGTGGCCTTAAGTGTTTCAGCCGTAAGGAACCCAGTATTGCCAAGCGCTTCCATGACTTCGCGATTTCCGTCAATAGCTTCAAAGAGTTCTTTATTGGCCTTCGCAAAATCAGAGATCTTGAGAAGTTTCGTAATGGCATCGTTGCCAGTCATTCCCAACGCCTCAAGTTTCATACTGAGATTAGCCAACGGTTCGGACAACTCAGTCATGGCCTCATACCATGATTTTCCTTGTGCAATATAGGCATTGAATGTTGCAAGGATAGAAGCAGAAACATTATCAATCTGCCGTTTCGCATCGACAGATCCATCCTTGACGATTTGAATCTTCTTATTGAGCTCAATTACTTCCTTGCCGATGTCCTTATAATCGCCAGAACTTGGAGCCAGTTTCTTTTGTTGAGCAATAAGATCAGCGAGTTGCATTTCCATATCATGCAACCCTTCAATTCCAGGAGCGATCGCCATCGTCATCTTAGTCAGGCCGGCAGAAGCACGCGAGAGCCAACCATAAACATAATCATCAACAGCCTTGATACTCACGCCCATTGTTCGGAATTTCTTAATAAGGTTTACAAACGTCTTATCACCTTCGCGGCCCATGTCAACCATGCCTGTAATGAATGTAGCAAGCGAATCATTCAGCGCCTTCATGCCTTCAGTTGCACTAAGGGCGCCTGATTTCATGGCACCAAGAATAAGACTGATCTTCTGAACATATGTTGAGAAATTCTTTGTCGTGATACCTGTCTCTTGCATCACCTGAGAAAGTAATTGAGCTTCGGCGCGCGTGGCACCGATCGTGTTCTTCAATTCAACAAGTTGTTTGGCCAGGTTTTCAGAAATATCACCAAACGCCTTATATGATTTTTGCATAGACGCAATATCTTTCTTCAGTTTATCGGCTGCCTTTTGCTCCTTCGACTTACCGCCGAAGAGACCGCCGATAAGTCCACCGATAAGACTTCCGACAATAGGAACGGCTGCACCAAGCGTATCGCCAAGTGTCTTGCCTAACATTTTACCAAGAGATTTAGTAACTCCCTTCTGCATACTTTGCCCAAGCGCGCCGCCAAGCGCCGCGCCAACGCCAGCAAATGCACCTGTTCTTCCTGTAATAGCTTTTGCGATGGATGCGCCAAGTTGGCCGGCCATAACAGGACCAATATCTTTTGCTAAAGCTGCCCAATCAGTTGGAAGTTTTTCTTCTGCTCCCTTAGTAAATGCTGCCGAAACCTTTTCAGCGATTGAAGCCGAAATCGTAACAAGTCCGCTAAAACGTTCACTAACAGAATCGCCGAGAACCTGTAAGGCCGTTGCAATCGTTCCAAACGCCTTACTCATATCTGCTTGCGTGCTTTTCGCAAGTATCTTTCCAGCTGCAATTATCTTAGCATATTCAGGTGGAACTTCCTTGCCAAGTTTTTTATAAATTTCAATCAACCTAACGACCGTATCGTATTCGTCTTCCTTAGTTAAAAGACTTTCAACGCCTTGATCTTTAGCTGATTGTTTGAGCGCATCGTATGCTAATTCCATATCTACAAGATTCTTACTTACAGATGATTTCAACGTAACACCAAGAACATCGGCCGCTTCTTTAGCACTGTTAAACATGCCTGGAAACCACGAAACATCAAATTGTTCCTTATCAAGTTTTGGCATATTAGCAAGCACATCACCAAGATCTTTAGCGGCTGGAAGCGTAGCATTGAAATCACGACCCATAAGTTTAATCCCATCTGATGCAACAACGGCCGTGCTGCTAAGAGCTTTAAGCCGCGTCTCGATCTCTTCTACGCCGATCGAATATTGCTTCTCATCGACGGTCCCATCCTTATGACCCTGACGCAACTTGGCGAACTTCTTTTCAAGTTCATCCATTTCTGTTTTTACCTGAGGAACTGTCTTAACTCCAAGATCAGCCAATGTTCCATCAAACAAACCAAGTTCTATTCTAAGCGCCCTGATAGATTCAGTGAGAGCTTTTTCCTGATTAGTTGTTAATTGTTTCTTGAAATCTCTGAGATAACCTTCAGATTCTTTGAGTTTGGTTCCAAGTTCGTCTTTGGTCGTAACACCAATGCGTTTTGTCAATTCATCTGCGGCCTTAAGTTCTTCTTCACTTAATGCTGGAACCGGAGATTTCTTTCCATCCTTAACTGTCGAAGTAAGATCCTTTGCGCCCTTAAGAACCCAACCGATTTTCTTGGCCCAAACATCCAGAACCGTGTTACCAAGTGAACCGGTCTTTTCAAACTCAGGTCTAAGAACAGCCATAGCATCGCCAATGCTGTCGATATTTTTTCCGGCCATTAACGAAGCGGCACCCAATACTTTTATTCTCAGTGCTTCAACGGCGTCGTGCCCAGCCGCCAAACCGCCAGTCCTGTCTTTTGCCTTTGGTTCAAACAGATCTTGCAACATTTTATCAAGACCTGTTACTTCGCCAATAACACGACCAATTTTCCATCCAGCGAAAGCGGCCATTCCAACAGCAGGAAGCGCTTTAAGTGCACCACCAAGACCGACAATAGGGTTGCCAAGTGTCTTAGTAAAAAGTGTTGCGAAATTAGTCAATTTCCCGCGTATTCCTTGGCCCGCAAATATGAGTGACATTGCCGCACCGGCGTTTCCGATTCCTCTTGTTAACGCAGCAAATGCTTCAACTGCAAGTGTGCGTTTTTGCCACATATACCACACAACATAAAGTTGAATAATGTCTTTAATAACTTCTTTCATAGCCACAAGTTGTTTAACGATTTTGCCTGTGCCATCGATAAATTTGAAAAAAGTTGCGCCGGCGTTAAGACCCCAGTCTACCAGGGCAACACCAATTTCACTGATCTTCTTTTCAAAATTCGCAACCGTGCCAAACGTCTTTTCAACAGCACCAGTGATACCTTGCATAAATCCGATCTTGACCTTCTCAACCAAACTCTTAGCCACGGTGATCCAAGCATCAAATGACGCCATTTTCTTTTTAAAAGACGCTTCCATGCCGGCAGACTTTCCGAATTCATTCAATGAGTCGTTCAAACCTCCAACACCTTGCGCTGCTAACATCATAACACCAGAAATAACACGAGCACTAAAACCTAACTTATCGATCTTTTCAAGTGAACCGCCGGTCTTTTCGGTCAAGTCTTGAATGAACCCAGCCAAACCCTTTGTGCGAATGGCTTCAACACTAAATTCCAAACCAAGGGAAGTAGCATAAGCCTTTGCGTCCTTACTAGCATTCAGGACCCCGACTAAGAACATTCGCAGTTGCATTGCCGCTGCACTTGCTTCAATGCCCTTTTTAGTCATGCTGACCATGGCCGCCGCAATAGTATCCAAACTAATTCCGGCTTGTGAAGCCAATGGCGCAACCTTGCCAATGGAACCTTCTAATTCCGCAAATGAAATACGGCCATTAAGTTTAACCATCTTGAACAAAGTATCAGAAACACTCGTGGCTTTTTCAACGCCTTGACCATAAGCATTGAGAACTGTCGAAACACTTTGCATTGCTGTGGCCACGTCTGTCATAGCAACTTCGGCCAACTTAGCCGAAATCGGAACCATCTTAAATGATTCCTCGGGATTGAATCCAAGTTGTAACGCCTTTCTAAAGGCATTAGCCGATTCAATAGAAGAACCATATATTGGACTTAACTTCATCAGACCAATACGATATTTATCCATGGTTTCATCTGATTGATCAACCATGGCACGAATATTGTCCCAAGCTTTCTCAAACTTTAAACCTTCATCTATGGTGCTCTTGATTGTTTGTGTTATTTTATTAATGACTTGCTGAACACCTGTCATAATTCCCATACCCGCAGCCATTGAAAGTATGGGACCCTTAAACGCGTTCCCTAATCTCTTCCAACCACCTTCTGATGCGGCGACCTTGTCTTTCATCTTATCAAGGCCGGCTCCGGTTTTTTTAGCGCCTTTTTCTACCTGGTCAAGTGACTGAACAATTTCCTTGGCTGCCTTTTTAACAACAGGAGTGCCTTTGTCATCGACTGAAATAATAAGATTAATGTCGCGAGAACCGCTTTTACGAGCCATTGATAAAGGACCTTTTCAAAAAAACAAGAAAGGCCGGTGGAGTGTTAATCCGTCGGCCTTACTTTCCTATCAAACTTTCTTCTTTGCCGCCTTGTCCTTCCACTTTGTGCATTCTTCCATAAGTATTGCGTGGAAATGTATCAACCGCATATAAACGTCGTCCCAAAGATCCCGATGGATTTCCATCAACCGGAAGACGGAAAGCACATCGTGCATCGAAAATTGTTTCATTCCCGACCATTCCCCGTAGTTCGGCGGCAGTAATTCGTAAATATCGAGGACGACATCGTTGCCGAACTGAGGTTGCGACTTGGTAACCTCGCAATTGATGCAATCGAAAGCTTCCGCTATCCACACTTGTGATCCGGCTGCGAATGCTTTCGGGTCTCTGAACATTGCACATTTGTCGCAAGATTTCCTTAATTCTTTTGGCTTAGAATGCCAAGCCGCAATTAAGCTAAATTTTCGAGTTGATCAGCTTTGATCTCGGCGATCTTGGAGTAGTTCTCCACGTTAGTCGCCGTATCAATAACCCATCCCTCGAACTCGAGTGATACTTCGAGCAGCGCAGAGGCCACATCAAAGTTATACCCGACTTCTGTCTCATCCGTAACACCTTCGCCGGCTTCGATACCGGGGACGATCTTCCGAAGTTTGCCGACAGAAAGACCGCGCCAATCTTTGATGATATGGCGACAGTATTCGGCTCTCAGTTTCTCGTCATTAAAACGCTCTTCCTGCGACCTTGTTCTGGGGTTGGTCCAAACCTCACGGGCAACTTCCCGAATTTGGTTGAGCATGAACTTGGATGCGTAAGAGATCTTAAAATAGACCTCAGGAAGAAAAGGAAACTGGAACTCTGCGATCCGTTGAGCCTTACCGGCTTTTTTGATCGCGGCTGCAAGATTTTTTGTTTCGATAATCACGAAACTCTCCTTTAAAATAAAAATAGTGGGGAGAGACCCGAAGGTCTCTCCCCTGAGACGTCAACCGTAGTTGGCGTTAATATGCGAAAAAACATGGACCTCCGGCCTGTCCCTTACTTGAACCGGATCTTAACTTCGTCGTTGCCCGCCGAAGACGCGATGGCCTGGAACGGGACGTTCTGTTGGAATTCCTCATCACCACTGATCTCAGGAGACCTGTATTCAGCATACGGGACGGTGATTTCTGCAATAGCCCCAGCGACGTCGCCAGAGGGAATAACCAACGCATCGGTGATTTTGTAATCAGCGCGATAGAAATAACTCAGACCCTGCTTGAGGAAGTAGAGCATGAGGTTCCCGGCGACATCACGTTTGCCGGGCCGGCCATAACGTTCAGCCGTCCAAACGCCGTTCTTCTCATTCTCATAGAACTTAACGTTGTTCGTGATAGTGAGACCGGCCGAAATGATGATGGCGTTAGCGCTACTGACCGTGACAAGACCGAGCTTGCCATGCGAAGGCGCACCGACTTCGGTTCCAGCAGCGGGCCACCACGGTGTAATCTCAGGATTGCTGCCCTGATTTGTGACCAATGCGGGACTGATCGTAATTGTGTTGGCCGTGTAGTTGACACCAGTCAACTCATAACCAACGTCTGTGTTGTCATCAGTTCCAACAACAACAAACATGCCCTTCTTATAAAGTTGAGCGCCACCGGCTGCAAGAATAATAACTTGCTTGCCAATACCGCAAGTATCAAGGGCAGGACACGTGCCGGCATAAAGTTGCTCCATGAACTTACCGGCCCAATTGACGCCGGAGATAGCATCACCAGCAACTCCAAACTCTCCCGACTCCATAACGGTGCCGCGGAAAGCAAAAACGCTGTGGCCCTTCTTCACCCACAAGGTGAAGGAATCAACCTGGGAAGCAAGCGTATAATCGACATAAGTCGCTTGAGCGTCTTCCGTTCCGAAAAGACTGCGAAGAAAAACTCGGTGCTCAGGAGGAGTGCCGAGAATACCGGACGGTTTGATATACGTGCGGGCGCTAAATGTCCCAACACTAAGTCTAGCCTTGATCGAAGCAAACTTCGAGGCCGACGCCCGGATCTGCTCATCGTCGAGTAGTTCGCGCTGTTGACTGAACGCCACTGGACCAACGGTCAAAAGCTGATTAGCCGCGGCCGGTTTCTTCAGCGTTCCGCATGTAGTTTCAATGACGGCATAACAGGCTTCTTCATTTGAATACGCAAAATCAAGTGCGCAGTTGCTCATTGTTAATTATCCTTTAGGTCTGCATTGCGCAGAAATATTCCTACGGCGTTTGCTACGCCGAGGATATTATGTGCTCTTTTCATCGAGGTGATATCTCGTTTCGAGCATGACATCAAAATAATAAAGTGGCATTTCTCCGCTGATGCCGGAAACGGAATCGACCTGGCACTTTGTTGCCGTTTGGTCAAGAGTAAAATGCTCACCAATCTTATCGCGGATAGCCTTGACAAGACTTTCATAAGTAGAAGTGGGAACCACTCCCCACGTAATAAACAAAACCCGCATACGAAGTGGCAACGACATCATTGACCGTTGCGTGCTTTCGTTTTCAAAAACTTCCTCAGCCGGTTCAACGATATCGGCCAAAGGAAGATCTACTTCGTTATACAGCGTCATGTCAACATCAGTGTAAGTTCGAACAACGGTTTTAATAGTAGAAATCTCATCGATGATTTCAGCAAGTTTGGCAATGAGTGCCCTTCTTTGTAGTGCCATGTTTTACCTCACACTGTAGAAGACGATGTCAAGAATCATTATGAACTGACCTTGCGGGTGTTTGTTCCCGCCGTCTGTTGTGATCGACCTGATCTCCATTCCATACGCTTTGTTGCCGCACGTCGGATCTGTGCGAACCTTTGTAGCGACAGAATCCATAAATGTGTTAAGAAGCGTGCCGAGCGATTCTGATTCGCCGGCCCAAACCCAACCAACGATCGCGACTGTGAATTCGTTCTTGACGATATTCTTGAGAATATATGTTTTGTCGACGCGAATGTGATTGATGAATACGCCAGGATAACGATCAGGACCAATGGCCGAATCGTAAATGCGTTGATAATCAGCGAACTTGATGCCCGTAATCTGGTTCATGACGACACCCAAATAAGCAAGGACTTCTTCTTCTGTTCCTTTTCCAAAATAGGCCATTAGATTTTACCTCCAGCTGCGATCACTTCGTTGAGTGTCTTCAGCGTCAGATCGATATATTGATCAACAATATAATTTGTTTCTTTTTGAGCCTGTTCAACCATATGATAAGCCGGCGTGCCAGGATGATGAACAAGTTTGCTGAAAATTTCCGCGCCTTCGATAAAGAAACGCAAGCGTTTGCATTTGCGCGGTCTGATAATGTGCGGAACCGTTCCCTCTTCAAAGAACAAAATAACATCAGGATTTTTCTGATACGTATTTGCAATCGTATAAATTTCAGCCGTTCCTTCTCTTGTCTCTTCCATCATCCAAAGTTCTTTGATATTTGTTCGACCAGCAGAAGTCGGAGGCGTATGCATTTTAACGATACGCAACGCCTCGTTCGCTACCTTGCGCATCATGATACGAAAGAACGGTCCTAACTTTTCAGAGACAGTCGTTAACTTGCGCCGTGCTTGTTCATAATCAACCGTGATGTGTGTTTGCCCAGCCATAACTTACTCGCTGACACCCGATAAGGCATAGAATAGGCCATAAGGTGCCACTCTCTGACCCCCAGGTGAATCTTCTCGGGCTAACCCATATGTTCTATTAGGTCCGGCTTCCTGGCCGGCCGAGAATGAAATCATGTTAATCATTAGAAATACAGTTTCGTCTTGATCTCGAGGTCATCAAAGAACTCTGTCTTCTTCGCCTCGATAAAAGGCCGCATCGATACTGCGGGAAAATCAACGAACCCGCCCTCGCGCAAGATGCCGCCTAAGTTGCTGCGTTTCAGGAGAATAATTTCAAGACACTTCCAGACAACTCCTGTAACTAACGTAGACTCAAAATCAGCCGGACACTTGGCCAACGTCCAATCTGTTTTCTCAACAGAAATATACCAATACTTTTGGCCGGCCTCTTCAGGATAAGGATCAATAGCCAACTTCCTGCGAACAGGATCAAAATAATGCCTGATGCGCGGAAGGGCACGAGCTTTCCTTGTCATTTCAATGACCCATAATGATGGGAACTGAACGTATTCGTTTGGTTCGTCGACACAGATACGATATCCGCCGAGAACCATAATATTTTCGTCCATTGTGTCCCACAAGAAAACCTTTTGAACGCGCATTGTCGCAGAGTAAACATCATATTCGCGTGTATTAATAATTGACGTGATATAACGAAGAACCTTAGATGGGATCCGTTCTGCGATCTTCGTGAGAATATATCCTGATTCACGCAAGATGTCCGCATCTGCGAGTTCAATTACATTAGCGACTTTACCGACTTCGGCCCGGACAGCAGCGTAGAGACTACTTGCATCCATTTGCTTTTCTCCTCTTGTCCTCTGTTATGACGACAAGTTCTTTTTCCATCTGCGGAAAAAGAATGTGGTCGTGACCATAGGCGTCGCGAATACAGATATCAATGTCTTTCTTATTCGTAATCCTGACACGTTCCATCCGCATTGTCGCTTGTTTCATTTTTCTCGCCTTAGTCCGAACATTGGCTCCGGTCGGTTCGTCTTCCGCCAGCGCTCTTTACCACCGCACAATTGCTTCCTTATAGTTCTCTTCGAACCATTCAAGCGTCGATGCGATGCCGCTTCTAAGCGACGTCGGCGCTTCCCAATTTAAGAACGCCTTCGCTCGCGATGTATCAAAAACTTTCTTTGCCTGACCATCAGGTTTCGTCGCATCCCAATTGAGGCGGCCTTTGAAACCGATGACATCGGCAATTGTTTCAGCCAACTCTTTAATAGTCGTGCCTACACCAGTCCCGATATTAAGTGGCGCCGTCAAATCCCACATTTCAAGCGCCTTAATAATTCCTTCAGCCGCATCCTGAACATAAAGGAATTCACGAATGGGCGATCCTGTTCCCCACATGTCAACGTCTTTTCCGTCACGCTTGGCTTCATAAAATTTCCTGATAAGAGCCGCAACCACGTGCGACCGCTCGGGACTGTAAGAATCCCAAGGTCCGTAAAGGTTGGCAAGCATAACGTGAATCCCGTTGAAACCATATTGTTTCTTATATGCCTCGCATTGGATCTGCATCATTTTTTTCACGGCTCCATAGTTACGCACGGACTCGTGCACGGGGCCGGCCCAAAGATCGTCTTCTGTAAGACTGCCGACAATGTGGCCAGGATAAGCGCATGCTGTTCCAATGCCGACAAATTTCTCAACACCGTAACGCCTAGATGCTTCGATAACATTAGCCGCCATGACCGTGTTCTCATAATAAATCTGACCAGGAATCGTTTGATTGATACCGAGTCCTCCATAAAGAGCGGCCGAATGAACGACAACATCGGGTTTAACGTTTTCCATGGCTAGCAAGCAATCAGAAAGAACCTGAAGATTAAACTGTTCTTTACGGACAGTCGATGCTTCGATTCCACGCTTTGTCAACTGCCACATGATTTGCGAACCAAGGAATCCCTTGCCGCCCGTAACGAAAACACGTTTTCCTTTAATGTTAAACATTACAGAAAGGCCTCCTGACCTCAAATGATTTGAATAGCGAAAGCAATTCATCGACTGTTTCGTCGAATGACGTCAGGCATGTAAAACCGGCCTTAGCCGCCTTGTCATAACTAACTTCATAATTGCGTTGATCTTCGTCTTTCTGGAAATCTGCATAGTGACAATAGAAATCGATGCGTTTCTTCAAGGCTTCAGCGACTTCTTCCTTCGACAGATTCATTGTCGGGTTGCCGATATTATATGTCTCGCCTTTCAACGCGTCATAATTGTCGATAGCCCAAACAATTGATCTGGCCATATCGTCGACATTGATAAATGACCGTTTAAATTTCCGTTCATAGATCACAAGATTTCGTTCCTTGAGTGCTCGATAACAGAAATCATTAATAAGAAGATCAAGGCGCATGCGTGAAGAAACACCAGCCCCTGTCGCATACCTGAAAATAACTCCGCCGCGAACGTTAACAAGATCTTCAGCGCGAGCCTTTGTCTTACCATAAACAGTAAGAGGATTAAGTGGCGAATCTTCGCGGCAAATCTCCTCAATGTTTCCATAAGACGATCCTGTTGACGTAAAAATAAAAGGAACATCTTTGCCGACACTCGCAAGTGCATTCGCTGTCCCTGAAAAATTCACATGAGCGGCTTCAACCGGATCTTTCTTGCAAATCGGATAACCGACCCATGCCGCAAGATGGACAACGCAAGTCGCCGTTCTAGCCGCAAGTTTCAGTGCTGCCGAATCCCTGACATCGCCGATAACGAAATGAAATCTTTTATTTTTGAAGCACGAGAACAAGCTTTCAGGCGGCCCAAACATAAGGTTGTCGAAGACCGTGACCTCATGACCGTCAGCAAGAAGTTTTGGAATGAAAACGGATCCAATGAATCCGGCCCCGCCAGTTACAAACACGTCGTGTTTCATATCGTTCCTTTTTCGCTTATGATTTTTTTAATTGTCGAACTGCTGACGCCGTTCGTATATTTATAGTAGACGACTTTAACGCCTAACTTTTTTGCTTCTTCAAGACCGGCCAACGGTTTTCCTTTCCAATCGCTACCGAGCACAATGCGTTGAATACCAAAAAACTTAACGACATGAAGAGGAATATTCATCTCGTTAACAACGACACCATCGACATACCGGCATGCTCGAACAACAGACATCCGTGCTTGAAAACTCATAACAGGTGCCTTACCTTTATTTGTGCACACTGCTTTATCTGTGTTAATCCCGACTAAAAGAAACGATGCATTGTTCTTTGCTCTCTTCAACAAGGCAACATGACCATAGTGAAAAAGATCCCACGTGCCTGGGACATATGTCTTAGTCATAAAAAATCGCTCCGATACGGTAGAATTTTCCCTTAACTGGGAACCTGATATCAACCTTGAATTTCTTCAAAGCCTCAATAACATTAATGCCTGTTGCTTCAATAGGCACGATCGATTTTTCCGGCAACCTGCACGGAAACTCGCAACCACCTGGACACAGTTTACACGAACCAGCTCCAAATGCAACAACAAAACAATGACCATCTAACATCAGCAGTTCGCGCATCGTCATAATGGCCTTATGAAGTTCAAGCGAACTTATACTGCCAAGGTCGGCGATACTTTCAGGCGTGTCTGTAATGTCATCTGGAATATTAAATTCGCAAACGACAAACATACCATGCCGATAACGCTTGAGAAGATTCTCATAATAATCAAGGTTGCCGATATAAGGAGGGCACGTCGCCTTCTTTCCATAACGCTTGCATGAATAACATTCTTCCCTGACCTTGGCGTCAAATACCAGATCCTTAGGATCAAAATCATATGTTATCACAACATGCCTCCGATAGTAATTATCTTTGGCCTGTCTGCGCGTGCCAGAGAAAGAAGATAGTTGATAGTCTTAAGAACATCATCCATCCCAACCAATGGCGCCCTAAACTCGCGAATTTTTTCCCCATACTTTTGGATTGTCGATGCTGTATAAATAGCGCCGAAATTTGCAGATGTTGCCCGCACACCGATAGGTCCATATTCAAGATTAACAGTCTCTGTTATCGCTGCTGCTCCGTGTTTAACAGCCGAATACATCGCCTTACCCGGAGCCGCTGTTAAGCCGCGCGTTGAACCAATATTGATAATATAACCTTCACGTTGATTGCCCATAACAGGAAGAACCGCTTTCAGTGTCGACAAATAAGCTCGCATTGAGAGGGCATACATGGCGTCAAAATCACGAACACTTGATTCCGCCAAATCTGAAAAATACATAAGGCCGGCGTTATAGATCAAAGCATCAATATAACCAAACCTTGCATGCGTTCTCATGACCCAATTCTTTATATCGTCTTCATTTGTAAGATCACAACGCGTGCCCATCCATTCGCCACTGTCTCCATCAATCATTGATCGCCCGCAAGAACTTACACAAAATCCTTGATCAGCAAGGTTTTTTGCGATGTTATAACCTACCCCTTTTGTCGCACCGGCGACCATGATAACCTTTTGAGCACCAAGAAATCCTTGCATAAGGTTCTTTGTATTATAGCGCCAATCATGATAGTTTTTTTCATCATGCCAATCATCGCCATAAAACATAGTCAAAAAATCTTCAACAGGAGAAGGAGTCGGCCACATGCGGCCATATGCTTCAACAGATCCAAAGTTTCTAAAAAACTTACTTGGCCATTCACAGCGCCCTTCGCGCCACGGCCAACTTGGTCCCATTGGGCGATTGTAATATACCGTATCGCCCTGTTGATAATGTGCCTGCAATTCAAAACGAACTTCATGGTCGTCTTTAACCGGACTACTGTGCTTGCTACACCACGCGATCTTTCCATTGCGCACACCGCCAGGCCAACCGACTTCGTCGAAATATCCAGACTCTCTGAGCTTTATAACAATACGCTGAAGCGTTTCTTCATCAGGAACACCGATATCAATATCTTTGTCATGATGGAGAAGATGTCCTTCTCTAACAAGTCCAAGTAATGTCCCACCAATCAAGAAATAAGGTTCGTGAGTTGCCGTCATAATCTCGTGGAACTTGAGAAAAACTTCTTCTACAACAGTTTGACCTACTTCAGCGAATTTATACTTACGCATATTTTAGCCTTCCTCGATAATATCTTTAACGCACGTCCTGTTATTAAATGGATCTTCAAGCCTTTCTGTATCGACAATAAACGGAAGCGAAACTTCAAACAGTATCGCGCCGTTAGAACCAGCTACAAGCATATGTGGCGTTCCGGGTTTAATGCGAATAGCACAACCCTCTTTGATTTCTTCAAACACCGAATCACAAAACAGAACCTTATCTGATTTGCCAATACGAATTTTAAGAAATCCTTTGGCAACATAAATCGTTTCATCCTTCTGTCTATGAACATGATAACTTGTCGCCTGACCAGGACCAAGAGTCAATATTTTGCCAAGATATTCTTCTGTCATCCCGAACCAAATTTCTTTGCCCCACGGTTTTTCAACCGTAGCATAACCATGTTCTTTAATCAATTGGTAACACATTGATTTTCCTCAATTGAATAACATTCCAAATGACGACGCCGAGAAGAGCGACGTCAAGAGCAAAGGCATGCCAAAGCCAACCGCGTTCACAAAGAAAACCAAGTTGAAAAATCCAAAAGGCCCAAATGACTGCAAGGGCCGTTCCAATATTGCTTCGTTTAATAAGATAGCGAATAAGCGGATTAAACTCTGTTGCCCGCCCTGATGCAAGAGCCTTCATCGTCGTCGCGTGATCAACCCACTTGAGAATAATACCGACTATGAAAAGAATCCATCCAATCATTTTGTCACTAACGCTTTCACACGAGAAACAGATTCTTTAGCAATCGCATCATTAGGATTTTTAGCGATGTGCTTTTCAAGATCGTTAAAACGTTTCTTGTATCCACGCCTTGAGACATTATAGCGTTTACGTTTCGGTTGATCGCCTTTGCGTTTTTTGCTGCTTCCTTGTTTGCTGGGCATGTTACTTTTTCATACCATAACTCTTAAACTGATCAATGACAGGAGGTTTCTTTTTCCCTGTCACAATATCTGAAATCAACTCATCGATTTCTTGAATCAATGCATTGCGTTGAAGATTGAGCGCACTGATCTTGCGCTTGGCATCAGCAACGGTTTTATCGTCGGCCCCAGGCGCCTGAGCAATGTCTTCTTGATTCCACAACTTGTGGTTAACCGTGAAGAGTTTGTCAATAAGAGATCCTGGAGTTTCCATCTTACTTTGCCACCGCTGTCAGGCAAATGCGCCCGATGTTCTTAGGTTGTTCAACAATGCTAATGTTGTTTTCATCAGGTTCAAAACCCGATGTTCGCAACATGGCCAACAAGCATGATTTGCTTGGCGCCCAATATGTCGTTTCATCGCAATAGATACGATCACCGCTATTAAAAATCATAACAGGTTCGTTGTCCTCATTGCGATAACATGCTGTCTCAAGAAAAAGACGACCGCCTTTCTTCATACAAGCACGTGTTTGGATCAATCCTTCCAACGGTTCAAGCATGTGGTATAAAACACCAAGATGCTGAACGATGTCAAACAACTCGCCGTTCAATTCATACTTGATAACGTTGGAAAGAGCAGAAGAAAGATTTTCTACGCTTGCACCGTAAACAGGAATCACATCGCTACAACGCACTATCTTGGCTAACAAAAATCTTTCAATAAGTTTCGGCATTTGCCCTGAATCAAGACCGACAACGCAACGTGCTCCAATTTCCTCGGCCTCAAACGCCCACATTCCATCGGCACAACCAAGATCAAGAACAACTTTATCTTTATAATCAATAGCATTTCGAATCTGGCGATTTTGTTCCCACTGTTCTTCCAACGCACAAACTCCAGGAGTTATAATACCGTTGCCAAGATCTATCGAATGATACCATGGAGCCAAAGCATCAACCGCTGCTTGAAGTATATCTCTTTTTATTAACACAAAATCTCCTCAATAATAATTTCTATATCCTTAACCGTCAATGTCTGAAAACAAGGCGGTTCACCAAGATCAAATTCCTTTGGACGATATGGCCCCTCTGTATTCGCACATGGAACCTTATAATCGCAATGATGCAAACCAAACGGACATTTGCCCGTCACCGCAACCATCAATGGAAACATCTGCTCGAACACACTGCCGTTGCGATTAGAAAAAAGCGTAATGACCGGAATATTAAGCGCCCCAGCCACGTTGCTTAATCCAGTATCTGGAGAAACAACGACGTGCGCCAAAGAAATAAGTGCTGACATCTGGAAAAACGAATATTTCCTAGATGACACCACGACCTTATAATCGGCCATTATAAGGCTGGAGGTTAATAATGCCATGCCGTGCCATGCCTTCATCGGATTAGAACCATCTGGCACAATGACAATGCGCTTGCCATTGCCTGAAGTTTTCTTCCACTCTGTTTCCGCCCATGCCCGTTCGCTTGCCTTAACGACAAAATCAGGTTGAAGATTATCGACCGGCAAACCAGCAATATCAAGATGGATCTTTGTGCGCGGACTTTTAATCTCTCCATGCAACGCGACCTCTTGCCATTCCTGACGAAACTCGACATCAGTCAAATTGAGTTCAATTTCAGGACTGTGTGTCGCACTGGTTGCAAACCCATCAACATATTTGTAGCGGCGAATAAGGCTCTTGAACTGTTCGGGGACATCATAGAACACCGAGACTTTGTCCCCATATTTTCGCTTGAATTCCCTGGCCACTACACTTATGAAAATTATATCACCCCAACCGCCCATTCCTCTGCGAACAACAACGGTTGATTTCCCATCGTCCTTTATCTGTTGTTCAACAGAACGGACAGTATTTCCTTTTCTGTGTTCGACCCCAAGCAACTTGAGATCTTGCGGAGAGTGAGGATGAAATCCCCATTTCTCTATATAATACGCGATATTTTTATTCCAATGAATATCTTTGTCACGCCGTTCAAGTTCAATGGTATTAAGAACACCTCCGAGCAAATGGTAATAAAGAGCTGTTGGAGTTTTCTTAAAAGTTCCCTGAGCCAGGCGTATCCTGATATTATAATCGTTGTCTTCAATATAACGCGGAGTGAAATGTTCGTCGAAAGGCCCGACCTTCTCAATCGTGTCGCGCCGAAACATCGTGCATGAATATGCTGAATGCGGAATATCGACAATATTTATCAGGGCGCCTGACTGCACCGGGAAACTATCTATAGTCCACGGCGGAATCCCCATAACTTCTTGTGCCGTTAACGCCGAAATACTTGGATCGCCCTCCATGATTTCCACCATCTTGTCGACAGTGTCATAGCGAAGAACGATATCGTTGTTCAATAGCAAAAAGTAATTGGCATTAGATTTTAGGAATTCCACGACGCCTATATTCTGAGCCGCTGATACACAACAGCGTTTAGAAACATAATGAATGTTATTTTTCTCTAACCAATCTTGTGTTCCATCTGTCGACTTGTTGTCAACGACAAAAAGTTCTATATCATATCTTGACCTGATCGAAGCAGAAGCACGTTTTGTCCAATCAAGCAAGTTATATGTCAACATGGTCGCAAATACTTTTGGTTTAGGAACTAACTGCGCCTTGACCGCATTAACGACTTCTACTGGATCAATATCAGTCATACACGACGGAATATCGGCGGCCTCTTTTGCAAGATACGTATCGCCAGGAAGACAAGTTAGGTTCCACCAGCAAGGGCGTTCAACGTGCGAACACTTTCCCTGGACCCACACGGCCTTTGGATAACTATCGCAAATAATCTCGCCCTCTGTTGAACCAAAAATCCCAACGATCCTTTTGTCGAACGCGCCGGCTAAATGCAAAACTGCCGAATCAGCAGTAACAACAACATCTGATTCAGCAATAATAGCCGCCATTTCTTCAAGGTCATAAAGAAAATTTCCTTTATCATCCATTTCATCAACAACGATCGTGTCATAACCTTCGGCCTGAAGAAGTTGTTCGACCGCGTCCATATGCGGATACGTTCTAGAAACAGCAAATGACAACGAAGCAATGGCAACCAACGGCCGGCCAGGAGTCAAACCATGTTTGAGAAACTGAAAGATTTGTTGAACCCTAAGTTTTTCTTTTTCGGTCACGATATAAACAGGAGTCTTTTTGATAGCATAAAGGCCGAGTTGTTCAAGATAAAGATCTGTTCTATTACGCGCCTTAGTCCCGACTTCCTCTGGTTTCCTGTCAAGCTTGACGTCAATATGGTTAAGGTCAAATATGATGTCCCATACGCGATTTTCTCTAGTCACAACCTCATCAACAAATGGATTGCCCTTCCAAACACGTTCAAAGCGTTCAAGTGTTTTTACGCCGACATAAACCTTTGGACCATAAAGTTCTTTAAACGCCGTTGCAACGACAGTCAACATAAGATTGTCACCCAAGCGATCTGTCTTTGAAACATCAAGCAAAACATTGACGTGTTTGTTTTTCTCAAGCACTAACTTGAGTTTTCCCTGAGCCTCCCAAATAACAGGAGACGTAAAATAAAGACCCAACGAATCGCTACTCATTTTTCCGATAAAATGCGCCTTCTTCGGATGGATCTTGATAATCTGATCGTTGATGCAAATCGCCTCAATGCGCAGACCTTCATTGACGTAAAGTTTTCCATGAGGAAGATCAAACGTGCGAAGAGGCATTATGCTTCCCAGAATCTCATAAGATGGTTACGCATCCTGGAATAAATAACATCAGGTTCTTGCTTCAAACACATGAATCCTTTTTGCTGGCATTCAGTGCGTGTCGCATACTCAAAACACGGTTGGCAACCAAGGTTAGATGCAAGTTCAATACCAACCGCACCCTCAGGATAAAGAGGGTGTTTCGATAAACGTTCTTCCACGCGCGTCGGACCAAGCAATGCGACAGTCGGAGTCTTTGCAAAATGCGCCATCCAAAGTGGAGCTGAGTCCATCGTAACAATGGCCTTTGCGCGACCGATAAGAAGAAAGATTTCGCGAAGTGAAAACCTGCGATTAAAAACATACGTTTTCCCATCTGTCCCGCTTGGTTGTCTAAGGCCGATGTCTTCGCCGATATATACGACATCTATTCCTTCACAATTCATAGCGGTCACGATCCATTCAATGGCGTCCTTCGAAAGCGAACGGCGATCACC